>Ga0326728_10003387_pt1 | contig 49746 bp, 48 predicted proteins | sample MB3enrmetagenome_FD_207602 | JGI IMG/M metagenome (GOLD analysis project Ga0326728, IMG submission 207602) | Lab enriched peat soil microbial communities from McLean, Ithaca, NY, United States - MB31MN | ecosystem: Environmental > Terrestrial > Soil > Wetlands > Peat | place: USA: New York... | reverse complement strand
TTGCAATTCGGACCTTACGCGGGTAGATTGTCTCTTAGCCATTTCACACTCCTTTTATGATTTGGTCAGGCCATCGCTGGCCCTATGCAGGCTGGCGGTGGCCGAACTGCGCGCCAAGATACACGCGCACGCCCCCCTTGTCAAGCATTATTTTTATAAATAACAGATGAGACTTTGCATAACAACAAATTGTTGAACATCTGGCACAACAGGCTGTTTAGCGGTTCGTTGAACATCTGGCACAACAGGCTGTTTAGCGGTTCGTTGAACTACGCGACATCCGGCCCCGGACCCGGCGCACCCAGAGGTTGTTTCAAGTCCGGCGCGGTACCCGATCGCATTCAGCCCTCACGTCAGGGCCGACACCTTCCTTTACCGGCGTAACCGTTACGTCTGCGGCTGGCGGAAGTTGCGGCTGTGTCCGCATTCGACCGACCGCCACGCGCATATGCTCGGTGATTTCAGCTAAAATCTGTTGCTCAGTGGGGCTGCCCTTAGCCTTCGACACGATGCGGTCAATACTTTCCAGGCACTCGCGGATTTCCTTCAGGGCGACGACCGCCCCGCGCAAATCCTCTCCATCCCGCATCGCCTCGAATACTTCCCACAAGCGCTTCTGCACATTTTCAATGCCGCTCACCAGTCGGTCTTCGAGGCTTTCTCCGGCGCGCTCCGCGCTACGCACAAGTGCCTCAGCAATGTGTGACTTATGCCTCTGGAGTGCGTCGGGTGAGCACTGGAATAACGCGGCAATTCGCGGTATAGCGCCACCACTGGCCAACCCCCGGTCTATCTTCTCGCGGTCCTCGGCGCTGCAAATGCTACATTTTCGGGGCATCGGTTTCGCTCCTTTGGTGCGGTAGAGGGGTGATTGCGTCCGCTGGACGTACCCTCCGCAACAATCTTGCGGCCCCGGCAATGGCGGATGGAGGGCAGAATTTAACGCTGAGGCGGTTCAATGAAGGTACGATCCTCATTGCCCGGACCTTCACTCTGACATCGTGGGGCAAAGCGGACAGGTTGAGGACGCGCCACCAGGGGCCACGCTCTTTTACGATAACGCCCTGCTTCTCCAACTCCGCGAGGTCTATCGGCTTTGCGAGTGCTACCAGTTGCGAGATTAGCTTTTCGCGGGACAGTTCAGACTCTTCGGTCTTCACATCTTCAATCTTGCCCATTGCGACTCTCCGTTCCAGAAAATATCTATAATTAATTTGTCATTCGCCGGTGGATGGCATCGGTAGCAAATGACGACACCGTAGACGGACCGCCAGAAGGTGCGCGAGCCGCAGGCGTGGCAAGGCTTACCCGGTGGTGGGTTCCGCCTGGGTGTAGACAGGGCCGCCAGCACCTCTACCTTGTGCGCCCGTAGCCGGTCCTTCATCTCCGGGGGCACCTTGGACGCCGGGCGGATAACTAGGTTCTCCCCTTGAGGGAAAACTTCGACACCAAGCGCTTTCAGTTCATCCAAAATAGCCAGCATCACACCACCTCCGCGTCTTCCGCTTCGGGATTCTCGGGTGGGCTATGGGGTGGCAGCAATGGCGGTCTACTGCTTTCACAATCGCTGGGAACAAGAAACGAATTTTGCTCCAAAGCGGGAACGAGATTTCCCGCTGTGTTTTCGCGGCTCTCAAGGGGTTTTTGCGTTTCTTGTTCCCTTGTTCCCGCTATATACTGGGAACAAGAAAACAAGAATCCATATCGGTAGGGTGAACCGCGCTTTCCCTCGCCTTCGCGGGACACGTTGCCTTGCTCGACCAACTGCCGTAGCGCCCTCCGTACGACTCGGGTTTTACCTTCCACGGCTTCCGTGATCTCCGGCTCGGTCTTTCCATCGGTCGCGCTTTCAAGGAATTTCAAAATCTCTTCCGAAACGGCCAGCGCGTCGGCATCCGACCGCTCGGCTCCAAGTGATAGATTCCGACGCTCGGGGTCAAACGTCAGGACGGTTTCCGTTAAGTCCTCACCATATCGCTGGCGGCTTTGGAGTGTTCGATACTTTTCTGTCCGCCTCATCACCAGGGCAGTATCAACCGCCGCGAAGAGCGCCGTAGAGCCGAGAATTCCATCTGTTGGTTCGGCGCGTTCACCCTTACCGAGATGGTGGACGAGGAGGACGTGCGCCCCGCTCTCGCGGGCGAGAATCAGAATCGGTTCGAGCGCCGCCGTTACTTGGGCGTAGTCATTGCCATCCTTGACGCGGGTGAACCTGAGAAGGGGGTCAATGATAAGCAGGACAGGCTTCTGTGCCTTCATCTCTGCCGTGATTGCGGGGACGGCATCGGCTGGCGCATGGGCCGCGTGAATCAAGATTTCCTCTTCGCCGCTCGCGCCCATTGCCCTGAAGTGGCCCCGGACCTCGGAGCGTTTTTCCTCCAATGCCAGATAGATCACCGCGCCCTGAAGCGTGGGCCGATTAAGGAACGATTCACCGCGGGCCACGGCCAGTGCCAGGCAACGGGCCAGCGTGCTTTTGCCGGTTTTGGGTTTCGCCGCAAGCAATCCAAGTCCGCCCGCAGGGAGAACACCTTCTAAGAGCCATGACACCTGCTCCTCAGGCTCCCGCATCAAATCGCCAAGCCGCGTGAGGGTAAACCCACTCATGGGCTTAGACGCTCCCCATTTCGCAACATCCGCCGGCGTCAATTCCGGGGTTTCTCGAATCAGGTCCAGTAATTGCTCTTTTGCGCTGCCCTTCTCGACCCACGCGGTTAGGTCTTTGGCTTGGGGCAGGGCTTCAATCAGCCGCACGCATTCAGCAACCCCGACCAGTGACCGGGCCACATCACGCGCATGGGCCACGCCGGGGGCGTCTGCATCGGCGATCACGACCACCCGCTTGCCCTTGAGAAAAGCAGAATACTCCGGTCGCCACTTCCCCGCGCCGTGAGGGTTACAGGTTGCCACCAGCCCCAGGGTGCGGGCCGTCTCGCAATCTTTTTCCCCCTCACAGACAAGAACGGACCGTGCCGTGATGACTTCGGGGAGCCGATACGGTACCCGGCTTACTCCGTCAAGGTTCCAGGTCCAGCCGCCTCGACTGTCAGGACGCCGCTGCCTGAAATCTTTTGGCTCATAGCGTACAACTTCAAAAAGCACGCTCCCTTTTTCGTCAAGGTATGCGTAAACAGCAGCGATGCGCCGTTTTGATTGTGCCGCATCCTGGAAAAGGTCTGTCATTTTCAACCCCAAAGCACTGAGGATGTCCTGAGATTTACAACCCACGTGGCAACAGATCAGGATTTTGCCGCCGTTCTCGCTTATGCTGAGAGAGGGATCGTGGTCTTCGTGGGCTGGGCATCGCGCCTGCCACCCGTCGCGCGCGGGGCGCACACTTTCCAGGTGGGAGAGAAATTCTTTGGTAGTCATTAGAACCCTCGCTGTAAGACGCGCTCAACTTCTGCCCGTGGGATCATCCGCGACGATCCGAAACGAATGGTCTTGATCTTCCCTTGCTGTACGGCTCGGTGGATGGTCCTGTAGCACTTCCCGATGCGCCGCGCTAATTCTGCTATGGTGTTAAACTCTTTCTCCCTTGCGAAAACATCCCTCTTTACAACCTTACTGTCTCTCATTGTCACCTCGCGTCGAAAAAAGTTCTTGACATCGTCCATTGTCCACTCTATGCTTACGATGTGCTCGAACACATAGAGATAACGATATCGAGCATAATTCTAACAAGGTGTAATCAGATGTCAACTGATAATCTAAAGTCTGGCAATGAGCCTGTGAGACTATCGGCACTCACGGCTCGGCGATTCTTGGAGAGTCTGGCGAGGCTCGACCGAAAGACACGGACTCGAAAGCAGGTCGACGCCTTTCATCGGGCATTCCGTGAGATTTTGGGCGGGATGACGGGCCTTGACTTCAGTGACCTCTACACTCAAATCATAATCGAAGAAGAAATTCTCCTAAAGGAACACAGGGGAATTGTTTCGGGGCCGGACGAGTACAGGCAGGACCCCAGCGCCTTCGTGTGGGATAGACTTCAGCCATTCATTCGCGAGGTCTGGAAAGAGCAGGACACCTTCATAAAAGAGTGTGCCTTTCTTCGGCTCGCTGGTGTTTACATGGTCGAGAAGGGGAAGCGAGACCATCTGCGGGGTCGGCCAGCGTTGTTGCCTGACAAGTTCTTGCTCGTTCTACTCTATGCCCTGAAAAATGTCCACTCGCTGCACTACTGCCAAAACCCGGACTGCAAGAGGCCCTATTTTATAGCGGCGCGGGCATCCCAGGTTTATTGCAGTGAGGCGTGCGCCAAGCCGGCACAGCGGAAAGCGAAGAAGGAGTGGTGGGATAAGCACGGCGAAGAGGCACGCCGCAAGCGGCGAGAGAAGCAGGAGAGGGGGAAACATGCCAAAGCAAAGAAAGCGTGACGGGGTTTTCTGGCGGAAGGATAGAAGGCAGTATTGGGTGTCCTACGTGGATGCGGACGGCGAGCGCGTCCGAGAACCCGCGCCTGACGTGAGGGACACAGAGACGGGAGAAATACGGGCCGCAAGCCACGAAGAAGCCCAAACCTACCGCGAGGACAAACGACGCCAGGTCCGCGAACAGCGCAACTTGAAACCCGGTGAAGTCTTGGTGTGTCAGGATACCTTCGCGGACGTGGCAGACAAGTACCTTGCCTACCAAGAGCCGCGTCTCTCGGGCCGGAATTCCTACAGTCGGGAAGCGGGCATCGTGGGCGATCTCAAGGCATTCTTCACCGGTAAGCTCACGGATGTCACCCCCGCCCAGGTTTCTGACTATGTAACGATGCGGCTCGGCAAGGTGGGCAATTCGAGTGTGCGGAAGGAACTGGTAGCCTTGAAACACCTCTTCCGTCTGGCGTGTGGCGAATGGAAGATGCTGCCGAGATTCTCGAACCCGTGCCTTGACGTGACGGCTCCCAGGGTGCATGACGAACGGACACAGCACCTCAGCCCCGATCACTTCCGCCGCGTGCTGGCAGCCGCCCCGGAGAAAATGAGGCCGATCTTCGCCTTGCTCACCGCCACAGGAATGCGCCGTTCGGAATTACTCGGCTGCCGATGGAAGTATGTGGACGGCACCCGCATCCTGCTTCCCACGTCCAAGAATGACGAACCCAAGGAAGTGCATCTCAACGTGTTCGCCCAACAAGTGCTCGCGTCCATCCCCCAAGGTGGCCCGGATGACTTGCTCTTCCCGGATGTCACCCCGGAAGCCGTGAGCATGGCCTTTCACCGCGTCTGTGAAATCCTCAGCATCTCCGATATGCGCCTTCACGATCTGAGGCACACTTTTGCGACGTGGCTTCGCCAGCAGGGGGTTGAACTGGACGTGATTGCCAGTCAGTTAGGGCATCGGGACTTGCGAATGACGAAGCGATATGCGCGGATTGCCGCCGCCCAGGTGAAGCAGGCCGTGAGTGGACTTGATTCGGTACTTCTGTCCGCCCCGGAACCGGAAACAGGCATCGTTAGTCACCCAATCGTCACCGGAACGGAAGAAGCGGAGGAAGCAAATCCGGCAAGTTCTTTAGAATCTTGGCGTCCCCGGCGGGATTCGAACCCGCGTTACCGCCGTGAAAGGGCGATGTCCTAGGCCGGGCTAGACGACGGGGACGGGATCATCAAAAGAAAGTCAGAAGGCAGAAATCAGAAAGCAAAAAGCAAGACCCACGAGCGCCACTCGGACTGTCGGCTTACAACATGCTATCAGTGGCGCTCTGATACTGTCAATTATTCTTCCGTGCTGCTCGCCGCAAAAAGCAGGTCGGACTGCCTGGGCGCGGAGGCTGATGTCTCTGGGCCGGAGATTTTTTCCAGTTCCGGGTAGAACTCCCGCAAGGTTTCGGGCACACGCACGGGCTGGTTCCTGAGCAGCCTGATTAGCTGGAGCGCGTTGGCGATGGCTTTGCCCTGGAAATGGTTATTGGTGATGACAAAGGTGACTTCAGTGTGCTGGGCGATATTCTGAATGCGCGCCGCCCAAGGTTCCAGCTCAGCTTGGCTGTAAAGGTAGTTGTAACGTTCCTCCGGGTGCTCGCTGGAAGTGAACCAGTGCTCGTAATTGCGCCCATGCAGCCGGACGTATCCCACCGGGGCCGTAGCGCGCGCGCTGGGGGCAATGGACTGCCCGATCACCGGCTGGTCGATATTGCAGAAGCCCACTCCCAGCCCGGCGAGCCATTCAAAGACCTCCGGCTTGTTCCATGAGTTGTGCCGTACTTCGAGCACCAGTGGGTATTCCATGAACTGCATGATGAGCCCGCTCAAGTACTCATGGTTTTCGGGTATGTTTCTGAACGACCAGGGAAACTGCAACAGCAACGCGCCCAACCGTCCCGCGCTCAACAAGGGCGCCAAACCCTGCTTGAAGGTCTTTTCGTCCTGGAGGTTGGCGTTGCGTTCGTGCGTGAAGCGCTTCCATAGCTTGGCGCTAAACTTGAAGTTGGGGTTAAAGGCGATTCTTGCTGCCCAGGCTTTCACGACCTGCGCGCGCGGGGGAGAATAAAAGGTAGTGTTGATCTCGATGGTGTCAAAGAATTGAGCAAGGTAAGCGGCCTCGTGGAAATCTCGCGGCTTGTGGCGGGGGTAAACGACTCCCTCCCAGTCGGTGTACGACCAACCGGCAGGTCCAACCAAGATGGCGGGGTTTGAGGGAGTTCCGTTCATATTCGCCTTTTATTCGCCTTAAAATTACCTCCAACGCGACGTTTTGTCAAGGGTTTTTCGGGAGCCGTTTTCGCGAGCCGCGCCTCAGGCGAACGCGGCACGGATGATCTCCAAGTCCACGTCTGCGAATTGGCGCGCGACCCAATCGGCGTGCTGGAGTTCGGCCTGAGGACGGCTGTGAGCAAGGGCCAGGCATTTCATGCCGGCGGCTTGTGCGGCCGCAACGCCGAGGGGGGCGTCCTCGATGGCCAGGCATTCGCCGGCTTCGAGCAGTGGTTCGTGCAGTTGGGGAAGTTCCTGGAGGCGGCTGAGGGCTTTGAGATATATCTCGGGGTCAGGCTTCGAGCGCTCGCAGTCATCTGCCGTCGCCAGCACCGCGAATTTTTCTCGTAGGCCCAGCTTCTGAAGAAGATGTTCGATTTCCGCTCGCAGGCTGCCGCTGGCGATGGACAGCGGGAAGCGCCGGGCGGCGCTGAGGACAAACTCCACCGCGCCGGGAATGGGCGGCAGGCCGTCGCGGATGATCTTCTCATAGGCGCGCGACTTCCAGGCCAGGAGTTCATCGCGCCGGGCGACGCTGAGGGAGCGCCCGTGGCTGCGCCAGAGGTGCTCGATGACGCCGCGGTCGTCGAGAGCTAGATAATCCTGGTAATATTCTTCTTCGGAGAGGGGCCAGCCCTCTCGAGCCGCCATTTCTTGTATGAGCTTCATGATGAGCGGTTCGCTGTCAACGAGGATGCCGTCAAAATCGAAAATGATGGCGCGTAGCAAGAATGTTCGTCCCCCTAATACTGCCTCGGCCGACGGTCGTCATGATACACTTGATGAGAAGAAGGCGGCAAGCGACGGGTCGACAAGGTGGTGTCCCAATTGGTACTGTAGGGCCGCCCGGTGGGCCGGGCTTGGCCGGGGCAAGCCCCGGCCCTACGCCGCGTATTAGGACGCTACCGTCGACCATTCTGGGTGCAAGTTCCAATGGCAGTGACGGTGGCCAGGCGGCTTGCATCCATTAAGCTGGGGCCGCGTAGCAAGGTAGGCTGAAACAATGGGTCATGAATTAAGCATTCCGATTGCGTTTGTGGCGGGGGTGGTATCTTTTCTCTCGCCTTGCGTACTCCCGCTTGTGCCGGGCTATATTTCAATGCTTTCCGGCGCCACAATTGAGGAATTGAAATCTGCGACGAGCCCTGCGCTGATGAGCCGTATTTTGCGCAACTCGGTTTCCTTTGTGGTGGGTTTCTCCCTCGTGTTTGTGACCCTCGGCGCTTCGGCGACGGCGGTGGGGAAATTCCTACTGGCGCAGCGAGCAACCTTCAACCTTGTTGCAGGCATTATCGTTATCGTGTTCGGACTGCATCTGACCGGTTTGGTGAAGATCCCGCTGCTTTATCGTCAGGCCCGGCTCGATACCGGCGTGCCGCGCCGCGGGCTGGTGGGCGCTTTTCTGCTGGGGTTCGCGTTTGCATTCGGTTGGACGCCGTGTATTGGTCCCATTCTAACCGCCATCCTGGCGCTGGCTGCGCAGCGGCACACGGTGTTTCAGGGGATGTTCCTGCTGGCCGTTTATTCGGCGGGCTTGGCGATTCCTTTCCTTCTGACGAGCGTCGGTTTGGGCCAGTTCTTGAAGATTTACGGAGGCTTCCGGAAACACCTGCAAACGGTCGAAGTGGGTTCAGGTGTGCTCCTGATTGCTCTTGGCGTCTTGATGGCGACCAACAAGTTCACAGTGATTTCGAGATACTTTTCGTTTCTGAACCGCTTCACGCTGTAAGAAAGCTATCAGCCTTCAGCTCCCAGCTTTCAGCGATAGGTTTTGAGGGCTGATGGCTGACCGCTGACGGCTTATTTTGGAGAGAATTTGCACCCCATACTGTTCAGCGCGGGTTCGTTCCATTTCCCCACTTACGGGGCATTGATGGTGCTGGCTATTATGGCGGCGATCTGCGTTATCCTCCGGCTAGGGCGGCGGGAAGGATTGGACTCAGGCCAGTTGCTCGACTTTAGCACGTGGGTGCTGCTCGTGGCGCTGCTGGGCGCGAAGGTGCTGATGGTGGTTTCCGATTGGGGTTACTACCGGCAGAATCCGGGAGAGATCTTCAGTCGCAGCACCTTTCTGGCGGGTGGGGTTTTCTACGGCGGCTTTATCGCTGCCGTCCTCTTTGCGGCTTGGTATATTCGGCTTCACCACCTTCCTTTCTGGAAGGTCATGGACGTTTACGCTCCAGCCATTTCCCTGGGACTTGGTGTGGGCCGCATCGGTTGTTTTGCCGCCGGATGTGATTACGGCAAGCCCACCACCTCCGCCTGGGGCGTGGTATTCACAGACCCTTTCAGCCACGAGGTATCCGGAGTGCCGCTGGGGATCCCCTTGTACCCCACTCAACCTATCATGTCGTTGACCTCGCTTTCGATCTTTGCAATTCTTATGTGGAGATACTCAAGAAAATCCCGCGACGGCGAGATTTTCGTGCTCTATCTTGCTCTTTATGCCGTGGCCCGATTTTTCATCGAATTCCTGCGAGGCGACGAGGACCGCGGGTTCGTCTTTCATCATCTCCTGTCTACGTCACAGTTTATTGCGATTCTGGCTTTGGCGACGGCAGTGTGGATGGCTCTGATCCTGCGCCGCAAGCCTGCCAGGCAGCGGGCACCGGGTGTTGAGACCTCTGAGAGTAAAGGGCACGGGAATCGCGGGGATAAGAAAGTGCGTGATGAGGCGGACCCCTCGGCAAGGGTCAAAGGAGCGTCAGCGCCTCACGCGCCGGAAAGGGCTCGGGATTAAGGGAGAAGATATGGATTTGAATGAACCTGAAAGAGCTGCGGACGGCGGGAAGACCGGGCAACCGGAAGCCGGCGGCAAGGTGACCAGATTTGCGAGCAGAGGCAAGGTGCTGATCGGTGCGGTGTTGGCGGTAATCCTGGTGTCGGGTCTCTATCTAGTCAACCGGTACTGGATCGCCCCCGCCCTGCAGACACAGGCCATGACCAGCGGGGATCATCCCGTTGCGCCGGTGATTTCACTGACGGACGTCGAGGGGAAAAAGCTGGAGTTGGCTGAGTACAAGGGCAAAGTGGTGGTGCTGGATTTCTGGGCTACCTGGTGCGGGCCGTGCCGGATAGAGATTCCGGGACTCGTGGAAATGCAAAACAAATACACCAACCGGGGCTTTTCGGTTATCGGCATCTCTCTCGACGACGAGCCTGGACCCGTAGTGCAATTCTACAGGGAGTTCAAGATGAACTACCCCGTGGCGGTCGGCAATCAACGTATAGGGGAACTCTTCGGGGGGATTATTGGGCTTCCGACAACATTTGTGATCGGCCGCGACGGTCGCATTTACGCCAAGCACACCGGCGCCACGGATGTCTCAGTGATCGAAGACGAAGTCCAGCAATTGTTGGCCATGAGTCCAACCGCCGAAAAGGCGGACTTCAAGCCAGGGCTGGCGGCGGGCACTTCAACCAAGATCGAACTTGGCGATCCCGCCGCCATCGATTCGGAAATTCCCGGCTTGAACCTCACCAAGCTGACCGCCGCGCAGAAGGAAGCTTTGAAGAAGGCGCTCACCGAGCTGCATTGTCCGTGCGGTTGCAATTTTACGCTGCTGAAATGCCGCCAAGTGGACCGCGCTTGCACTATCAGCTTGAAGATGGCCAAGGAGCAGATGGAGAAGATTCTGAAATCGGGGGTGTGAGCGACGTTGATCGGGTGATCGTGAGATCGGGTAATCGGGTGACTAACACGGTTGGTCTTCCGATCACCCGATCTCCCGATCCCCCGATTCCAGGGGACGATGATCAAGAGGCCAAAACTAAATATGAAAACTTTTTTTCTCACTTGTATTTTCGTTTGCCTGGCCGCGCAGGTGGCTTCGGCCCAGGCGCCAGGGCAGGTGGTAAAGGCGAAGGTTACGATGGCGTCGCCAGAGGCGCGTCCCGATTCCATCGTCAGGGCGGCGGTTGAAGTGGAGGTCCTCCCCAGCTACCACATCAATGACCATCACCCTACCCTCGATTATCTGATTCCCACGGAAGTCAAACTGGAGCCGAGCAAGCAAGTGACGGTGAAGGACATTACTTACCCGAAGGGTGAGCTGAAGAAGTTTGCTTTCTCGGATGCTCTCCTTTCCGTTTACGAAGGGACGGTTCGGGTTGACGTATCGCTCCAACTCGAGCACAAAGTGCTGCCCGGGAACTATGAGGTAAAGGGGCAGCTTGCGTATCAGGCCTGCAACGATCACGCCTGCCTGCCGCCGGCGAGCGCGCCGCTATTATTCTCCTTCAAAGTAGTGCGCCGTGGGGCTTCAGTAAGGCGCTCGGAATAGAATGCTGTCAGGCAAAACGAGCCCGGATGAACCAGGGCGGGCCAGCCCGCCGGACTCGTCGCGCGGGGCAGCGATTTACCGTAGAAAGTGTGGTTAGCCGTCGGAGGTTAGCACCGATGTGGAAGTTCCTAAAATTCTTGAGAAATACGAGGGAAGTTCTCACCACGGCGGGGGCGGTGCTCGCCGCAGCGATCGTCGCGGTTGAGACCTACCAGGCGCTGAAAAAGAAGATCGGCGCTGCGCATTGACGATTGCCGATTGTCGATTGCCGATTGTGGTCGAAAAAGTTGGCGCGGCAATTTCCTCTCCCGCCAATCAGTAATCAGCAATCGACAATCGCAAATCGGCAATCTCACAAGCCCCCACGCAGATGAGCTGCTGCGCGCTCAAGGCGCTCCACCACGCGGCTTTGCCCCAAAGCCAACATGACCTCAAACAGGCTCGGGGCCACCGCTTGGCCCGTGAGCGCCACACGAGTCCCATTAATCAATAGTCCCGCCTTGACGCCTTTCTCCTCTGCCAACGCGCGCAGGCAAGCTTCCGTTCCCGCGAGGTCGAAGGGTTTGGCGTGAGCAAGTCGCGCACCGAGCTCCTCGAGCAGTTCCGGTAATTCTGCGCCCTTCCAAAACTTCTTCTGCGCCTCGGGGTCGTATTCGAACTCTTCACTGAAAAAGGCGCGGCCGGATTGGGAAAAATCTTTGATGCTCCGCGCGCGAGTCTGGAGCAGGCGGGTAGAAACTTCGAAGCGCTGCTTTTCCTCCTTGCTGAAGGCATCCTGCCAAAGCCCGGCAGACCTTAATTCCTCTTCAGCCAGCGCCAGAAGGCGCTCCGCAGGGAGATGCCGGAGGTACTCGCTGTTCATCCAGGCGAGCTTTTCCGGGTCGAAGACAGCATTCGATTTGGAAACGGTCGTGAACTCGAACTCCCGCACCATCTCTTCACGGGCGACGATCTCCTTCTGAGCGGGCGGCGTCCAGCCTAGAAGGGCGAGGAAATTCACCAAGGCTTCCGGCAGGATCCCCATTTCGCGATAAGCGCCCACGGAAGTCGCGCCGTGGCGCTTGCTCAGCCGTTGCTTGTCCGGTCCGAGGATCAAGGGCAAATGCGCAAACCGCGGTTCCGGCGCTCCCAGCGCGCGGTACATCAAGATCTGCTTGGGTGTGTTGGAAAGGTGATCGGCGCCGCGCACCACGTGGGAAATGCGCATGTCGATGTCGTCAGCCACCACGCCCAGGTGGTAAGTGGGATGGCCGTCCGAGCGGAGCAGAACGAAATCTTCAATCTCACGGTTTTCCACTTCCAGGTGGCCGAAGACCTGGTCGTCAAAACTGGTTTGACCCGTGGCCGGGACACGAAAGCGCAGCGCGAAGGGATGGCCTGCGCTTCGCCGCTGTTGCCGCTCACGCTCGGAAAGATTGCGGCAAACCCCGTCATATTTCCAGGGCCTCTTCTGCGCTTCCGCCTTCGCGCGCTTGGCCTGTAGTTCTTCCGGCAGGCAGAAACACGGATAGGCGTGATCGCGCTTTTCCAGTTCACTTGCCATTTCGCGGTAGCGCTCCAGACGCTGGGATTGGTGGAACGGCCCTTCATCCCAGTTGAGTCCCAGCCATTCCATGCTCTCGAGAATAGCTGCGGTGAGTTCAGGCTTCGAACGGTCGGCGTCCGTGTCTTCAATGCGTAGAAGGAACACGCCGCCGTGATGGCGGGCGAAGAGCCAGTTATAGAGAGCGGTGCGCGCTCCTCCCACGTGCAGATATCCCGTGGGAGAGGGTGCAAAACGGACTCGAATGTTGGACATAACGGCATGCTACGTCATCAGCGAGGAGAAGGGAAGCCCGAGTTGAGCTTTGAGTTCACCGGTCGGCAATCGTCGAAGGAGCTTAGGGTTCTGCTTACTGCCTACTGCCTACTGCCTACTGCCTACTGCTTTCTGCCCACTGGTTCCAGTTTTGGTTGCGGCTTTGCCGCGCGGGGCGGGCGCCTTGGCGGCCAGCGGCAAGTTTCGAGAGAGCCCGGTATTTCCTGTCCTTCTGCCCGCTCTCCGCCAAGGTCTCAGCGTCGCAGTGGGGTGGGACGAATCGCGTCGCCGGCAGGCATTATCGTTTACCCTTTCTATCGGCAAGGTGCCTCAAAACTTGAATTCATTGTCTTATTTTATCAGCGCCAGGAATTGCCCCCTATGAACAGCACCCAGGCCCGGCCCGCACCAATTCGCACCCTTAGTTTCTTAACGAGGCTCTCTGCGTCCTCCGTCCCTCCCAAGCTTTTGACCCATAACCCTGCCATGGGCGGGATTTTCCCTCACCCTTCTGGGTAGGAACGACGATTCGTTCGCCAATCTTTGTTTATGGCCGCGAAAAATCCTGCTTGGCCAAGGGATTTTTATGCGGCCTACAAAATCTATTTATTTGCCCCCTTATATTTAATCTCGTAAGGTTATCTTGCTAGCCATTATGGGCATGACGATTACTTTACTTTGGGGCCAGCTTGTTCAGTTCCTCAAGAAAAGGAGTACCTGCAAATGAAGCGTATTGACGCCGTGATCAGACCTTCTCAGCTCGAGCAGGTGAAGGAGCGCCTCCACGCTTTGGGAATTACTGGTCTCACTATCTTTGAAGCCCGAGGGTTCGGGCGCCAGAAGGGTCACACTGAGACGTACCGTGGCACAGAGTACTCGCTCGATTTTCTCCCCAAGTTGTTTCTCAGCCTTGTTGTCGTCGAAGAACTCTTGGAACCTGCTCTTGGAGCAATCATCGAGAGTGCTCGAACAGGCGCGATTGGTGACGGAAAGATCTTCGTGACCTCCCTTGACGAGGTAGTCCGTATACGGACAGGCGAGCGAGGCCCAGCCGCAATCTGATTTCTTCTAATTTCAATTGTTTGTAAACCACGGCGCGGACACGCCGCTGCCGTAACAAGGAGAGGAGCTTACGATGCCCTACGGTTTTATCAGACGCCAGAGACAATGGGTGCCAAAGACAGTCATTGCCTTCATCTTCGCGCAGATTCTGAGTGGGTCGATGAGCGTCGCGCTCGCGCAGCAGGCGCAGCCTGACCCGGCCGGAATTGCGACTGGTGACAAATCCGCAGTTTCTGATGCGGCGGGTAATCCTCTTGTCGTTCCTGAACCGACCGACAAGACGGCGCCGGATTACAAGCAAAACAAGAAGGCTTTCGACGACTGCCAGGCGCAGGCCAGCAAGGAGCCGATCGCGCTCAGGCTTGCCGATAGTGTGGGCCACATGCGGATCGCCACGAACTTCTCGTGGACACTGCTTACCGGATACTTGGTGCTTTTCATGCAAGCCGGCTTTGCCTTGCTCACCTGCGGGTTGGTGCGAAAAAAGAACGCAGCTCATCTCATGATGTTGAACTTCGCGGCGTACGTCTTTGCATTTCTCGCCTACTATGTCTGCGGTTATGCCTTCCAATACGGCGCGGTTGCGCTCAATGCGGCTCCTACAAATCTTGGCGGCACTCCGACCCTTAATCACTTCCTAATCGGCAGTGGCCTATGGGGCATCTTAGGCGGCAAAGGCTTTTTTCTAAGCGGTCCTGCCTACGATTCCGGAAGCCTTTGCTTGACGCTCTTTGAAGTCGTGTTTATGGAGACGGCCGGTTACATTATAGTCGGCGCGATTTGTGAGCGGATAACCTTCTGGGCATTCCTTCTCTGTGAGATTTTCATTGGCGGTATTCTGTACCCCACCTTCGGCTGTTGGGTTTGGGGCGGCGGGTGGCTATCGCAGTTGGGCACGACCATGCGCCTCGGCCACGGTTACGTTGACTTTGCCGGTTCGACGGTCGTTCACGGCGTGGGCGGCTTCTGCGCCATGGCACTTGCCGTAATCCTTGGTCCGCGGGTTGGCAAGTATGGGCCAGACGGCAAACCCCGAGCCTTTCCGGCACACAACCTCGTCTATGTTGTGACGGGGACTTTCATTCTTCTCTTCGGATGGATGGGCTTTAATCCTGGTTCCACGCTTGGTGCGAGCGACCTACGCATCTCTGTGATCGCTGTGAACACCAATCTGTCAGCGGTCGCCGGTGCCGCGTCGGCAATGTTTCTATGGTACTTCCTATTCGGTAAGCCGGACATTACGATGGCTTGCAACGGGATGCTGGCTGGGCTCGTGGCAATCACTGCTCCTTGTGCCTTCGTGTCGCCAAACTCGGCCGTCATCATCGGCATTCTGGCTGGCCTTCTCGTAGACGCGGGTGTCCTCTTCAATGAGCGCGTTATCAAGGTCGACGATCCCTGCGGAGCCATCTCAGTTCACGGGTACTGCGGCTGGTTCGGCGCGGTCTGTGTCGGCATCTTCGCCGACGGTACCTATGGTGCCGGTTGGAATGGAGTGGGCACGGCGTCGTATCTGGGCAAGGCCGGCCAGGGCGTGACCGGCCTCCTCTATGGAGACTACAGGCAATTCTTGACGCAAGTTGGCGGAGCTACGCTCATGGCGACCTATGCCTTCGGGTTCACCTACGTCGTTTTCAAGATTGTCAGCGCTATCCGAACAATGCGTGTCTCCAAAGAGGTAGAGCTTGAAGGTCTGGACGTGCCGGAGTTCGGCATGGTGGCGTATCCTCAAGACACCGTCGCCACGGCCTAGTCCTGACCGAGACTGCGGTCTACGCTTGCAGGTGGGCTTTACTTCAGGTGTAATAGACTGCATGGACGCAAAGGGGCAAGCCGCCGTTGAAATTCTGAAAAGGTTGCGCAAGGAGGGTTTTCAAGCCTTCCTGGTGGGCGGCTGTGTGCGCGACCTGGTGATGGGCTTTGTTCCGAAGGACTATGACATCTCCACAGACGCCACCCCGCAGCAGGTGGTGCGGCTTTTCCCTGAAAGCCTTACCGTGGGGGCTCAATTCGGGGTGGTGATTGTGCCGCGCGAAGAAGGCAACGTGGAGGTGGCGACTTTCCGCAGTGATGGACGCTACACCGACGGGCGGCATCCGAATGAAGTCCAGTACGCAAGAACTCCGCAGCAAGACGTCTTGCGGCGCGACTTCACCATTAACGGCCTCCTTTACGATCCGCTGAAGGAGCAGGTGCTCGATTACGTGGGCGGGCAGGCCGATATCCGCGCGCGCCGGCTCCGCACCATCGGCGGCCCTTACCAGCGCTTCAGCGAAGACCGCCTACGGATGCTGCGCGCGGTGCGCTTTACGGCGCGTCTCGAATTCACGCTGGATGCCGCGGTGGAGGAAGCCATACGAAAACAGGCGGCGGAGATCCGCCAGGTGAGCGACGAGCGCGTGCGTGACGAGATCCTGAAGATCCTCACCGAGGGGCAGGCCCGCGCGGGTTTCGAGCTCCTCGATGCGACAGGTTTGCTTCAGGAGGTGCTGCCGGAGATCAAGCGCCTGCAAGGGGTGGCCCAACCTGCGGAGTTCCATCCCGAGGGGGATGTGTGGGTCCATACGATGATGATGCTGGAAGGCCTGCGCTCGCCCACGCCGGCGCTGGCTTTGGGAGTGCTTCTCCACGACGTTGGCAAGCCGCCCACATTTTCCGTCCGCGAGCGTATCCGGTTCGATAACCACGTGGAGGTAGGAGCAAAGATGGCGGAGGAGATCTCGAGCCGCCTGCGCCTTTCCTCGCGCGAGACGGAACAAGTGGTCGAACTGGTGAGGCACCATCTCCGCTTCAAGGATTTTCCACGCATGCGGCGCTCCACCCAGCTTCGTTTCCTGCGCTTGCCGGGGTTTGCGGAACACCTCGAGTTGCACCGGCTGGACTGCCTGGCGAGCCACGGAGATCTGAGCACTTATGAAATGGCCAAGCGTCTGCTGGAGGAGACACCGGCAGAGGAAATCCGGCCGGCCCCCCTCCTGCGGGGCGACGACCTGATTGCCCGAGGGTACTCGCCGGGGCCGATTTTCAAGGAAATCCTTCAGGTGGTTGAAGATGCGCAATTGGACGGCAAGATACACACCCCCGCCCAGGCGCTAAGCCTGGTCGTCGAGCGGTTTCCCCTACCTGCCTCTCACTAGTGCGCCGCAAAAGTAAAGAGGTAAACCACACCTCCCAGGACAGCGAGCGCCGCTATAAAAGCGCCAATTTTCATTAACAGCAACTTCCGATCCTGGGGCTCCGCTCTTACCTCATTAATCATCTCGAACATGCCGACCTCCAAAACGCGTCTCGGCACTGCCGCTGCGTTGAGGCGAAGTCGTCGGGGTTACACAAGGCCGCACTGATCGGTCTCCGGGGGGGATCTGCAAGGTCGTCAGGTGTGAACGCGTGGTCTCTGCACCGCGTCCCGAACTGACCGACACTGCGGCGCGACCGAATCACTAATCGTGAGTAGATTCTAGCACAAGTCCGAACCTTTTTCCTGGCTCGCAAAGAATATTCTCGCAGAGAATATTTGCGATCATCGCCCGGCCCAGAAGGGCTGGAATTGCCGATTTTCCCGCCGCGGCGGGATAGCTGATTGCTGCAAACCACTTGACGTGAGGCTGGAAACCTGCAAGCGTTAACTATTGAACACGAGCTAGACTTTTCCTTGCCCGCAAGCATCGAAAGGCTTGAGGGCTTTTGGGAGGATTCGAGAAATGAACATGAGGCTGACTATGAAAATGACCTATTTGCTCGGCATTTTGGCTGTGACGCTTGTGGCGTTGCCTGGGGTGGCGCCCGCACAAGACCTGGTGAAGGAGGCCCTAAACGGATTTCCGACCCAGACGATTCGACTGGAATTCTCGACCCCGGCGAAGCTGCGGAGCCTCCCCAATTACGCAAGTCTCCGCCAACGCTACATAGGACCGAGACTGCGCAAGCTTGTGGGCGAGCTTGGGCAACTGGGCATCCGTGAAGAAGATATCTCAGGTCTGGTTCTGGGCTGGCAGCCGGGCAGCACAGAAATGGGATTGTACGGCTTTGCCACCGGCAGCTTTAGCGCCCAAACGTTAACGGGAAACGCTGAGCAGCGGAACATGCCGGCCACGCCGATAGCAGGGAAGCAAGCTTACTGCCTCGAGGCGGGGTTGGCGGGGACGTGCGTCGTGGTGCTCCAGGATTCCCTCGGAGCGTTTGGCTCCCTGACCGCGCTCACTTCCATGCTGGAAGCGCGCGAGGGCCAAGTTCCCAGCCTCAGTTCTGACAACCGCATCCCGGGTCTCGTGGCCGGCGCGAACAAGGAGGCGCCGATCTGGGGCGTGGCCGTGGGTGCAGCGGTGGCGGATTGGTTCCGAGGTTGGATGCCCAACCAGGGGAACCTAAAATTGGACTGGGGGAAAGTCTTTGGAGATGTCAACTCCCTTACCTACAGTGTGGCAGCCGGTGACAACGTCACCTTGGGCTTGAAGATGGACTGCAATTCTTCGCAGTCTGCCGCGAGCTTGCGGCAAGTCCTGGAGGGATTGAAGATGGTTCAAAAAATCGCCTGGGACGCCCAAAATCCCGGCAAGCCGAATCCCTACCAGGCGATGAATGTGGGAATGGATGGCAACCAGGTTTCTCTGGATCTCACCACAGGGTATGCGGAGCTGGAGCTCGCTAGCGGAGCTGCGGGGGCGACGAATTAGGCCGGCTGGCGCAGACCCCTGTTCTTTGGGATCTGCGATTTCCCGAATTGGGTGCGCGGTTCCCGGCACTCGAAGGTCAGGCCTCTAGCCTTGAAGTCGGAACAACAGCCCTCTCCTTTGGGAGCAAGAACCAGCCCTCTCCCCTGGGGAGGGGGTGGCCCGCGTTCCCGACGCACTTCATCGGGGCGCGGGCCGGGTGAGGGGTTACTTCCGTCGCCAAGCAAAGTTGTTGTGCCGGGCTAACTCTTCGCAAGACTGTTATACTCTCTCCGTGCGCCTCCCAATCCCACGCCCCTGCCAATCGCGGCGCAACCAAGCCAAAGCTGAAAAAACAGCATGGTACTTGTCGCGCGGAGGAAAGCTCGGCGCGAAATTTCGCCGCCAGTGCGGCATCGAAAGCCGGGCTGTCGATTTCTACTGCTTTGAACACCAACTCGTGGTGGAGCTTCACGGCGGTGTTCATGCTCAGCCGGGTTGACAGGATTATTTGAGAACGCTCGGGATGAGCTTGCTGCGAATTCCGAAGGGGTTGGTGTTCGAAGATCCAGAGGAGTTGGTTCGCAACGGTCGGGAGGTTGTCGAGGTGAGGATGGGTCAGATGACGCCGAGATGATCCTGCGACCCCTCACCGGCCCGCACCGGCCGGTGAAAGCGCCGGTTGCGGTCCACCCTCTCCCCTTGGGAGAGGTATGACTGGTGATGGTTGGAGTGGGTTGGATGTGGTTGATTTCATTGGGCCGGAAGTTTTGCTACATCGAGGGTTAATGTCATAAAGTGCGCGGGGAATGCACAAATTTAGTGCAAGAGGAACGAAGAATCAACGAGTTGCGGGAGGCGAGTACGACATCGAGTACGACATGGGGCTAGATGGCTGGCGTGATGGAGTGTAAATAGCTATAAATCTTTAAGATCGACTACGACATCGCGGCTACGTAGCCTGGCTATATGAGGCTACAGGACAAATTGACAGCGACATCTCCTGACACTTTAGCGGGGATGCCAAATCTAGGATCGAAGCCGTATCTGCTTGCTCGTGTGGAACTTGACAGGGTGCGCGAATCGGCATGGGTTTGCTGGGCTCAGGTGTTTTCGCCTGTCTTGTGACATGAACCCTCGATGTTTTGTGACACTAACCCTCGCTCCTCACAAGAGGGCCGAGCTTCTATTCATTGGCGGGATCAAGTGACGACGCCTAAGGGAGGACTTCATGCGCAGCCCCAATTGTCTTTACAGAAAGCCCTGGGAAAGGCCGGTAATAGGTTTCTTTCGCAGGTGGGTGCGCAAACCACTCCCCAGCGTGCTGTTGGTCGGCGCATGTGTGCTGGCGGCGGGAATTTCAACACGGGCGCAAGCGCAAGTCCAGGGGCTCTTCCGGATAACGGACGGCTCCTTCGCGAATCATGTCGAGTACCACAGGATTGACTTGGCGCCCGGGAAGGAAATGGTTCTGGCGGACATCGGGGGTCCGGGCAAGATCACATACTTTTATTACACCGACGACAGTTTCGGGCACACAGCAGAAGGAACCGGCTTCATGTATCCTGGCCTGGTTCTGGAAGTGTTTTGGGATGATGCGGCGGAACCGAGTATCCGAGTGCCGCTCTGGGCCTTCTTTGGCGCTTTTGACCGGAAGACGATTGACTATCAATCGCTCCCCCTGCAAATCAACCATTACTGCTACGCAAGCTATCTGCCCATGCCTTTCTCCAGGCGCGGCCGCTTCGTGCTGGCCAATGACGGAGACGAAGTGTATTCACGTTCCGTGGCCTACGGTGTCGATTATGAAAGTGACGCAGCCTTTGCCACCGAGAAGAGTCGCCTCCATGTTGCCTGGAGCCGCTCCAATCCCACTCGCGCGGGCATGCACCAGTTGCTCGAAACCACCGGTAAGGGCCATTACATCGGCAACTTCCTGCAAGTAAATACCAAGTACGAAGGCTGGTGGGGAGAAGGCGACACCATCTTTCATGTGGACGGAAAGTTGTTAACCCACACGCCGGGAACCGAGGACGAATACGGGTCGTGCTGGGGGTTCGAGCATACCTACTCATATGCGTACAGCGGGTACATCCAGATGGATGAAGGTAGGAACCGGATGTACCGATGGTACATCGCCAATCCTGTCCGGTTTCAGAAATCCCTCAAAGTGGAAATCCAAGACCAGCGCGCAGAAGGCGGCGCACAAGTGCCCAGCCGCGATGATTACACCAGCGTGGCGTTCTGGTACCAAGAGGGGGCGTATCCGGCGCCTCGTCTCCCTCCCTACGCGGAACGCGTCGCGCCGAGCCAGGGCGCCACATATCCGAGATTGAAATAGGTTCCGTCAGGAGCCGGCGTATTCCGCTCCTGGTTCAGGACGGGGTAGATTCTCTCTTTAATTTCAAGAGTTTTTTCTTTGTAGAAGGGTACGGGAAACCTCTTTCTTTTTGAAGGTCAGGAAGCGCAGAGTCTCGTTTTCCAGAGACTCTGCGGCTTTTCCTTGATCTTGCCTTCGACACCAAATTTCGCCAGCTCGGGTATAGGCCGCTCCGCCATCCGGTAAAAGACGGGATCACTTTCAATTCCGATGTTATCGTATCCCACTGCCAACGCGGCGGCGACGGTTGATCCGCCACCCATGAACGGGTCCAGCACAGTTCCGACTCCAAGCGGAAGTGATGCGCGGACCATCTGGCGCATGAAGGCTTGCGGTTTCAACGAAGAGTGAGGAGCAATGGCTCGTTCGGCGGATCGCGTGGGCGCTGAGCGAATGATATCCTCGAAGGGTCTTCCCGATGAAACCCGCCGTAGCCCACCCGTTTTCCATTTGCGTAGATTGTCCTGAACTCGGCCTTCACACGGCTTGCGGAATAGACCCCACGGTTCTCAGCCCGAGCGCGGCATCACCGTGACCTCAGCAAACTCCCCGTGGGCGTTCTTCGGACGGTCTCCCCCCCCGCAGGGTCTTGACGAGGCCGATGATCTCGCCACGGTTGTGTATTCCTTCAGTCCGTAGGGCGGGTCGGTAACGATGGCGTGAATGGAGTCCTTTTCCCTCTTCTCCATCCAGGAGAGGCAATCGCCGAGATACAAAGTGTAACGCGCCGCTGCTTGCCTCGAATCTGCATTAAAGGGATGTTATCACGAATTCGCTTGGCTAATGTTTTTCCGCGTGCCACTATGGGCGTATCGTTCAAAAACTTCCTGCCAGAGGGAGGGTTGAGGCATGGCTGATTTCTACCAAACGGGTGTCTTGGCCACTCTGCATCGGCTGGGTGGCCGTCTTCTGGAGTCAATGGAAAAGGACCTTTGTGAATTCAGACGTGTTCAGCCGATCGCGCTGGTTTTGCCAGCCCTCTACTCAGAATTCACAGGGTCCGCCATGTCGGGTATCCTCGAGGAGATTTCCCGAGTTCCGTATCTTAGTCAGGTCGTCGTCACGTTGGGCAAGGCGGAGGCGCACGAGTTTGCCGAGGCCCGACGTCGGGTGGCCGGCGTGCATCCAGATGTGCGCGTGATCTGGAACAACGGCCCGCGCATTCAGAAAATCTACCGGGATCTGGAGGCGGGGGGCCTCGCGGTGGGCAGCGACGGCAAGGGACGCTCCTGCTGGCTGGCCTATGGGTATGTGCTGGCGGGTGGCCGCTCAAAGATCATCGCCCTGCACGACTGTGACATCGTCAATTACTCGCGGGAAATGCTGGCGCGTCTCTGTTATCCCGTCGCCGACATTCGAATCGACTTCGCCTTCTCCAAGGGCTATTACGCGCGGGTGAGCGACCGGATGTATGGCCGTGCCACGCGTTTGCTGGTTACTCCGCTGGTGCGGTCGCTCGAAAGGGTGGTCGGGTTCCACCCCTTTCTGGTTTACCTGGACAGCTTCCGCTATCCCCTGGCCGGCGAGATGTGCATGTACGCCGACATGGCGCGGATCAACCGGATTCCGGGTGATTGGGGACTGGAGATCGGGGTGCTGTCCGAGGTCTATCGCAATTTCGCCCTGAAGCGTCTCTGCCAGGTGGACATTGCCGACAACTACGAGCACAAGCATCAGAGCCTCGCCGACGACCCGCAGCGGGGCCTGCTGCGCATGACCGTGGATATTGCGAAGACGCTGTTTCGAACGCTGGCGGCCGAGGGGGTACTGCTTTCCGAAGGGCTCTTCCGGACGCTTCGCGCGCAGTATATCCGCACCGCAGAAGACACGATTGTGAATTATCACGCTGACGCCGTGCTCAATGGCTTGGCCTTCGACCGGCACAGTGAGGAAGAAGCCGTACATGCCTTTGCGCACGGCCTGCGCCTGGCGGCCGAGAGTTATCTGGCGGACCCGCTCGGGGCCCCGCTCATCCCGAACTGGAACCGCGTGGTGGCGGCGGTGCCGGATATCTTCGCCCGTTTGGGCGAGGCCGTGGATGCCGACAACGCTTAGGGAAGGTGCTTGTGCCGGAAGATATCCTGAGCGATCAGTTAAAAGAACAAGTACGAGCCACGGGCTCGGCGGACATCGTCGTCGGCATCCCCAGTTACAACAACGCGCGAACCATCAGCCACGTGGTGCAGGCGGCCCAGGCGGGCTTGCTGAAGTATTTCCCGGATCGCCGCGCGTTGATCGTCAACTCCGACGGCGGCTCGAAGGACGGTACGCGCGAGGCGGTGCTGGGAACGACCATAAACACCCGCGCGCTGTTGCTCGTAAAGCATCCTCTCCACCCGGTGCACCGGCTGGCCACACCGTACCACGGCCTTCCCGGTAAGGGGAGCGCCTTCCGCACGATTTTCCGCGTGGTAGAGCTACTCCAGGCGCGGGCCAGCGCTGTAGTTGACGCCGACCTGCGCAGCATCACTCCCGAATGGATCGATCTGCTGCTGCGCCCTGTGCTGGACCTCGAATACGACTACGTCGCCCCCTACTATAAGCGCCACAAGTACGACGGGACCATCACCAACAGCATCATCTATCCGCTCACGCGGGCCCTCTATGGCTGGCGTGTGCGGCAACCCATCGGCGGGGAATTCGGTATGTCAGGCCGCCTGGCGCGCCACTTCCTCACACGCGACGTCTGGCACACGGACGTGGCCCGCTACGGCATCGACATCTGGATGACCACCACCGCCCTGGCAGAGGACTTCAAGCTCTGCCAGTCCTACCTGGGCGCCAAGATTCATGATGCCAAGGACCCGGGTTCGGACCTGAGCGCCATGCTGGTCCAGGTGGTTGGCTCGGTTTTCAGCCTGATGGAAACCTACGCCGAGGTTTGGCCGGGGCGGGACGGCTCGCGCCCCACACCCATTCTTGGGTTCCCCTTCGAGGTGGGCCTTGAACCGGTGCCCATCAACGTGGCCCGCATGGTGGGCACCTTCCGCCAGGCGCTGCGCGATCTCGCTCCGGTCTATGAGCGGGTGATGTTGCCAGCGCAGTTACACGAGTTGCAGGTGTGTGCGGCGCTGCCCGATGAGCGGTTCGCGCTGCCCGACGAACTTTGGGTGACGGTCATTTACAGTTTCGCGCTGGCCTATCACCGGCGCGTACTTGACCGCGAACATCTGGTGAAATCGGTCACGCCTCTCTATCTCGGCTGGGTTGCTTCCTTTGCGTGCCAGACAGAACACGAAGACGCGTCCCAGGTGGAGGAGAGGATCGAAAGGCTCTGCCTCGTTTACGAGGATTTGAAGCCGACACTGATCAGTCAGTGGCCACTCGGGGCTACAGACAAGAGGTGAGAATCATGAAATCATTTTGGGACCAGGCGATCCTCGCGCCCTTGCGCGAACTGGGCCAGCAGGCAATGACCAGCCTCTCGAGCTTGCTGGGGATGCTGGCTCTTGTCCTCCTGGGATTGCTGGTGGGTTGGCTCGCCAAGGAGGTCGTCTATCGCGTGCTGCGTATCCTCCGCTTCGACCATTTCTGTGGCCGTCTCGGCGTGGGCCAGGAGATCGAGCGCATGGGCTTCGTGCATTCCTGCTCCTACCTGGCAGGCCAGGTGGTGCAGGGAATGGTCATCCTCACGGCGCTGCTGGCGGGTCTGAACGCTCTTGGCACACCATTGACCCGGAACCTGGTGGAGCGGTTCTTCCTTTACCTCCCGCATTTCCTGGCGGCGCTCGTGATCCTGCTGGTCGGCACCCTGGTCAGTCGCTTCCTCGGGCGAAGCGTCCTGATCGCCGCAGTCAACGCGGGTATGCCTGCCGCACGGCTGCTGGCCGGCTTGACCCGCTTTTTCATTATGGTCCTGACGGTCGTGGCCGCTCTCGACGAATTTGGGATAGGCCGCACCACGATTATTGTGACCTTCGCCATCCTTTTTGGCGGGGTCGTGACGGCGGGCGCCATTGCCTTCGGCTTAGGCGGACGTGACCTGGCCCGCGAACTGTTGCAGTCGCGGTTCCGTCCGCAGGCCAAGCCCGAGGCTGAGGACGCGATGCGCCACCTGTAGGAGGCTGCCTTGGCTTGTCGTCGGGTGCCGGCGAATCAGGTGTTCTTTACTGACCTCGACGGCACGCTGCTGGACTATCGGACCTACGCCTGGACTGCTGCCCGCCCGGCGCTGAGGGCGCTGGCCCGGCGGCGGCAGCCATTGGTGATTGTCACCAGCAAGACACGTGCTGAAGTTCTGCCTCTCCTCTTAAAGCTCGAGCGGCGAGAACCGTTCGTAGTGGAGAACGGCGGTGCTATCTACGTGCCCGTGGGGTACTTCCCTTTTCGGATTGCCGATGCTGACCCGGCCGGTCGAGGCTGGCAGCGGGTGGCCTTGGGAACACCGTACCAAATGTTGGTTGCCGCCCTGCGCACTGCCGCCCGGCGTGCCCGGGTATCGGTGCGGGGATTTAGCCAGATGCCTGCGCGGGAGGTGGCGGAGCGGACAGGGCTGGAGTTGACCGCGGCGCGGCGCGCGCGGCGGCGCGAGTTCGACGAAGCCTTCATCATATTGGACGGCGACAGGCGCGCATGGCCTCGCCTGCGCTCCGAGATCCGTCGGCTGGGCTTACGTACTGCTCGGGGCAGCCGCTTCTTTCACATCATGGGCGCCAACGACAAGGGAGTTACGGTGCGGCGGTTGAGGGCGTGGTTTGAGCGCCTTTGCGGTTCGCTTGTGCGTGCGGTTGGATTGGGTGACAGCCCCAATGACATTCCCATGCTGCGAGCCGTCACCGCGCCGGTTCTTGTGGCCCGGCCCGGCGGCCGCTATGATGCGGAGACTTCCGCGGCTGTGCCTACTGCGCGGCGCGCTGGCGGCATCGGTCCACAAGGCTGGAACCGCGCCGTGCTGTGCCTGCTGCGGGGATAAGGGCTGGCTGGGCTGAGTCAAGCTGCGGTGTGTCACGGTTACCGATTCTGTTTCCTGCCGGTGCTTGCCGGCCTTAGACGAGAAGCCGAACCATTGCGCAGCCGCGACCGAGTGGTACTTTGACGCGCAGGATCGACCCATTCAGCCTACAGGCACACTCTTTCCACTCGGTTTCTTCCGGGTGGATGACTTCGCATCGAAGCGGCTTTCCGACTACGACCTCCGGAAGATCTCGAAGGGTCACCGTAGCGCTGGCGGCGGAACCTCCGAGGACGACGGGAAAGAGGTATCCTTTCGGAACCCGAAATAAATTCGCCCTGGCGCCGCCCCCCTCCACCTGAATCACCTGGGGCAGCAGAACCCATTTGCGGCCTCGCATGGCTTCGAGCAGCGGGCCATAGTCGGTATAAACTTTCTCCGCCTTTTCGCCCGGCAGAATCGAGTGATCGTTCTGGGGAAAGGGCGCCATCGGGAACATGCCCAGGTAGAGAAACCTTTGCATGAAGGTGTCGGGATCGGGCTTGAACTTATCTTCCTCCCGCACCCAGGCGATCACGGGCTTGAACATCCCGAGCATGGCCGTCAAGTTCTTGGAAGGGCCCAAAGTGCTGTGCTCATCAAATAAGCCGTCCACCTGCCGCAGCGTGTCGAGGCGCTTCACGTGATTATTGACAAACAGCGCCTGCCCGGCCTGGTGCTGGAGGGGGCCCAGTTTTTCCGAAAAATCCTTCCAGGAGGTCACCAACGCGCGCGCCGGGCCGTCATACCAGGTCACCCCGTCATCCCGCCGGAAATTGTAAAGCCGGAAATAATCCAGCCGATCGATGCACATGCCGGAGGAGTCGGGGATCTTCTGGATCAGTTTTCTCGCCTGTTCCAGCAGGTAATCCTGGTAAGACGCTTCGCCGCAGTCCAGATTGACTCCCCATCCATAGCGCACCACGCCGGGCTCGCGCTGATTCCCGGCATCCGCGCGGAGGGCAAGGGGCTCCTTTTCAGAATGCAAAACCAGCGCGTCCGCCAGATGCCCGTAAAGAAAATCATTCGGGTCCTTCCAGAAATCCGGATCCGAAGGCGAGCGCCGGAACGGCTGCCCGGGATAGATAATGGACTCCCCGAACTCCGCAGCGTCGAAGTAGTTCAGGACATAGAACCCCGCCTGGCGCATCTTGCGCGAGTAGGCAGCCATCTGCGGAACAGAATTGTTGATGCCCAGAAAAAAAGGGGGCGACTCGCCGAAAGGAGTTCTGCGCGGCCACTCCTCGCCGTCCGGCACGGGAGGCATAAACATCCCCTGGTACGGAAAATCGAAGCTGGCTTTCCAGTTGACGGTAAAAGCCATGCTTTTCAATTTGTCCGCGTCCAGATCGCCTTCGTAGCTCGAGTAGGCGCCCGTCCCGCCCAGCTCATCGGCGCGGGCAAGCGGCGGATGGAAATATTCCGGGTAGCGCTCCGTCATCCAGCGCAGGCCGCCGCGCCAGTCGGCTTCATGCGCGAGGAGGTCCAGCGCAAAATTCACCGGGCTTTGCCCGGAAAGGCGGCGGAACAAGCGAGAGAATTTCACGCCTCCGGCCGCGCTGGTTTCCATTGTCATGTCGAGCAGAACGTCTTCCGGCGAGAGGGCCACGCTCAGCGCGGCGCCGTGCTCTTCCTCGGCAACCGTCGCGAGAGGAATGCAAAAGACGGCGCGGTAAATGGGCATGATCCCCCGCCGGGGATTGTCATAGCAGTAATAGGGCGCGCCGTACCAGAACGTCCGCTCGGAAAAAGGGATGAACGTGAAGGGGTCTTCCCAGCCCGGATCTTTCTCCGTGTCCACCAGCTTCCAAATCTTCGCGAAGAGTTCCGGGTCGGGACTCATTTTCCAGTCTTCGTCGGGTTTTGGTCCGCCCCAGGTTGTCCAAAACTTCTTCTCTTCTGCGCCGACAAATTCCAGGTGAGTCTCGACAGGCGTGCTCCACGGAGATCCCTGGGCGTCCAGCCGCATTTCCCACCGGACCGAATCCTTCTCCGGCAAGAAGCTCTCGTAGAGCGTGGCCTCTCTTCGCGTCCCGCTGATTTCGCCCCCTAACTGCTTCTTGAACCGCACTCCGCCGCCTTGCAGCTCCTCGGCTTCCGGCGTTCCCTGCACCGTACACCCGGCAAGCGATGTTCCTCCCTGCACGGCCCAGCGAGTCCCATGCTTCCCCAGCACGGCGCCCACAATCTCGCCTTCGAGCGAAAGTTCGATAGTGAGGCTTGGCGATTGCACCCGGTACGCTGCCGAGGCGCTCTTGACGCGACCGCCGCCGCTTACTTGTCCCCACAGGCGGCTTGCCGCTCCCTTGGCCGCGACCCCGCCCGCCATCAAGGCGCCCAGGAACCCTCTTCGATTGAGCGAGTTCATGCTATTGCGTCCTTCTCGTTGTTTTCTTTCGACGTGAATTTAACAGATAACATCCGGCAACTCAATGATCGGTATCAACGGGAATTTCCCTTTTGGTTCCCAACAGCCCCACACGCGCCAGCGTTTTTCACTCTCCGCCGAGCGTGCCATCTTGATGTGCGACCGCGAGCGGTAGAGGTAAAGCCGGTGAACGACCACTTGTCCGTGCGGAAGCGTTCTTGAAACTTCAAGGTCAACGGAATTACAATGACCAAGCACTTGGAGATGGTAATTCCACAGGAAGGCGTTAAACGGAGATTCCTCATGGCGTTGATTCAATTCACCAAGAACCACTCTGACCATTCAACAGACAAGGGATATCAGTTTGAATTCTTTTGCGACCGCTGTGGAAACGGATTTATGACTGCCTTCAAGCCCTCGGTGACGGGCTACGCGGGCAGCGCGCTGCGTGCCGCCGGTGACTTGTTCGGGGGCGTTTTTGGCCGCGCCAGCTCCGACGCTTACGAAATCGCGCGCGCCGTCCAGGGCCCCGGACACGACAAGGCATTTCACGAAGCCGTGGACGAAGCGAAGCCCAATTTTCGCCAGTGTCCCAAGTGCGCCAAGTGGGCCTGCCTCACCATGTGCTGGAACCAGAAGCGGGGCCTTTGTTACGACTGTGCGCCCAATATCGAAACGGAAATCGCCGCCGCGCAGTCACAAATCGCGGTGGCGCAGGTGCAGGACAAGCTTCGCCAGCAGGACTTGACCAAGGACCTCGACCTCACTTCCGAAGCCGCCGCCCTCTGCCCCAGTTGCGGCGCTCGCACCCAGGGCGCCAAGTTTTGCCCCGAGTGCGGCAAGCCTCTCCATGCCAAGAATGAGTGCTCGCGGTGCGGAACGAAGTTTGAAGCGGGAACCAAGTTCTGTCCCGAGTGCGGCCAGAAAGTTAGCTAAAACTCACCATGGGGACCTTTTCGGGGAAATTTCAGTACTTGAATGTGGACGGGTCCGCCCTTCAGGCGGGTCTGTGCCGGGTGTCGTTTGAAGCGGGAACCCTTGCGCTCACGCCGGCCTCGGGCGCGCCGCTGGCTCTCGACCTCGGCGACATCGATATATTCCTTCCCGGCGAGTACGAACTGACCCTGACCCTCTATACCGGCAACAAAATCCTGCTGAACCAATTTGGCAAGACCTTCCAGAATCTCTGCCACGACCTGCTGGAAGCCTACCGGAAACGCCTGCTGCAATGCCTGCTGCTGGAAGACCTGGAAGAAATCTCGCGCTTCGACGGCACGGTGCGCTTTGAATCGCCGGCGCGCACGTTCGCCAGCCCGGCGGAACTCCGGCTTTACAAGAGCAATCTCGCCGTGTTGCCCGCTCAGGCAACGGGCCTGCAATGGCGCTTCGCGGATATCGACGCGGTGAGCTTCGACGAAACCACGTGGACGGTGACGGTGGAGTGCGGTGACGAACGGCTGGCAATCAGCAAGCTCGCCAAGCGCACGGAAGAATTTCGCCAACGCCTCACCTCCGCCAGGGAAGAACTGGCGCAGCAAAGCGCCGAGACCGTCCACGGGATGCTCCCTTTCCTCAGCCCCGAGCAGTTTCAGCGGGCCGCTGTGCTAATGAAGGAAGGCCGCGCCGCATCGCTCGCCAAGCTGCGGGCCATCCATCCCAAGACTGAGCAGGCGCTCGCCGCCAATGTGGTGGATGCCAAGCTGAAGCCTTACTTCGACGCCCTGCTGACACATGTGCCGGCGGGGAATTACTACGCGGGCTTCAAGCTGCTCCGCGAAGGTGAGAATCAACAAGAAATGGAAGGAGCGCCCCCGACTGGCAAAGCGGAGGAGAATGATTCTGAATCCGCCGGGGCCGCAGCCGGGGCGGAAGAAGATGCGGAGACCCCTGCCGAACCCCCGACGGAAGCCGACGTTAGGGAAGAAGCGCAGCCCATTCTGCACTGGTTCTTTCTGCCGCTGGCGGCGGAACCCGGCGCCAAGTTTCCGGGCAACCTGGTGGCCTGGGAAGCCACCTCGCGCTCTGGGCGGGCAACGTATTTCTTCCGGCTCGTACCGCCGGAGCAATCGGCGCAATTGCAGGATGCATCGACAGGCGCGGCGTTAATCGAAACCGCCATTCGGCAACTCAATCGCGCCATCGTCCTTCTGAACTTCCGGCGGGAACCCATTTACCTGCCCGACGATTCCCTGCTGCTCCAGCCGCGCTTCCGCCGCTACGCCATCGCCTGCCGCAAACTCCCGGAGCTTGTGCGGCTGCGCTCATCGTTCCTCGGCCGCGCCATCCACACGACGCCCGCCGCGTGGCAGAAGCAATTCAAGGCTTATCTGGCAAAAGCGTAAATCCGCTCCCAGCGTGTAGGGTACATATGCTCGAGAAGATCGACTACGACGGCCTGGCCAAGCTGATCGAGCCGCGAGTTCAATCATCAGGGAAGTGGGGGTAGAGCTTCTCTCTCGCACCCGCCTGCGAGACCGCTCCACCCCCAAAACCCCGAACCCAACCCCGGGCTTACTTGCTAGCCATCAAAATCGGCAGTTGCTGGGTCAGCACGGGGGCCTGAGCGAGGATCTGCCTTTCGGCCTTGGGCGCCCGGTAGTAGAGAACCAGACCGACGCCCGCAAGGCGCAGGGTGCGAACGGCGCCTCCCTCTCCCTGCCGCTCGACGATCAACTCGTTCTTGCCGGAGAAGCTGTAGTCGTGCGACGTTGACGCAATGATTTTTACCGTGAGGTCTTCCCCACGGACCACCACGCTGTTAGCGGGGAAGCCGCCGCTGGAATTGACTGTGAACGTGTAGTTTCCGGGGGGCAGAACGGCCTGTCCCCAGCGGACTGCAAAGGGCAGATTGAACTTACCTTCGGCTGTCTGCGCGCTGGCCAAGCTAGCGCCCATACACGCGGTCACCAGAGCCAGGACCGCAAATCTCACTACTCTCAAGCTTTGATTCGAGTTCATAGCCATCCTCCTCCGTGGAATTGGGCAACGACGTTCGATTCGTTGCCTCATCTCTTAATGCGCAAATGGGGCGCGAAAACTGTCGTGCCGCGCAAAATTTTTTGTGGTGGGGTGTGTGTGTGATTTCTTTGCAGGGTCACCGTCGCGTGCCCCTACAGCAAATTGACCCACGCCCATTTTTCCTGGTCGGCTGCGACGAGATGTGATAGGTTGTTATCAGGTGCGGTAAGATTCAAGCTGTCCAAAACAGTCAGTGAGCCTGCCATTCTGAGGGCAGCGAGCGGTCCACGCCTTTTCTTATTCCAAGGATTGGCCGGGGCTTCGTTTCGCTCGGACTGAGAGGACTGGCTATTTCGCTTGCACCCACCCTCTACCAAGGAGGATGCATGGCGGAGACCCCGGCACACGACCTCACGCAACTGCTCCAGGCCTGGAGCGAGGGGGACGAGCGGGCGTTGGACAAGCTCATGCCCCTGGTCTACGGGGAGTTGCACCGGCTGGCTCAGCGCTACATGGCGCACGAGCGTCCCGGTCACACCCTGCAAACCACAGCTTTGGTGAATGAGGCTTACCTGCGCCTGGTGGATGCCGGGAAGGTGAACTTTCGAAACCGCGCCCACTTTTTCGCGATCTCCGCCCAACTGATGCGACGCATCCTGGTGGAGTTCGCGCGGCGTCACGGTTCCCACAAGCGCGGTGGCGAAGTGCAACGGGTGTCGCTCGAGGAAAGTCTGGTGGTTTATGGGGAGCGAGGCGCGGATTTGGTGGCGCTTGACGACGCTCTCCAGGCTCTGGCCGCCCTCGACGCCCGAAGAAGCCGGGTGGTGGAGCTGCGCTTTTTTGGCGGGCTGAGCGTGGAGGAAACGGCTGAAGTGCTCAAGGTCTCACCCGAAACCGTGATGCACGATTGGAAGCTGGCGAAGGCGTGGCTGCTGCGCGCGATGAGTGGAGAGAAGCGGGATGACGCCTGAACGTTGGGAGCAGGTGGCGCAGTTACATCGCGCCGCTCTGGAGCGCGAAGGGAGTGAGCGCTCGGCTTTCCTGCGGGAAGCCTGTGGCGGGGATGAGGACCTGCGCCGGGAAGTGGAGTCGCTGCTGGCGCAAGGGGAGGGAACGGGAAGTTTTCTGGAAACGCCGGCCATGGAGGTGGCGGCCAAGCAACTGGCGCGGGGGGAAGCCGAGGCGGGCGGGCGCCGGTCGAGCGAGGACATCTCCAGCCTGGTGGGCAAGACGGTTTCCCACTACCGCATCGTGGAGAAGCTGGGCGGCGGCGGGATGGGCGTGGTTTATAAAGCCCAAGACACCACGCTGGCCCGCTATGTGGCGCTCAAGTTCCTGCCCGAAGGGATGGCGAAGGATCGCGAGGCGCTGCAGCGTTTTCAGCAGGAGGCCCGCGCCGCCTCGGCGCTCAACCATCCCAACATCTGCACCATCCACGCTATTGAGGAGCACGAGGGCCAGCCCTTCATTGACATGGAATATCTGGAGGGGCAGACCCTCAAGCATCGCCTTGCCGCCAAACCCCTGAAGATGAACGAAGCCCTGGATTGGGGCATTCAGATTGCCGATGCGTTGGACGCCGCGCACTCCAAAGGTATCATCCACCGGGATATTAAGCCGGCGAATATTTTCATCACGACGCAGGGCCAGGCGAAGGTTCTGGATTTCGGCTTGGCGAAGGCAGTCGGGCCCCCGGAGGCGGGCTACGCGGACGCGGCTGCTGACGAGTTGAGCCTGACTCACGCCGGGGCGGTGATGGGGACGCTGGCGTACATGAGCCCCGAGCAGGCTCGCGGCAACCGCGCGGACAAGCGCGCGGACATTTGGGCCTTCGGCGTGGTGCTCTACGAGATGCTTACCGGCCGGCATGCCTTCCAGGGCGAGACAGCCTCCGACACGCTGGCGGCCGTGCTCAAGACGGAGCCGAATTGGGATGTGCTCCCTGCTAACATCCCGGCTAACATCCGCAAGCTGCTGCGCCGCTGTTTGGAGAAGGACCCTAAGCTGCGTCTGCGCGACATCGGCGAGGCGCGCATTGCAATTGAAGAAACGTTAAGCGGCGTTGGGGAGGACCGGAGTGTCCGCCCCGCCGGCGGAATCGAGCCGAGCGCACACACGAATGCGCCCCTACGTGTGCTGGTCTGGGTCGCGCTGGGCCTGATTGCAGGCGCTCTGCTTTCCGGTGTTGTCGTATGGAGGCTGGCGGCGCCAGCGTCGCAGTCCGCCATGCATTTCACCTCCGTCACCAATTTTGCCGGCGTCCAGGCGCAGCCGGCGCTCTCACCCGACGACCGTTCGGTGGCCTTCGTCTCAAACCGCGACGGGAATTACAACATCTACGTCGGCCTGGTTCGCGGCGGAAATTTGCTCCAAATCACCCACGATTCAAACCTCGAATCGCGGCCCCGCTGGTCGCCCGATGGAGCCACGATTGCTTACGCGCGCCTCAATCATTCAGGCATCTGGGACATCTGGGAAGTTCCGTCGCTGGGCGGGACGCCGCGGCGGCTGATTCTGGGCGCCGAGGACCCGGCTTGGTCACCTGACGGACGCTCGCTCGCTTACGAGAATACGACCAACGGTACGCTTTGGATTTCCGGCCTTTCGGGCGAGAACGCGCGCCAGGTAACGCCAGCCCCGGGCCTCGCGATGCAGGACACCGAGCCGCGTTTTTCTCCGGATGGCCGCCACCTTGCTTTTACGATCAAGGCGCCAGGGCCTTACGGCCAGTTGGAAGTTGTGGACCTCGCTTCCGGCAAGGTCCGCCCGTTGACGCACGATGGAGCGCTGGCGCGTTCGTCCGCCTGGTCGCCGGACGGACGCTCAATCTACTTTGCCTCGACCCGCGGCGGGTCTATGAACATCTGGAAAATCGCCGCGACGGGGGGTGAACCGGAACAGATCACCGCCGGCCAGGGCGATGATGCAGAACTGGATGTCTCATCCGATGGGAAGCGGATCGTTTTCTCGACCTTCCGCGAGAATATCAATATCGCCCAATTGGACCTTGAGGCAAAGCCAGGCCAGCAGAACCTGAAACCTCTCACCACCGACCCCGCGCGCAATCAGGTGGCCCCTGTTTACTCCGCTGACGGAAAACTCCTCGCCTATTTTTCCAATTACAAAGGCGTTGAAAAAGAAGGCATCTGGGTGGCCAATGCCGACGGCTCGAATCCTGTGCAACTGGTTCAGGATGGCCGAATCAACATTTTCCCCCAATGGATTCCGGACAACCAGCACCTCATCTATCTCTCCCGCTCGCAAGGGGCTCCCGGACCCTCGGATGAATACCGGAGCGTGGCAGTCTCCGGAGGAGCGCCGCAAACGGTGCTTAAGAATGCGCGGGACCGTAATTTCGATGTCGGACTCCAGGGACGACTGCTGTTCAGAAGTTCCGGGAGTGAGATTCAATCCTTTGACCCATCGAACAACCAGACGCAGACGCTCGCCACTCTGCCCGCTGACGGTGACCGGCGGGTCTTGCGCTGGTCACCCGACGGGCGCTCGGTAGCGTACATTGTGGACGCAAGTCGGGAAGACGATCCCAACGCCGGCCTTTGGGTGGATGACTTCAAGACCGCGCCCCGCCAGGTCTTCCGCGGCTGGGTTGACTCGTATGCCCGAGGTCCGGCGAATCAGATCTACTTCCTCGAGGGCAAGCCGGATTTGAATGGCGTCTTGTGGAAGGTCGGCTGGAACGGCCAGGGCCTCATTCGCACTTCCACAACCATCCGCCTCATCTATTCTTATTGGATTCAGTTGGTGCGGGACTCCCAGGAGTTCGTCGCCGTTTCTCCCGACGGCCGCCACGTGGCCGTTAATGTGCAGGGGGTCTTGCAAGCAAATATCGGCATGATTGAAAACATTCGCTAGCCGATTCACTTGGGAGAAAACGATGACTCAGCTCATCCAACTGCCGAATGCGTTCAATGCTGTCCCGGGGGAAGAACAAGGGCGGTGGTGTTGTGCCCGCTTGGAAGAGGGGAACATCTTGTACTTCGAAACCAGCCCCTTCGAATTACCCCCGGATGAAGTCCAGTTCCTGCTGGACCAGAAGCAAAGCGAGGCCGGGTACCACAAGAACATTGCCTATCGTCCGCTCCGAGACCGCCTGACGGGGGCAGGCGAAGGATCTGACTCCGACAAACAAAGGCTGCGCGCAATCATGCAGAAGTTCTCTCAGCGAGTCATCGAGTTCACTGAGCGGCTCTTGCCACCCTATGCCCGGTCGTTGGCGGTGGACTTTGCCAGCTTTCGGCCGCAGCAGGAGGCGGGACGCCAAATCCGCCGGCGCGCGCGCAACGATCTCCTGCACGTCGATTCATTTCCAACCCGGCCCTCCAATGGCAATCGCATCCTGCGCGTGTTTACTAACATCAACCCGACCGAGCCTCGCGTATGGGTCACTTCCGAGACTTTTGACAATCTCGCAGCGCGCTTCGCAGGAGCGGGCGGAATGCCGCTCCCCAGGGGGATAGCTTCCGGACCAAGGAAGATCCTGGTGAACCTGGCTCGAGCGGCGGGAATTCACAGCCTGGCTCGTCCTCCTTACGACGACTGGATGTTGGGCTTCCATCATTTCCTTAAGGAGAATCGGGAATTCCAGGAACTCTGCCCGCGGACGAGATGGGAATTCCCACCTCACTCCGCCTGGTTGGTGTTCACGGACATGGTCAGCCATGCGGTTCTTTCCGGTCAGTTCGCCCTGGAACAGACCTTCATCATTTCGAAGCACGCCCTGGTATTACCCGATAAAGCTCCGCTTAGAATCCTGGAACGAATCGCGGGCTGCCCGCTGGTTTGAAAAAAAGCTGTCAGCTATCAGCCCTCAGCTCTCAGCCCGATCTCCGGACGTGCATGGGAATGATTCCCCTCCTTATTAAGGAGGGGTCAGGGGTGGTTGGCCGCAAAGCTGACGCTGCCACCCACCACCCCTGCCCTTCCTCTCGCTGAGAAGGTGTGAAAGAATCGCGCTGTAGGGGCGGCCCTTGTGGCCGCCCTGGGGCAACCACAAGGGTTGCCCCTACAACGCCCTGCCAAAACGCGATTTTTTCACACCTTCTGAGGATGGGAGTCATTTTTGCTGAAAGCTGATAGCTGACGGCTGAGAGCCGACTGAGAGCCGAATTGACTCAACCCCTTCCCGCCGTATATGATTAAGTTCAAGATGAAAAAAGAGAAGCCCAAAACGCTGGAGGTGGTATGTCCATGCTGCGGGGCGCGGCTGGAAGTGGACCCTGAGCTTGGCAAGATACTCTTCCATGAACCGCCGCCGAAAACCGCCAAAGCCCCCGACCTGAATCAGGCAACCCTGCTCCTCAAGAAGGAAGCTGAGCGCCGGGAAACCCTCTTCAAACAAAGCGCCGAAGAAGAGAAGATGAAGTCCGAACTTCTGGAGCGCCGGTTCAAACAGGCGTTCGAGAAGACCAAAGATGTTCCTACCGGGCCCCCACTCAAGGAAATTGACCTGGACTAGACTAAGAACAGTGGCTAGTGCCTAGTGGCTAGTGATAAGTGCCTGGTAATTGGTCGCTCGCGGCTGCTATCGGATCAGCCTCGAGCCACCAGTCACTAACCACCGGCCACTAACCACTAGCCACTGCCCTTGGATACCGTGCCTCGATCGTAGTGCGCATGCCGCCTCGGGTGCTGAACTCGCCGCGGACGACAGCCCACTTCGGGCGGCAGGCGCGGGTCACATCGTCCAGGATGCGGTTGACGGCATTTTCATAGAAGATACCAAGATTCCGGTAGGAAAGAATGTAGTACTTCAATGACTTCAGCTCCACGCAGAGTTTGTTGGGCAGGTAATGAATGGTGATGGTTCCAAAGTCCGGCAATCCGGTCCGGGGACAGATCGACGTGTACTCGGGAATCGAAATGGTGATCTCATAGCCTTGGTACTGATTGGGCCAAGTTTCGATCTCGGGTAGCTTGGCGTGAACTCCGGCGCCGGCGTGCTGGGGAGTGTATGCGGGCCGGTGGGTTTTCGCTGGCATAAGTAACCTCCAGGGGTTCAATAATAAACCATAACAATGAGTGTAGGGGCAACCCTTGTGGTTGCCCCGGGGCGGCCACAAGGGCCGCCCCTACAACGGCCGTCGCCTATCGCACCTCAACACGGTCGTAACCTTGCCCTCGGCGACCGGCGGCAACTCCCATACCTGGTGATTTTCTTCTTGACACTCCAGTCGATTCATGGTAGCCTATTGTGGTGGCCGAAACGGAACGCCGGAAAGCGGTGGCAGTGAGGTCCGAGGAACGGACGCGGGGGGCCAAAACGGCGCGCAAACTGGAAAAAGATACTATTTCGAGGAAACGAACTCAAGAAGTTGTTTAGAAACAACGACTTAGCTTTTTAGAATGCTCAAAACGAACTCATTATTGAGGGCAAACGAACCCAAATTGGACCCCCAAAGCGGCCAAAATACGCTTCCGGCGGGAAAACGAACCCAAATTGGTGAGTGGCGGGGCGCCCTGCTGATGCGACTGAGGGAGCACCTCAGAATCTTCTTGACATCAGCACACTCAATTTTTATTATAGCGTGGAACTAATGCATCGCCTCTGGCATCTAAACTCTGGTACGACTTATTGAAGGAGGGTTTTGGCATATGGGTAAGATAATTGGAATCGACTTAGGCACCACCAACTCGGTCGTGGCCGTAATGGAAGGTGGGGATCCTGTAGTTATAACTAACCCGGAAGGGGGACGCACCACCCCGTCGGTTGTGGCGTTTACCAAGACCGGTGAACGGTTGGTGGGGCAAGTGGCAAAGCGCCAAGCCATTACCAATCCCGAGAACACCGTTTACTCAATCAAGCGCTTTATGGGACGCCGGGCCAGTGAGGTGCAGAGCGAGATCAAGACCGTCCCTTTCAAGGTGGTGGCAGGTCCCAATGGCGACGCTCGCGTGGTCGCCCAGGGCAAGGAGTACACTCCTCCTGAAATCTCGGCCTTGATCCTCCAGAAGATGAAGGATGCCGCCGAGCAATACCTTGGCGAGAAGGTGACGCAGGCGGTGATCACGGTTCCGGCTTATTTCAACGACTCACAGCGCCAGGCCACCAAGGACGCGGGAAAGGTTGCCGGCCTGGAAGTCCTGCGCATCGTGAACGAGCCCACGGCGGCGGCTTTAGCCTACGGACTGGACAAAAAGCGGGACGAGACGATTGCCGTGTACGACTTCGGCGGCGGCACTTTCGATATCTCGATCCTGGAGGTGGGCGAGGGAGTGGTCGAGGTCAAGTCCACCAACGGGGACACTCACCTGGGCGGCGATGACATCGACAAGCGCATCATGGACTGGATTGTGGACGAGTTCCGCAAGGACCAGGGCATCGATCTTTCCAAGGACCGCATGGCGCTGCAACGCCTTAAGGAAGCTGCCGAGAAAGCCAAGATGGAGCTTTCCACGGTTCTGGAGACCGACATCAATTTGCCTTTCGTCACCGCGGACGCCTCCGGTCCCAAGCACCTGAACTTGAAACTAACTCGGGGGCGTTTCGAGCAGATGTGCGAGGACCTCTTCCAGCGTTCCGTTGGGCCGGTGAAGCAGGCGCTTTCCGACGCCGGTATGAATCCCGACAAGATTGACGAGGTGGTGCTGGTGGGCGGATCGACGCGCATCCCGCGCGTGCAGCAAATCGTCAAGGACCTGTTTCTGGGCAAAGAGCCGCACAAAGGCGTTAACCCGGACGAGGTGGTGGCAGTGGGCGCGGCGGTGCAGGCGGGCGTGCTGGGCGGCGAAGTGAAGGACCTGCTGTTGCTGGACGTTACTCCCCTGACACTGGGGGTGGAAACCTTGGGCGGTGTAATGACTCCGCTCATTCAACGCAATACCACGATTCCAACCCGAAAGAACGAAACCTTTTCCACGGCGGCGGATAGCCAGACTTCGGTTGAGATTCACGTCCTACAGGGCGAGCGTCAGATGGCGCGCGACAACCGGACGCTCGGCAAGTTCCACTTGGTGGGAATTCCCCCTGCCCCGAGAGGCATCCCGCAGATTGAGGTAACGTTTGATATCGACGCCAATGGCATTCTGAACGTTTCCGCCAAGGATCTCGGCACGGGCAAGGAACAGAAGATAACCATCACTTCCTCGAGCGGGCTGAGCAAAGAAGAAGTGGAGAAGATGACCAAGGAAGGCGAGCTCCACGCCGAAGAAGATCGCCGTCGCAAAGACGACATTGAGACCAAGAACCGGGCTGATTCATTGGTTTACTCGGTGGAGAAAATGCTGAAGGAGAACCGCGAGAAGATTTCAGAAAGCGATGCCAAGAACATCGAATCGGCCCTGGACGAAGCCAAGAAAACGATTCAGGAGGGCGACATGTCCAAGATTAATGACGCCGTCGAGCGACTGACTTCCGCCTCCCACAAGCTGGCGGAAGCGATGTACAAGCAGGCGTCTGCGGCGCGCGCAGCGCAAGAGGCGCCGGGCAGCGCCCCCGGATCTTCACCGCCGCACGGCGGCGAAGCCCCGCAGGGCAAAAGCAAGGGTGACGGCGAAGTGATCGACGCGGAAGTCGTGGATAGCGACGACAAGAAGAAGAACTAAGGGGAAGAGTCGACAGTCGAGAGTTAAATGATCGGAATCAATGGATGCTGAGAGGGCACAGTTTAAGGTAATAAGCTGACCCTCAGAAAGAGAGACAGGGCAACAGTCTACAGGCAGCGGGAAGCGGTTACTCTCGACTCTTGACTGTCAACTGTGAACCGGTTTATGGAACATCGAGTCCAAGTCGGCGTGGAATGCCCGCAGTGCCACTGGAGACAGTTCATGGAGCTGGGATTGGACCAAGCCATCATGGACACTCCTGCGGCCAGGGAGATTCAGCGCCAATTACAGGAATGGTTGCGCACTCGCTGCCCCGACCATCTGGGCGCGATTATGGAGAAGATGAAGAACTGATTCCATGCCTGTCGGAACACAAAAGACTACTACGCGACGCTGGGTGTGAGCCGCGACGCCAAGCCGGAGGAGACCGGTAAGGCTCGTCGCCGTCGGGGCAGGAATTCAGATGCCTCGATAGATCTCTCTGCGGTGGGCGACGGCGTACTGCGTGAGGACCCTTGCTTGATGATCCACCCAGAAGAGGATTCTGTACTCCCCTACGCGGTACTTGTGAATCCCCGCCAAGTCGGGGGGTGGATTCCGAAGGGGCTGTGTACCCACCTCTGGATGCGCGGCAAGCTGGTCAATTTTCTTCATGACCCGGCGGCCGATCGAACGATCGAGTTTGCTGAAATCTCTTTCGAAACGAGGGGTGGTTTCAATCCGATACACGTTTCTCAGTTCCGGGAGCATACTTGCCGCCGAGTCCCCTTTATGAAGCGGAATTCACAAACGGGTGCGGGAGGACCGGGCGCTGTGCAAATGACGGCTCAGCGGGTTGGGCGGCGCGAACGCGTGAAGTCACGTTTGAACTCTTCCCAGGGACGGGTCTCGCCGGACAACTGCTCTTGCCGAGCCTTACGGAGCCTGCGCAACAAGCCGGGGTTGTGCAGCATAAGGAAATCCTCAAAGGCGTCGTGCCATTCGTCCAGCGCTTCGCCGGCACGAAGCCATTTGTTATACAGATCGACAGGAATTTCGACCGTATGGCCCATGTGTCACTCCCAGCGCTTAGGGTATCTCAGTTTCAGAGAGGGAGCAAGCGCACAGGCCCCGCCCTTGGGAGGCACGGGAGTGTTGGCGCGAAAGCCGGGGACTGCGAAATAATTCCATGTCCGTTGGTACACAAAAAGACTACTACGCGACGCTGGGTGTGAGCCGCGGCGCCAAGCCGGAAGAAATCCGCAAGGCGTACCGGCGCTTGGCGCGCAAGTATCATCCGGATGTCAACCCCGGCAACAAGGCCTCCGAAGAAAAGTTCAAGGAAGTCTCTGCGGCTTACGAAATCCTGGGTGATGAAAAAAAACGCCAGGTTTACGATCAGTACGGATTCTATTCCGATAACATTCCTCCGGGCGGCCCTGCGCCGGGTCCCCCGCCGGGCGCCGGCGCCGGCGGCCCGGGTGTCGATTTCTCGGGCTTCGATTTCTCCAACTTCGAGAACGTGGATACGGACGCCGAAAAGCGCGGAGGTTTTGGCGGAGGTTTCCGCGATATCTTCTCGCAGTTGTTCAATCGCTCCGGCCAGCGGGAAGCGGAAGAAGAAGGCCCACAAAAGGGCGGCGACATCGAGCACCACATGCACCTGGGGTTCTGGGACGCCATTCATGGAACGCAGGTGCGGATAACCGTGGCGCGGCAGGAATCCTGCGCCACCTGCAAAGGAAGCGGATCCGCCCCAGGCCCTCCCGTCACCTGCACGGCTTGCGGTGGAACCGGGAAGGCCACGCGCCAGGCGGGCACGATGCGATTCACCATGGTCTGCCCGCAGTGTGGCGGAACCGGCCGCCAGCGCCGCGCTTGTCCAACCTGCGGCGGGGCGGGCTACGTGCGAACCCCGGAATCGTTCGAGGTGCGCATACCTCCCGGCGTGGATACGGGCTCTCGCGTGCGCGTGCCGGGCAAAGGAAACGCCGGCGCGGGCGGGGGACCAGCGGGCGATTTGTATATTGTCACTGAGGTCGAGCCTCACCCTGTTTTCGAACGCAAAGGCGACAACATCTACGTTAAGGTCCCTGTGAGCGTGGCCGAGGCGGCTCTGGGAGCGAAGGTGGAAGTACCCACCCTGGTGGGTCCCTCCACCATCAAGATTCCACCCGGCACTCAGAGCGGCCAGCAGTTGCGGCTGCGCGGGAAGGGCGCGCCCTCGCTGCGCAGCGAAGCGCGCGGAGATCAGTTCGTGGTGGTCCAGGTGGTGGTTCCTCGGGTGGCCGATGAAAGGACCAAAGAAATTCTCCGCGAACTCGCGCGCCTGAACCCCGAAGACCCGAGGCGGGAATTGAAGAAGTACCTTTGAAGGTTAAAGGATAAAAGGTTAAAGGTTGGGCGTCAGGTGATTTGCTTTCGACTTTCGACTCTCAACTCTGAACTTGTCCTATGAGCCCTCGCGGCAGAAAAACACGCGGCAAGACCGGTTACATGATCAGCGCCGTGGCGGAGATGTACAATATCCATCCGCAAACGCTGCGCTTGTACGAGCGGGAAGGGTTACTGGTGCCTTCACGCACCCACGGCAACACCCGCCTCTATGGCGATGAGGATCTGGAGCGCCTGGAGACTATCCTGAACTTGACGCGCGATCTGGGCGTCAACCTGGCGGGAATTGAGATCATCCTGAACATGCGCGACCGCATGCAGAAAATGCAGCAGGAAATGCAGGCATTCGTCGCCTATGTGCAGGAGCAGGTCCTGCTCCACCCGCCTCAGGACCAGGAGCGCATCCAGAATGCCATGGTGCGCGTGGCCCCTCCGTACTTGATCCGCACGCAGCGGCAGGCGGGAAGATGAGTCGCCTGGCTGACTATCGGCCTTGACGGTGTCATTCCGAGCGAAGCGAGGAATGGCAGAAACCCGAGATTAACATGCCCCGAAAGAACTGCCCACAATGCGACGGAACCGGCTGGAAGCCGATTGAGGTGGAGGGCGTCCGGCGAGTAACCCGGTGCGATTGCTACGACCTCGAGCACTCGGATCTCTTGCTTCGCCAAGCGCACATTCCGGAAAGGTATGAGAACTGCGCCTTTGAGAATTTCGATATTCGACGGGACAACCAGAGCCTGAGATGGGCGAAGCTGAACGCCGAGAATTTCGTCAAGGAATATCCCACTGATTTTGGCCTGCTGTTTGTCGGCCCGACCGGCGTGGGCAAGACCCACTTAGCGGTCGCCGTGCTGAGGGAATTAATCCTGCAAAAAGGGGCGGAGTGCCTCTTTTACGATTTCCACGATCTGCTGAAGGCCATTCGGGACAGTTACAACCCGGTTTCCCAGACTTCGGAGCTTTCCATTCTCCAGCCGGTGCTCGAGGTGGAAGTGCTGTTATTGGACGAACTCGCATCCTGGAACCCTAGTGACTGGGTTAAAGAGACCTTACAACATATTATCAATTCTAGATATAATCATAAAAAGGTTACCCTCATAACAACGACGCTTCCCCTGGGCGAGTCTGCCCGCCATGGCGAGGTCCGTGCGCCCTCGGGAGACGTCGTTCCGAACCTCGAGTTTACTTTGAACCAGCTCGGAGTCACTCTCCGCTCACGGCTCTACGAAATGTGCAAGCTGGTTGAAATGAGTTCTGACGACTACCGCAAAGCCATCAAACAAGCCGACTATAAGTTCCATGCGGACTGAGTCTCGGACTCAATGTCCCCACTAAAGCAAGCTTGCTGCTTCGCATTGACTTCGCTTTCCGCGCAACGGTAGAATAGGGTTTCCTTTGTAGGCCTGCGTCGGGTACCTGGAGAGGAGGCCGGCGGATGTCCGCTGACGAAAAGGGCAGTAGTTTGCAAGAGGCAGGGAGTGGTAATTTGCAAGAGGCCAGGGTTGAGCCCGAAGCTCAGGATAGTTTGATGGATTCCCAAGCGAGGAATCCGGAAATCACCGAGGTGGTAAATCTGATGGAGGGGCTGGAGGCTTTATCCGCCCCCACGATTGCCGCGGGTGAAATCGTTCAGGGCCACGTGCTCAAGATTACCGATGCTGAAGTGGTGGTGGACGTCGGTCTAAAGTGTGAGGCGCAGGTTCCACGCAACGACTTCCTGACCTTTGACGGACAATTGAGAATTAGCGCCGGTGACACGGTTGATCTTTGGGTGGAGAACTACGACGAGGCCTCCGGCACGGTCAGCGTTTCCTATCAGAGGGCTTTACGGCGCAAGACCTGGGACGGAGTCGAACGGGCTTTCCAGGATCAGACCAACATCACTTGTCGCGTGGTGGACCGCATCAAGGGCGGCCTGATGGTGGATATTGGTGTTCCCGCATTCCTTCCGGCTTCGCACGCCGACGTGCGCATGCACGCCAACCTGGATGAGCTCAAGGGTCAGGAGTTTCCCTGCAAAGTCATCAAGGTGAACCGCAAGAAGAACAACGTTGTGGTGAGCCGCAAGGCGTCGATCGAAGAGGAGTTGAACCGGCGCAAGCTGGAATTGGCGGAACGATTGGTGGAAGGCGCGGAGGTTGTCGGCAAGGTCAAAAACCTCACGGATTACGGCGTCTTTGTTGACCTGGGTGGAATCGACGGGCTTCTTCACATCACCGACCTTTCCTGGGGAAGAATTGGACACCCCCTGGAGGTTGTCCAGGTGGGCCAGGAAATCAGGGTGAAGGTGCTCAAGCACGATCCCGAGAAGGGGCGGATCTCGCTGGGTTTGAAACAACTCACACCCGATCCATGGGAGACGGTCGCGGCCACCTATCATGCCGGTGACCGCGTATCAGGTCGCGTGGTGAGCCTTGCCGACTACGGGGCGTTTATCGAGCTCGAGCCCGGCGTGGAAGGACTCATCCATATCTCGGAGATGAGCTGGAGCAAGCGGCTGCGTCATCCGTCCAAAATCCTCAAACTTGACGAGCGCGTCGAGGTTGGGGTGTTGGACGTGGATCCGGTGAAGCGGCGCATCTCGCTTAGCCTCAAGTCCACTCTTCCCGACCCCTGGACGCAGGTGGGCGACCGGTTCGCAGTGGGCTCGTTAGTGCATGGCCGGGTCCGCAACCTGACGGAATTCGGCGCCTTCGTTGAAATCGAAGATGGGGTTGACGGCTTGATCCACATCTCCAACATGTCCTGGAGCAAGAATGTGAAGCACCCGTCTGAGGTCCTCAAGAAGGGGCAGACGGTCGATGCGGTGGTTCTGGCTGTGGACCCGGAGAATCGCCGCTTGGCCCTGGGATTGAAGCAGCTCGAGGAAGACCCGCGGGAAGCATTCTTCTCCAAGGTTCGTGTGGGGGACATGCTGCGCGGCAAAGTGACGCGGGTGGCAAGCTTCGGCGCCTTTGTCGAGCTGGAGGAAGGCATCGAGGGTCTTTGCCATGTTTCCGAGTTTGAAAATGGGCATGGTCGAAACGAGGGCGCGAAGCTCGAGGCCGGGAGCGAGCTCGAGTTCCGGGTGATTCGCCTGAACGCTCGCGAGCGTAAGATCGCGTTAAGTCTGAAGGAGCCGGCGGCGCCGGCCGCTGCGGTGGAAATCGAGAAACCCAAAGAGCCGGTGAGAAAGTCCACCATGGCGGAAGCACTCTCTTCGGCAGGTATCAACGCCTTGGAGTACTCATCTTCAACCTCGGTCGTTGAGTCCTGAAGCGGCGAGAAGGCTCCCCTCGTCAGAGGACGTGTAAAAGAATTGGAAACCCGTTATTCCGGGCGCCCTTGGGAACCGGTGGTAGTCTCCGACACTTCGCACCAGGAGATAAACATGACCAAAGCAGAACTGATTGAGGATGTCGCGCGGTCCGTGGAGATGAGCCGCAAAGACTCCGAGATCATCGTCGAAACGATCTTCGAGAGTATTGTGAAATCGCTTCGCGTGGGCGACAAGGTGGAAATCAGGGGCTTCGGCAGCTTTCGCACGCGCCAGCGCAAGGCCCGCATCGGGCGCAATCCAAAAACCGGCGTGCGGGTGGATGTGCCCGCAAAGAAGATTCCCTACTTCAATCCCAGCAAGGAGTTGAAGGATCTCGTCAACAGCGCGGCAGTGGCCACAGCGCCTTCCTCACCCCCGGCCGCCCCGGCCCCCCCGGCCCCCGAGCCTTCGGGTCCGGCTGCTTCTTAGTATGGATTACCTTTGGAGCCCTTGGCGGTTTCGCTACGTCAGCCAGGCCAACGCGCCGCGCGGTTGTGTCTTCTGCGAAATCAGTGCGGCCGAGCCCTCTCGCGACCGCGACAACCTGCTGCTGTACCGGGCTCGCTCTAATTTCATCCTCCTCAACGTCTTTCCGTACACGACCGGCCACTCGATGGTGATCCCGTATGCCCACGTTGCCAGTCTCGAGGAGTTGGAGGCGGCCACGCTCGTCGAGATGATGGAGTTGGCCCGGCGGATGCAATCGGCATTGAGAGATTGCTATCATCCCGAAGGGTATAATCTGGGTATAAACATGGGAAAATGCGCAGGTGCCGGCGTGGCGGACCACCTGCACTTGCACCTGCTCCCCCGCTGGACCGGCGATTCCAACTTCATGACGCCTATCGGGGAGACCCGCGTCCTGCCCGAAGACCTCCACACCACCTACGACAAGCTGGCGCCTTACTTCCGCTCCGGCAGCGGGTCAGTTTGATTCTTGTAGCGGCGGTCTCCGACCGCCGGTCTTGAATCCTCAAGGAGTTCCGGCGCTCGGAGAGCGCCGCTACAGCAAACTGACCCACTACTTCCGCCCCGGCAGTTGATGTTTCCCGGCGGATTTCGTGTACAATTCCATTCAATGGCTGCAAATCATCGAATCGAGGGTGAAACATGGGCGACGTCAGCAGAAGGAATTTTCTGGCAGGCGGGACGGCCTTTCTTAGCCTGGCGGCGGAGTTCGAGCTGTTGGCCGGGCCGATTCCAGTCGGGGTGGCAGAGGCAGGCAAGGCGGATCTGCTGGCTCCTGACATCTATTTTCACGAAGGGCGAGTGGCGGACAACGCCGATGCGGTCTGCAACAACGGCTGGATCATATTTGAAGACTATGTTCTGGTTGTCGACGCGAATTTCCCCGCCGGGGCGCGACTGATCATCAGCAAGATCCGATCGATGACCGACAAGCCGATAAGGTTTGCCTTTGACACGCATCACCACGGCGACCACGCTTACGGGAATCAGGTGTATGTGGAAAATGGTGCGGTCCCGGTGGCGCATACGGGCGTCATCGAGGAGATGCAGCGGCACGAGACGGGCTACTACGACAGCAAACCCGGCGCGTGGGAAGCCGCCGCGAAGGATCGCGCCGATCTGAAAGGCACTAAGCTCAAGCCGCCCTCCGTGCTTTTTTCGAAAGACTTGTTTTTTGACGACGGCAAGCATCGCGTGGAGCTGATGCACCTGGGAGTGGCGCATACCCACGGCGATGCCGTGGCCTGGCTGCCGAAGGAGCGCATTCTTTTCACCGGTGATGTGTGCGTGAACGGACCTTACAACTTCGTGGGTGACGGCGATGTAGGCAGGTGGGTGGTGACGCTGGATGCCTTGAAGGAACTCCGCCCGCAGGTGGTGTGCACAGGCCACGGCCCGCGCACGGTTGCGTCCGTCTTGGACGATCAGCAGGCGTTCTTCAAGGTCCTCCGGGAACAGGTCGGCACGCTGATGGCCGATAGGGTGCCGGAAGAGGCCAAGGATCAGATTGAGTCCATCCGGGCGACGCTGAAAAGCAACGCACAGATCGCCCGCTACGTCAGTGAGAGAGGGGCGGACGATTCCTTCCCCTCGCAGGTTGGAAAAGTCTACGAGGAACTAACCGGCAAAAAACTTGCTGCCTTGGCCGGCGAGCGGCAACTCGCACGCCACGCACACGCCCGCGCCCACGGCCTTGCAGTAGCTTGAGGTGAGAGTTGTAGGGGCGGCCCTTGTGGCCGCCCGGGGTAGCCATCCCGCACTTGGGTAGTGACTCAGTTTGATTGTTGTAGCGGCGGTCTCTGACCGCCGGTCTTGAATTCTCAAGGTGTTCCGGCGCTCGGAGAGCGCCGCGCGGCGGTCATAAACCGCCGCTACAGCCGAATGCGTGTCGAGGTGATGCCGTGAGAAATCCACGAGGTCTCTTCTGCCTGGTTGGCTCGCTAGGTCTGCTGCTCTTCGCGCCGTCGCACGCCTCCGCTCAAACGCCTAATGAGGCGCTTCTGGTGCTTGCCAAGAGCGACGAGTCGCTCGCAATTGTTGATCCGGTGAGCTTGCGGGTGGTGGGGCGTCTCCCGGCTGGTCCCGATCCGCATGAAGTCATCGCTTCTGGCGATGGCAAGCTTGCCTACATTTCGAATTACGGCGGTCCGGACAGCGATCTCAACACCATTACGGTAGTTGATCTGGTCTCGCAGAAATCTCTGCCGCCCATTAATCTCGGCGCGCTCCACTCGGCGCATGGTTTGGCGTTCGCCGGCGGCAAGCTCTATTTCACCGTCGAGACGAATAAGGCCATCGGGCGCTATGATCCGGCGACGAAAATGATGGATTGGGTTATGGGCACCGGCCAAGACCGAACGCACATGGTTTGGGTGTCCGAGAGCTTGGACAAGCTCGTCACCTCCAATGTCAGTTCCGGCACCATTAGCATCATCGAGCGAGTTTCACCGCCCGGCAACGGGTTCGGCCCTCCACCCGGCGGCCCGCCCGGTGGCGGCCCTCCGCCCGGATTTCGTCCCCCGCCGGGCGGTCCGCGAAAAACCTGGAAGGTGACCAACATTAGGGCCGGGAACGGCTCGGAAGGATTTGACCTCTCCCCCGATGGAAAGGAGATTTGGGCCGCAAACGCTCGCGATGCCACCGTGACCATCATCGACGTGGCCAGTAAGAGCGTGACCCAAACCGTACCCATTTCGGTTAAAGGGGCGAATCGCCTGAAGTTCACTCCCGATGGCACGCGAGTTTTTATCTCCGGACTGGGCGGCGGAGGCAGGACAGGCAGCGATCTGGTGGTGCTGGATGCCGCGAGCCGCAAGGAGATCAAGCATTTCGACTTGGGCGGCGGCGCCGCAGGAATACTGATGGTCCCCGACGGTTCGCGCGCCTTTGTCGCCGTGAGTGGGAACGACTACGTCGCGGTTGTGGATTTGAAGACGCTGGAAGTCACCGGCCGCATCTCCGCCGGCAAACAACCTGATGGGCTCGCGTGGGCGGTACGCAAATAGCCAATCCACAACGGCAGACAAGAGACCTGGCGGGAGGTGCGGGTGCGAATTCTGGCGAAGTTCAACCTTATCCTCATCCTCATATTTGCGGCAGCCGTGGCCATCACCGACTGCCGGCCGTATGCTGTCATCCTGAGCGAAACGAAACATCTCCGCAGTTTCCCACGGCCCGCCGAAATACGGAGGACTGCAGAGATCTTTCGTTTCGCTCAGGATGACACGATCCGACAATCTCCCGATTTTCAGGCGGCGATGAGCGCCAATTACTTTCCATACTCGTTCTTCACCACTTCACCACCCTTCATCACGAACTTCACATGCTGGAGCAGGGTGATGTCCTGAAGTGGGTCGCCGTCTACGGCAATGATGTCAGCCCACTTGCCGGGCTCGAGGGTTCCTACTTTGTCAGACCAGCCCAGCAGATCGGCGTCGTTGACGGTCGCGGTTTGAATCGCCTGCAAGGGGCTCATGCCAATGCTGACGTAGACCGCCAACTCATGTGCGTTCAGGCCGTGGGGGTAAACGGCGGCGTCGGTACCCAGCCCGATCTTGACGCCCGCCTCGAACGCCTTCTTGGCATTGGTCTTTCCGAGTTCTGAAACCATCTCCATCTTGCGCCTGGCGAAGTCCGGAAGATTCGCCGTACGAGCATTTTCCCGCTGCCAATCCATCAGGTAGAGGGTCGGCACAAGATAAGTACCGTTCTTCTTGAGAGTCGCGATGGCGGCGTCGTTCATCAAGTGTCCATGCTCGACGGAGTCCACGCCCGCCTCGGACGCCCAGATCACACCCTGCGCTCCGTGCGCGTGGGCGGCAACCTTCCGTCCCAAGCGGTGTGCGTCGTTCACGATGGCCTTCATCTCCTCAAGAGTGTACTGCGGTGCGTTCGGGTCATCTCCTTTCGAAAGAACTCCGCCGGTGGC
>Ga0326728_10003385_pt1 | contig 49793 bp, 48 predicted proteins | sample MB3enrmetagenome_FD_207602 | JGI IMG/M metagenome (GOLD analysis project Ga0326728, IMG submission 207602) | Lab enriched peat soil microbial communities from McLean, Ithaca, NY, United States - MB31MN | ecosystem: Environmental > Terrestrial > Soil > Wetlands > Peat | place: USA: New York... | reverse complement strand
ACGCCCTCTCCCTTTGGGTGAGGGTGGCGCGCCAGCGCCGGGTGAGGGTCGCTCAACGGGACGACATGCGGACGGACTTATGACGCCGCGTATAGCTCTCAACGGTCGACTGTCAACTGTGAAGTGTTTCTCCACCCGGTCGCCTGAAGAAACCGTAGCCCTGGGGCGTGAGTTGGGGCGAGAGTTCGGGCCACCTTGCCTGGTCCTACTGGAAGGCGAGCTGGGCAGCGGAAAGACAACCTTGGTGAAGGGGATCGTGGCCGGGCTAGGTGCTGCCCCTGAAGAAGAGGTGCACAGCCCGTCCTTCACGCTGGTCCACGAATACGGGCGCGATCGCAAGGTCTATCATGTGGACCTTTATCGCATCGAAGGTGGCGCGCGCGAGCTCGAGACCCTTGGTCTCGAAGACCTGGTCGAGCAGAATGCCACAGTGCTCATCGAGTGGGGAGAGAAACTGGACGCTCTCGGCCTCGCGCCGCAAGTCAGGATTCGATTGGAGCATCTCGGGGGCGACCATCGCCGCATCACGGTGGAGAGGCTGGGTAAAGACGGTAGGCAGTAAGCAGAAGGCAGGCAGCAGACCGCCGACTGCCTTCTGCCTACTGCCTTCTGCCTACCGTCCGCATAAGGGGACAACATGACACAGACTGAGGGGGCTGCGCGCTGGGCCCTCATCATCGGTTCGTCAAGCGGGTTTGGGGAAGCAACGAGCCTGGAGTTGGCTCGCGCCGGGCTGAATGTCTTCGGCGTGCATTTTGATCGCCGCTCAGCCATGGAGCATGTCAACGAGATCATCGACAAGATCAGGGCGATGGGCCGCAACGCGATCTTTTTCAACATCAATGCCGCCGACGCCGAGAAACGTGCCCAGGCCCTCGACCAGATGCAGGAGCACTGGCGACAAGCGGGCGGAGATCACTTTGTCAAAGTCGTCCTGCACTCGGTCGCTTTTGGCTCGCTGCTGCCCTACGTCTCGGAGGATTCCGCCAGCCAACTGACGCAGGCGCAAATGGAGATGACGCTGGATGTGATGGGAAGCAACCTGGTTTACTGGGTCCAAGAATTGATGCGCCGCAAGATGATGCGCTCCGGCAGCCGCATCTATGGCATGACGAGTGCGGGCGGTCACAGCGTGATTCCGAGCTACGGCGCTATATCAGCCGCTAAGGCCGTGCTGGAGTCGCACGTCCGCCAATTGGCGTATGAATTGATTCCCGATGGCATCACGGTCAATGCGATCCAGGCGGGCGTCACGATTACCCCCGGATCGAGCAAGATCCCCGGCATCGAGAAGCTGGCGGAGTTTGCGAGGCTGCGCAATCCGGGCGGGCGCCTCACGACGCCTCAGGACGTAGCCGAGGCGATTGTCGCGCTCATGGACGACCGCACGCAGTGGATGACGGGAAACGTGATTCGCGTGGACGGCGGCGAAGATATCGTCACATAGCGGCGAGCTTCGGCGGCCGACTTCAGTATTTCAGTGCGTCAGTACTTCAGGACTTCAGCACTCATGTAGTCACTACGGAGACACGGAAGGACTGACATACTGAAATACTGAAGCACTGACATACTGACATACTGACGTACTGAAATACTGAAGTACTGAAGTACTGAAGTACTGAAGTACTGAAGTACTGAAGTACTGTGAAGGCCTTCGCATGAAACCGGAAACACTCCTGCTGGCGAGACCCCGAGGGTTCTGCGCCGGCGTCGATCGTGCCGTTGACGTGGTGAACATGGCCCTCGAAATCTACGGCGGGCCCATCTACGTCCGCAAGGAAATTGTCCACAACAAGCACGTCATCGACGAGTTCGTTGCCAAGGGAGTCATCTTCGTGGACGAAATTGACCAGGTTCCCGAGGGCGCCGTCGTGATCTTCAGCGCCCATGGCATTGCGCCGGACGTGCGAGTGAAGGCCGCGGCCAGGCGATTGAAGGTGATTGACGCCACCTGTCCTCTCGTCACCAAGGTCCACCTGGAGGCCCTGCGTTTCGCGAAGGAAGGGCGCACCATCATTCTGATCGGACATCAGGGTCATGACGAAGTGATTGGGACCATGGGGGAGGTCCCCGACCACATCCGGCTGGTTGGAAGCGCCGAGGAAGCGGAGAGGGTTGAGGTGCGCGACCCCGAGCGAGTGGCGGCGATCACTCAGACGACGCTGGGTGTTGATGACACGCGCGAAATCATTGACATCCTCAAGCGGCGCTTCCCGAAACTCGTGACGCCGTCCAGCGACGACATTTGCTACGCCACCCAGAACCGTCAGACCGCGGTCCGCGTCCTCGCCCGGGAGGCGGACGTGATTCTAGTGCTGGGCTCGGCCAATAGCTCCAATTCACAGCGCCTGAGAGAAGTAGGCGAGAGCGTCGGAGCACGCTCTTACCTTATTGAGGACGCTGCCCACATTGTTCCCGCCTGGCTCGAAGGCGCGCGGTGCGTGGGTGTCACGGCGGGCGCCTCGGCGCCTGAGCACCTGGTCCAGGAAGTTATCGAGTATTTCAGGGCCCTCGGCGTCCGGGAGATCAGAGAAGTCAACGCTGTGGATGAGCGAGTCACTTTCGCTCCGCCGCCGGAGTTGGTGGCGGATATGCCCAGGCTCAGTGTCACGAAGGCTGGCGTTTGAATCGGTCTGCATCTCCTTTCCTCAGACTGTTTTGTCTGCGGAGTTACAGATCGATTCAAGGGGGCAGCTCACGCAAAGGGGCTTGCGCGCCTGGCAGATTTTCCTTCCAAACCAGATCATCTGGTGGCCAAACAGGACCCACCGGTCTTGAGGAACAATCTTCATCAGGTCCTGTTCCACCTTCTCCGGCGTCTTCTGTTTCGAAATCTTCAGGCGCCGAGTCGCAATGCGAAAGACGTGAGTGTCCACCACGATGCCGGTGGCAAGCCCGTAGGCCGTACCGAGAACAACGTTGGCGGTCTTTCTCGCCACTCCCGGCAGGGTCAGGAGTTCGTCCATCGTACGCGGCACCTTGCCGCCGAAGTCCGAGACAATCTTGCGCGCGGCGCCCACGATACTTCTCGCCTTGTTGCGGAAAAATCCGGTGGACCGGATGTCAGGTTCCAGCGCTTCCGGCTTCAGCGCGGCGAAATCCGCCGGCGACGGATACTTGCGAAACAGTTCGGGTGTGACCTTATTCACACGCTCGTCCGTGCATTGCGCCGAGAGAATGGTGGCCACGAGAAGCTGGAAGGCATTGGAATGATGAAGAGCGCATTCGGCGTGAGGGAAGAGCTTATCGAGGGCCGTGAAGATCTTTTCGAGCCTTGCCGGCGCCGTGTAGTTTATCTTCAGCCTCGCGCCGCGTGACTTCGCCGCGGCCTTTGGCACTGCTTTGACTTTCACGGCCATAGTGGAAACTCGAAAGTGGAAACTCGAAAGTGGAAACTCGTAATCAGGAACTCGAAATTGCAAACTCACCGCGGACGTCACGGCACACGATCTTGTTTGCTAAGCCTCGCGACTCGCCGGTAATATACCACAAGAGGCCCCGGCCCTGGATAGAGCGATAACAGGCGCACCCCGATCAGGCTGGTGGCGCCGTTTATTCTTAACCCTGAACCTCTTCGCAGCGCGCGAAGATTTTTCTTGCTCGTCACTCGCCACTCGTCACTCGTCACTGGCCCGTCACTCGTCACTTGCCCGTCACTCGTCACTTGCAGCCACTTTGGTTGCGGCCCCGGGCCGCGCTGGGCAAAGTGCTTGTTCCTGGCTGCCTCGTCACAACGAAGTCGACTAGTTTCCGGAACGCTTCGCCGCGATGCGAGACAGCGAATTTGGCTTCGGGGCTTAGCTCGGCGAAGGTTTTTCCGAGAGGGGGAAAGAGGAAAAGCGGATCATACCCGAAGCCGCCAACGCCGCGGGGCGCTTCAAGGATCATCCCGTCAGCGCGGCCCTCTGTGACCATGATGACTTGCCCCTGCTCCGCCAGCACGATAACACACACGTAATGCGCCCCACGCTCTTCGGGAGGGAACCTGAGAAGGTCGTGAAGCAGCTTTTCGTTGTTGGCTTCGGGCTTTGCCTCCGGGCCTGCAAAGCGCGCGGAATGGATTCCGGGCCGTCCTCCAAGCGCGTCGACCGAGATCCCGGAGTCGTCGGCAAACACGAGTCCTGGTGACCGACCGCTGTAATAAAGCGCCTTCTTGCGCGCGTTGGCTTCGAAGCTGGAGCCATCCTCAATGCACGGAGGCATGATCGCGATTCCGGGGACCGCTTCCACGGTGACTCCGCGCTCACGCGCAGCTCCACTGAACTCCCGGAGCTTGTCTAGGCTTGTGGAGGCCAAGTATAGTCTCGGGTGATGATCGACCAAGGTCATGAGGAACGCCAGCCGGAAAAGATCACCGTTACACCCGCGCGCCAGGAAATTCGATTCCCAGAATCGATTTCTGCAGCGCCAGCAGCTTCTGGATGCCGGGACGCGCAGCCTCAATCAAGCGGTTGAGGCTCTCGGTCGCGAACGGGCGGCCCTCGGCGGTCGCCTGGATTTCGACCAGTTCACCGGAGCCGGTCATGACGACGTTCATATCGACGTCGGCATTCGAATCTTCGGAATAGTTCAAGTCAAGCAGGACTTCACCACCTACCATCCCCACGCTGATGGCCGCAACGTAGTCCTTGAGGGGAAGGCTCTTCAGCGCTTTGAGGTCGGCAAGCTTCTGGAAGGCCAGGCCCAGCGCTACGAGCGACCCGGTGATTGACGCGGTGCGCGTCCCACCGTCGGCGCGAACCACGTCGCAATCAATCCAGATGGTTCGCTCCCCCAGTTTTTCGAGGTCGATCACGGCGCGGAGGGATCGCCCAATCAGCCGCTGAATCTCCATGGTGCGGCCGCCCTGCCGGCCACGCGTTGCTTCGCGGGGCGTGCGGGACTCGGTAGCTCGCGGAATCATGGCGTACTCGCTTGTGATCCAGCCCTTGCCGGAGCCTTTCAGGAATTGCGGCACGCCGTCTTCGACGGAGGCGGTCGAAATTACCTTGGTCTCACCCAGGCGAATCAACGCCGAGCCCTCCGCCGAGGAAACATAGTGGGGAATAATTTCGACGGGCCGCAGCTCATCCGCGCCGCGTTGGTCGGAGCGCATCAGCTTCCCGCCCGAGTAGAGAAGCCCGCTCAATATTCTTGGAGTGGAGGACATAGTAGTTGGCAATTAGCTGTCAGCCATCAGCTATCAGCGCCCAGCAAAAAGGCGCCTGCTTGCCGAAAGCTGACGGCTGAATGCTGATGGCTAGTTCACAGTCACTGTCGACTGTGAGCTGCATCTCTCAATTCGGCGTTTCTGCCAGAACCGGGTTCGGCACGAAAAACTCAGTTAAATCCACATGACCGTCCAGGGTCTCAACCTCCCGACCCTCCAGAAGAATTCTAACCTTTTTCACGGCGGGAATGTTAGCCGCCAGTGAGTTCACGACGGAATAGACAGTGAGCGTTTCACTTTGGATTCCCGGCGCGAAGCCTTTGAGGATGTCGTTCGAGAAATCGATGTACGCGGTTCCATCCGCCGTCAGGAAGACAGCGCGCACATCCGTCGAAGGCGGCAGGGGCCGATTGTGGCCTTTAGTTGGACCTTCGATCAGAGCAAGCAGGACTTGCCGGATGCGGTCCGGGTCGGTCGCCGCCCAAGACAACGCGCGGATCTCGGGTATCAACCCTGACTCGTCGTCGGCGGGGAAGTAGAGCGTAACGTTTTGCTTCAGTCCGGTAGAGGGCTGCAAGGCTTCCTGGCTCAGGCGGACGTGCGCCGACTCTTCGCCGCCTTGAATCTCGTGGAAGGTGCGCCAGGCGAGCGAGCGCAGGTAAGAGAGGCTTGCGATCACCACCGCCAGCACAATGAGCGTTACAACCAGCGTCCGGCGACTCATGGCTTGGCTGTGCCTCCTCCGAAGGCCTCGATGGCCCGAGCGATGGCCTCCGAGATCTGCTGTTGAAAGTTCACGTCGGTCAGTATGCCGGCGTCCAGGTCCGGCGATAGGTTTCCCAGCTCAATGGCGACGGCGGGCGCATCAACGCTGCGCAAGACGTGGACGGGCGCTTCCGCCGGTGGTGGCGCGGTTATGCCAGAGAGTTTCGCGAACTGCTCTTCGAGGGCGGACGCCAGTTGACGGCTGCGCTCAAGATGGGCGCGCTGGACCTCGTCCCAGGGAGCGAAAGCCAGACGAGTCGGCTCACTCGGTACGAGTGCGGGCGGGGCAGGGAAGGCATAGGTATAGACGGCGACGCGCGGTCCGCCCGTGCCGTAGCTCCCCGCATGGAGGCTGAGAAAAGCGATCGCATGAGCGACGTTGGCGATGGCGTCGCGAGCGTCGAGGTCGGGGTCCGCGTCACCCACGCGCGTTGGCACGACGCGGTATGCGTGCGTGGCCGCCAGGGCCGCGCTCACCCGATCCTGGACCTGCTCCACCAGATCCTTCTCCAGAACTCCGTCGCGGCTGCGCGCGCCGGTATCCTCGCCGCCGTGCCCAGGGTCGAGCACCACCGCGGGAAGCAGAGTCTCGGGCGAGACCGCCTGACGGCTGACTGTGGCGGCTGGGCCTGCCGGCTTCGACGCAGCCGATGGAGTCGCCGGCCCGGCCGTGCCCGTCGAAACCGGAGGCGACGCGGTTGGACCCTGGGGCGACGGCGCTGCTCCCGGCTTCACCAAGTCCACCAGCAGCGTCCTGCCGCCAGCCGTCTCACTTGAATAGAAGTTCAGCGCGGCCGAGCCCGGCGTGAGGATCAATTTCGGAACGCCATCCTGATCGTCGAAAGTGAGTTCGGTCACATACGGGTCCTCGAAACGGAAAGCCTGCTCCAGGGGCTCAAAAGGCTGGTTGCCCAGGAACACGACATACCTGCCGTTTCTCGATACGGTCCTCACTCTCACGGGGTTGGTGAATTGGACGGAGAGGCGTGACCCATTGGGAAGCGATTTGAGGCTTACCGCGAAAGAGGCCGGCTTGACGTCGCCAATAAAGATGCGCTCGCTGCCGGTGCGGTAAGAGGTGCGTTCCGCGAGCCGGGGTACGACGAAGTGCACGAAGTCCAGGGGGACCATCCATTGGCCATTTGAGGCGCGGATGGGATCCTGCAGCGCAACTTCCGCCTTGCCTACCTTTACCTTCTTGTCGCCCATGCGAAGTTCGAGTTGGAGCTTCCCAAAGTATACGGTCATCGACTTCCGCTTCTCCTGCCAACCGCTCACCGAACCAACCGCGTTGAGGACAGGAAGAAGCGGCAGGTACTTCACATTGCCGATCATTTCGATGGGGACCACTTCGTACCCGCGCGGGGAGTAGAAGACGAAGTTGTCACTGCGTACCCTTTGCGCCGGACACACCAGCAGGATGAGCGTGAGGATGAAACCGAGAATGATGAGGGTTCGGTAGTGAGAGAGTCGATGCGAGGATTTGATCATGCTCGACACTGGAAACTGGAAACTCGAAATTCGAAAATCGGAATTCGAAAGCGAAACGAGGAACGCGCCTCCGCCGCGTGGGAGGTGCTTCTTCACGCGTTTCGAGTTTCGAACACCGGCAATCAGGCCTGTCGCCTCCGCGTATCCGTCCGAACGCGGTCCACATACTTGCCTGTGCTCACCTCGATGCGTACGATTTCGCCGGGCTTGATGAAGACCGGCACCAATGCTTCCATGCCGTTTTCGAGCGTCGCCTGCTTGTAATTACTGTCGTGCTGCTGGTGCACGGCCTCGGCCGTGGAATCGACCTTGAGCTCGACAATGGGCGGGAAAACAAGGTTCACCGGCTGGCCCTCGCAAAACTCCACGGGTATCTTCATGTCGGGCTTCAGGAACTTCTGCGCAGGGCCCACCGCGTCGAGCGGAATCGGAATCTGTTCGAAAGTCTCTGGGTCCATGAAAGTTGCCGAGTCGGCATCGCTGTAAAGGAAATCCATCTCGCGTTTCTGAAGCTGCGTATCTTCCAGCCGCTCCTCAGGCCGGAAGCGGACTTCCTTGTCTGTTCGCTTCATCACGTGCCGCAGCTTGGCGTGGACGCTGCCGGGCATCTTGCCCTGACCAATGTGGTACTCGGATTCGAGCACCTTGAAGAGATCACCACCGACTTTCAAAATCATGCCGGAACGGAGTTGGGAAGCAATCACCATCGGAGCCTCGAATTGCTGATTTACGATTGCCGATTGCCGATTGATTTAGAAGAAGGTTTCAGCCATCAGCAGTCAGCCGAAAGCAAGATACGCTCGCCGGTTGCCTGGCGGAATGCTGATAGCTGAAGGCGGACGGCTGAGAGCTTCTTCTAAGTCAATCGTAAATCGGCAATGCGACCCGCCGGGCCATGGTAAAATCCTGAATGGCACGGTGTGGCGTCTGCCGGGGGCAACAATGCTGCTCAATTCGGCATCCCTCCAATTGCAAGCTTATACCGGAAAGGAGTCCTGATGTCCAGTATTCGTAAGGGTGGCAGCCGCGGTCTGTCGCTGGCGGTTGCCCTGGTGGCCCTCTTCCTCCTGCCTGGGATACAACGTGGCGACGCGACGAGTGGCGAGGCGGGTTTCTCGAAGCTCACCACGGTGCTGGCGGATCTGGCTCGCTCGGTTCCGCAGGAGAGCGGACCGTTTTCCAAATCGCAGCCCGCGGCGGCCGCGAGTTTCTCGCCGGAGGCCACGCCCAAGTCGGTGCGCGATGCAATGCACGGCCGCCTGTTGCGCATCAACTCGAATAATGAGGTACAGGTGTACATCCTCATGAGCGCGGTGACGGACGCCAACCTGCGCCAGCTCGAGGCCAGTGGCGCGACCATCGAGATCACCGACGCGGCCCACAAGCGCGTGCAGGCGCGCATCCCCGCCACGCGGCTTCAATCGGTGGCCGACGTGCCCTCCGTCAACTTCATCCGCCTGCCCTCCTATGGCGTCCGCATGACCGGCTCGGTAGACACTGAAGGTGACGCCATCCTCCAGGCCATCCAGGCACGCCAGCAACTGCACGTGGACGGTACCGGCGTGCACGTCGGTGTCATTTCCGACGGCCTCAAGGGGATTTTCGCTTCGGGTTCGGCCTGTACCGCGAACTCTGACGGGACCAGCACCTGCCAAGGCATCGCCGGCGGACCCATTTCGACCGGCGATCTGCCCAGCCCCCCCGCGAACCCCACCACGGGCACGCGAAATTCGTCGGGCACGCTGATTTCGTCAAGCGGTGGCATCACTGGAACGCCGTTTCCGTCGGGCGCCGACCTGGAGGGTCTTCCGCCCGCAGGTTGCGGCTTTGCGGGCGCGGGCGCCGAGGGCACGGCACTGCTCGAAATCGTCTACGACATCGCTCCCGGCGCGCAGCTCGCCTTTGCCAATTTCCAGACCAGCATGGACTTCGAGAATGCGGTTAACTCTCTAGCCTCGTCGAACGACGTCGTGGTAGACGACATCTCGTTTCTTGGCGAGCCCGACGACGGCACGAGCTCGATTTCCACCAACACGGCTGCCGCGCTGAACAGCGCGACGAATCCCATTCGCGGGTACTACACCGCCGCCGGCAACTTTGCCACCGGCCACTACTACGGCCTTTACGACGATTCCAAGGTCAACGGAAACACGATCAGCGGCATCAGCAATTCCGGCGATTTGCATTTGTTCCAGCAGACCGACGACACGTCCGTTCAGCCGCCGCTGGTGACCACCGACGTGCTGGGACTCGGCCCCAAGCCGTATAACGTCATCGAGCTCCCCGCCGGCGCCGAAGCGGTGATCTTTCTCACCTGGGATGATACTTGGGGAGCCTCGAGCAACAATTACGACCTTTATCTGGTCGAGCAAAGCACCGGCAAGGTGGTGGCCAGCAGCACGGACGTCCAGAATGGCACCCAGGACCCGGTGGAGGAGATCGATTACACCAATAATACCGGCGCCCAGGACTTTTTCCGTATCGTCGTGCAAAACGTGAACCAGGCGCAAGCGAAGCATCTCAACATTTTCACCTTTGCTCCGGAGTGCGCGAGCGCCGGTCCCAGCCCGCTCGCGCCGCCGGGACACGAACGGCTGAACTTCAACACGGCCACCCGCAGCCTCGCGGCCGAGAGTGACGCGGGCGGGTCGCCTGCGAGCATCGTCACCGTGGCCGCGATTTGCTCGGCATCGCAGAAAGCGATGGAGGCCCGCCCCACCGACGCGTCGTGCGCCGATACCACCAATTCCACCATCGAGTACTTCAGCAGCCAGGGTCCGACACTCGACGGACGCCTCAAGCCCGAGATTTCCGGCATCGACGGAGTCTCGATCACGGGGGCGGGTAACTTTGAGAATCCGTTCTTTGGCACCTCGGCCGCCGCGCCGCATGTCGCGGGCATCGCGGCGCTTCTCCTGCAGTCCGCGTCCTGCCTGCTCAGCACCTCAAGCTATCCCGCGGACCCCGGGACGGCGCGCACTAACCTGAGCAATCTGATCCTGGATAATGCCACTCTGGTCGGGGGCGCCGGCCCCGCGAGCCCCGACGACGTTTTCGGCTACGGCCGCATCGACGCCTTGGCCTCGGCGTTGCAGACGGTCCCGGTGACGGGCTCGGTGCCCAATCTGATCTTGAGCGGCAATACACCGCAAGGCGCCAGCGCCGTCACCCTTCCCACAACCGGCTTTACCGATCCGGACTCCTGCCCGCTGACGGTGACGGCGACGTCGGGCTGCAGCACGTCCGGCTCAACCGTCAACTGCCCGTTCGGCACCTACGCCGCCAAGCTGGTGGCCAGCAACAACGGTGTCACGTTTTCGCCGTCGGCCCAGGTGCAGGTGACGGTCACGAACTTCGGCGTCACCGTCTCTCCCGCCAGCTATCCCGTTACGGCCGGCGGCACCGCCACCTATACGGTCACTGTGACGCCGACGCCTTATCCGAATCCGTTCAACAACCCAATCGCGCTTGCTTGCTCCAGCTCCAGCGTGCCGCCAGGGGCGGTCTGCTCTTTCGATCCTACTACCGTCACACCCGGATCTGGGTCGGCAAATTCCACGCTGACGATTACCACCACGGGGCAGACGCAGTCGCTGGCGCCGCCCGCCAACGGCGCGCCCCCGGGCCGTCTGCGGCGATGGGCGCCCTTCTCGAAGCCACAGCGCGGCGTGCCGCCCCTGGCGTTGTGGCTGGGCGTGACGGGGTTCATCACCCTGGGTTGGCTGGGGATGAGACTGGCTGGCCGGCGCCGCCTAGCCGCGCTGGGCGCGGTGGCAGGTGCCCTGGCCATTCTGGCGATTCATGCAGCATGCGGCGGCAGAGGCAGCAGCAGTGCATCAGCACCGTCGGTGAGCTTGTCTCCACCCAGCGGCCTCAGCTTCAGCTCCCCGATCGGGACAGCCACCCTGCCGCAGACCGTGACCTTGACGACGACGGGAGGCAATACCGCCTGTCCGGCCTGCACCGTTGGGTCGGTGTTGATCATTAACAGCATCACCCTCAGCAACAACGTGTTCGCTATCGAAGCCAATAACTGTAACTCGACGTTGGGCTCCCCGGCGAGTTGCACGATTGACATTACGTTCACGCCGACGCAAAGCGGCATCGTCAATGCCACGCTCAGCATCAGCGATAATGCGAGCGGCAGCCCGCAGACCCTTAGCCTCTCGGGCACGGGCCAGATACTGACGCCGGCCGGGAGTTACCCTATAACGGTCACTGGTACCGTCAATAATTCGCTGGTGCAATCCGCGACGGCAACGTTGGTGGTGCAGTCGCAATAAGGTCAGCGAAGGATTGGCCGTTGATTGCTAGGGTAATCGACCGATGATGGCTCGTGCCTGAGGTAGGATACTCGTGATGAGGTGGCATCTCTAGCCGGGCCATTACCGACCATGGTACGGTACCGGATTAGTGGAGGTGATGTGCGAATGCAGGTCGGTGTTGAACTACCGGAAGATATCGTCCAGGAACTAAGGGCCAAGTGGAAGGACATGCCTGGTCATGTTTTGGAAGCCATTGCGGCGGAGGGTTATCGCTCTGGCGCGCTCACGGAGTGGCAGGTGCAGCGCATCCTGGGGTACGAAACCCGCCTGGAGGTGCACCGCTTCCTCAGGGGACCATGGAGCGTATCTGGAGTACGACCGGGAAGAGCTAGAACAGGAGATTGAAACCAGCCGACGTCTGATGGAACTCAGGGACGCGGACGCCCAGTCCTGATGATTGTCATTGCTGACACCTTGCCCCTCAACTACCTCGTGCTGATTCACAGGATCGAAGTGATACCCCGTCTCTACAAGGAGCGCTAGCAGAAGTTTGTAGCGCGGGCGTCTCGCCCGCTGTGGCGGGAGCGTCCCGCTCCCGCGCGAAGGAAGGTCCAACGGCTTGAGAGAAAAGGTAGATGCAAGCCGAACATGTCGGCTCGGCCGGCGCGGGCAGGATGCCCGCGACACAGCGGGCGGAACGCCCGCGCTACATCCGGTGGACTGCTTTTCGCTTCTATGTCGCGCACCCATTGGACAAGGGGGTACGCAAAAAGCAAGACGGAGCGGTGGGATGATTCAAAGGTGAGGGGATTATGTCTGAAGAAAGAAGCTTCCACATGACTTCGGAGGAGTTCCGGCGCTGCGGCCGGGAGGTGGTGGACTGGATTGCGGATTACTACGACCGCATCGAGTCGCTGCCGGTGCTATCGCGTGCTGAGCCTGGCCAGATTCGCGCCTCGCTCCCCGCCGAACCTCCTGTCAAGGGCGAAGCCTTTGACGCGATCCTCGAGGACGTGGAGAAGCTGATTCTTCCCGGCATAACCCACTGGCAATCGCCCAACTTCTTTGCTTTCTTTCCGGCCAACGCTTCCGGCCCGGCGATCCTGGGAGACCTGCTTGCGTCGGGTCTGGGCGTGCAGGGCATGCTGTGGGCCACGAGTCCGGCGTGCACCGAGCTGGAGACCCACGTCCTCGACTGGCTGGCGCAGATGTTGGACCTTCCCGCCAAGTTTTTTTCCACCAGCGCCGGCGGAGGCGTCATCGAGGACACGGCTTCAAGCGCCTCGCTCTGCGCCCTGTTGGCAGCTCGCGAGCGCGCCACGGGCTTCGCGAGCAATCAACGGGGGTGCGACGGGCGGCTGGTGGCCTACGCGTCGTCTCAGGCTCATTCCTCCATTGAGAAGGCGGTGAAGATCGCAGGACTTGGCCTGGACAACCTGCGCCTGATCGAAGTGGACCGGCACTTCGCGATGCGTCCGGAGGCGCTGGCCCGGCAGGTGGAGCGCGACCGGCAGGCCGGCCTGATTCCCTGTTTCGTCTGCGCCACCGTGGGGACTACTTCCTCAAATGCCTTCGATCCCCTCCCGGAGATCGGACGTATCTCGCAGGCGCACGGCATCTGGCTCCATGTGGATGCCGCGATGTCCGGCACCGCCGCCCTGTGCCCCGAGTTTCGCCACATCCACCAAGGCATCGAGTTCGCGGACAGCTACTGCTTCAACCCCCACAAGTGGATGTTCACCAACTTCGATTGCGATTGCTTTTACGTGGCCGACCGCAAGGCGCTGATCGGTACTTTGAGCATTTTGCCCGAATACCTGCGAAACAAGGCTACCGAGTCCGGCGCTGTGATCGACTATCGCGACTGGCAGATTCCTCTCGGCAGGCGATTTCGCGCCCTCAAGCTGTGGTTCGTGATTCGTCACTACGGGATCGAGGGCCTGCAGCACCACATCCGCCGGCACGTGCAACTGGCTCAGCAATTCGCCGCCTGGGTGAAAGAGGACGACCGGTTCGAGCTGGCCGCGGCTGCTCCCCTCAACCTGGTCTGTTTTCGTCACCGGGGAGGAGACTCCGCCAATCAGGCGCTGATGGATCGCCTGAATCGGAGTGGCGATCTTTACCTCACCCACACCCGCCTCGATGATCGGCTCACCTTGCGGTTCTCGGTGGGTCAGACTCACACCGGCTTCCGCCATGTGGAGCGGGCATGGAGACGCATCCGGGAAGAGGCCGCTGCGCTGCCGGATTGATCCTCCGGCCCTCGTTACCGCGCCATGAGCCGCTGTCTCATGACAGTCAATTAACTGAGAACTGGTTTTCAGTCTTCAGTTCTCAGTTTTCAGTCCTCAGCTTCAGTCCGCGATGCTCAGTTTGCCGGGAACTGAGAACTGATTACTGAGATTACTGAGAACTGAATTAGTTCAGTAATGATAGGTTGACCGTTGTGAGCGCGTTCGTTTATATTCGTAATGAATACAAATGACGGAGCACGATCCATGGCCAAGACACTAACCATGCGGCTGGACGACGAAACCTATGAAACGTTTGTCCGAGCCGCCCGAGCCGAACGGCGGTCGCTCGCCAACCTGGTTGGAACTGCGGCGCTGCGGCACATCCAGGAGAGCCTCTTCGTTGATGACGCGGAGATGACGGAGATTCTCTCGCGGCCCGGGCTCGTGAAGCGTCTCAAGGCGGGTTCTCGGGATGCCCAAAGGCGAAGAGGCAGGCTCGTTCCAGAGGTTTAACGTCTTCGAGACCCGGCGCTTCCTCGCCGATCTCGCCGGCTTGGGAGGCGCTGCCCAGAAGCGGCTCGAAGCCAAGCTTCGTGATTATGTTTATCCGATTCTTCGCCAAACCCCTCACTCCGGCTCGAATATCAAGCGGCTGAAGAATTGGGACCCGCCGACTTGGCGCTACCGAGTGGGCAATTGGCGCTTCTTCTATGAGATCGATGAGGGGCAGCGCATCGTCTTCATGACCGCTGCCGATCACCGCAAAGAGGCTTATCGTTGAGCACACACCGCCGGATCAGGACCGAAGCCTGCGATTCTACCTGGACCCCAGTCCCGCGGTCAATTTGGGTTCAGTGCTTCCCTGCGTTGCTCACAAGCTCTCGATGACCAGCTTAAGATAGTTCCAAAAGCTTTCCACTGACGATATCTGAACTCGCTCGTTCGGGCTGTGAGGATCCACGATCGTCGGGCCGAAGGACACCATCTGCATGCCCGGGTATTTCTCGCCAATGACGCCACACTCCAGGCCTGCGTGCATGGCGATCAGCTTTGCGGGTTGGCCAAAGAGCTTGACGTGTACCTCCTGGAGCTTTCGCACAATGTCGCTGTTCGGCTCCGGTTTCCAGCCGGGGTATTTGCCTCCGTGCTCCACTTTGAACCCGGCCAGCCCGCATACCGTCGCCACCATGCGGGCGGCAGCCTGCATGCTGCTCTCGATCGGACTCCGCTGACTGGTAACAATCTCCACCAGGTCCCCCTTGGTCGTGATGGTCGCCAGGTTCGTGGACGTCTGGACCAAGCCGGCAACATCAGGGCTCATGGCCAGAACGCCATGAGGCAAACTTGCCAGCAGAGCCACCGTCTTTTCCGCGTCAGTGGCATCTAGCACCTCTCCCGGCCGTTCGGCCTTCTCGACCGTGATCCGCAGTCCGGGATCGAATCCCCCCAACTCGGCTTTGTATCCAGCTTCGGCCATGGCTACAAGCGATTTCAGTTCATTCTCGCGAGAATGCTCCGCTACCACCAGGGCCGCGGCTTCGCGCGGAATCGCATTCTGCGCGCTTCCACCGTTGACCTCGGCGATCTCGATCGGAAGTCGATCAAGCAAGACCTGAAGGACCCCGCCGATGATGCGTAGGGCATTGCCGCGTCCTTGATGGATATCGACACCGGAGTGGCCGCCTTTCAGGCCAGACACCTTGATCCGCCAAGCCGATCCTGCGCCTGCGGGATGAACCCTGACTTTGCGTCGAGCAGTCGTTTTGACACCACCTGAACAACCGATACAGAGGGTCCCCTTCTCTTCGTTGTCAAGGTTGAGGAAATACTTGGACTTCAGCAAGCCAGCGGGGAATTCCGAAGCGCCAGTGAGTCCGGTCTCCTCGTCAATGGTGAAGACGAACTCCAGGGGACCATGCGCAATGTTATTGCTCTCCATTACGGCGAGTGCGGCGGCCACTCCGACTCCGTTATCGGAGCCCAGGGTCGTACCATCTGCCTTCAGCCAGTCCCCATCTCTTACCACCTTGATCGGATCGGTATCGAAATCATGAACTGTTCCCTCGTTCTTCTCACATACCATGTCGAGGTGGCCCTGCAAGACCGCCATCGGTGCCCCCTCGCGTCCCGGCCGGGCGGGTTTTCGGATTACGAGATTGCCCACATCGTCCTGTACGGTTTCCAGACCCAGCTTTGTGGCCAGCGCCCGGACGTAGTCCCGCGCTGCCGCCTCCTTTGTCGAGGCGCGAGGAATAGCCGCCAATGCGGCAAAGTGCTTCCATAACGGTTCAGGTTTCAGGTTCGCGAGTGCAGATGTCATGACACGCTCCGTAGCATTAAGAGTTTTAGCCGGAATTCGCTTTTTGGCGTTCCGACGCCTGAAAGTATACACCCGTTTGCCTCCGACCGGGCCCCTTCGGTGCACCGCCTCGCGCAGCCAATCCAGGTAAGCGAACCGCTCGGCGTCGGAAGCCAGAAGGAATTGCCGAGGATTGCCCCGCTGCGGCGCCACAGGGTGCGCTACCTCCGCCGCCGCCACCCGAGCTAATCGAGCCGCGGTCGAGGCAATACCAAAAAACGTCCCGTCTGTCCCCGGATTCCCGGGTCGCGGCGTGGGTATCCCCGGGAATTGTCAGATCACGTCCGTGCCACTGGAACTCCGTCATCGGCTGGAATGCGCGAGGATGTGCGCTGCAGATCCCGAAATTAGGGTAGGGGCTTAATGGTAAACTCCGTGGTTACCTTCTGGGTACTTGACAACACGTAGGGGCGCATTTATGCTGCCCCGGTATCTAGCGCCAGTTAGTTAACAGTTGGGCCGGAATTCTGAGTCATAGGGTTCGAGGGGGAGGGATCAGTCCTTTGTGGCGGAGGATCTCGTTTCACTGTCGTTTGGTCTCCAATCCCTCCAAGAAGAGTCACTCGGGAACCCTGAAATATGCGTTGCGGTACTCGACGGACCTGTAGATCTCTCACACCCTTGCTTCCAGGGGGCTGACCTCAGGCGCGTCGCGACTTTGGTAAACGATCCCGCTGGCACGGGGCCGGTCCATGGCACCCACGTTACCAGCGTGTGCCGATATCTTTTCGTTTTTACATCTCTGGTAGTCAACGCGACGCGCAGTTTGTGTTGCGCAGGCCCCAGATAACTTGCGGTGGCGCCGTCCTGTGCTCTGCCAGGAGGTCGCAAAACACAAATTGGGAGGTAGGACCAAATGGCTGAACGTCCACGCACGATTTCGATCAGCGAAGTCTCGAAGGCGGTCGAGCACGCCGTGAGAGCGGCGAGCGAGAAGCACAAGGTGCAGTTTGCTCCGGGTTTTCGCTTTGGGCCTGGGACGATCATGGGCCGGCAGCTCCTGCAGGCTGACATCCCGATCAAGCAGGCCGAGCAAATTGCCACCGAGATCACTCATCACGTTGCGGGCGGCGCGGAATTCGAGCCGAGCGTCTGGGTGGGAAGGGGCATCATCATCTGCGGCTTTTGGCCCCCCGATCCCCTCGAGTTCAAGTCGGAGCAGTTGTAAACTAGGCCGCCGTTTTATCGGCGCCTCCCGTGACTGCAGAAGTTTCGTCGACGGGCCGCGACGAGGGCGGAGTCAGGTTCACAGCGCCGCTCCAAAGGAGACCAGAGATGGCCGGGGAAACGTGTGTCTGCAAGGCGGGGCTGGAGGAGGCAAAGCCTCTTCTATGCCCCAGCGCCCAGCCCGACATGAAGGAATCCAGGGTCCTGGGCATTGTGGGAGGCACGGCCGAGCGTCCTGAGCTCGCGTATCTCAACCAGCCCCTTCCGGTCACCGATGAACTCTTGCGCCTGGCCGCTCCCGTCAAGCCCACGGAGGTATACCGATTCGCAGCCCATTGTGACGAGCAAGCCTGCCGCCACTTCGACGGCACCCGCTGCCGCCTGGCGACGCGCATTGTTCAGATTCTTCCTGCGGTGACCGGGGGTCTGCCCGCCTGTATCATTCGTCCGACCTGCCGGTGGTATCAACAGGAGGGCAAGGCTGCCTGCTTGCGCTGCCCGCAGGTCATAACTCAGACCTACGAAGCCAGTGACGAGTACCGACGAGCGGCTGAAGGCTGAAGGCGCGGCTAAGCCCGAACTGCGGCCCTTGGAAGCAAGCGTAGCGCGGACCTGGTCCTCAAGGTCCGCGGCTCTTAATCTTTTGTTCCGCGAGCCCCGAATCCCTAAGACCCCAAAACCCCGCCGAAAAGGTTATCACCCCATTGCGAAGGCCCGCACAGACCGGAGTTCTAGCATGGGCAAGGGGTATCGTTCAGCGAAATATTGTTCTTGACATCCATCCTTTGGTACCCTATAATTCTCTAGGCTCGTTCTAGGACCAATGGCAGCCGGGCCTGAAAGTAAAGAGGCTTCGTCTGCCGGGCCTCTCGCACGGAAGGAGAGCGCCGTCGAGGCGGGCTACCGTCTGCCGTGAGGATCGGCGGTTGCTGATCCACGAGAGAACCAAAAAAGGCCGGGACTCGGGACTCGGGGTTCGGGACTCGCAGAGAAGAGCCGGCTTGGGGTTCGGGGTTGGCGAAGAAAAGCGGAACTCGGGACTCGGGACCCGGGCCAAGAGTCGGCCATGCTCATCCGATGGCTGGAGTCGAACGCCCGCCAAGTTGAACGGCTGGTGAGGGCTCCTCAGCGATCTGCGAGATCGGGACCAAACGGCAGCCCAACTCGTCCCTGGGGAAGAGCAAAGGGGAGGAAATGAGACAAATTAATCGAAAACGAGGGAGGAACCCACTATGTTATTGAAAACAAAGGGCGAGGCAAAATAAAGGCGAAGCTACCCCACTATGTTGATGAAAACAAGACGGGATAGCTGGATTAGGGGTCTTCAGCGGAATAATATGATTGACAACTCTCGCGGGCTATGGGATGCCGGATTTCCTGGGCGCGTCGATCCCAGATGGAACGAACTGCACAGAGCTAAGCCGCTTTGTTTCAATGAGATGAGTCACTTTTGGGCAGATCAAACTGCACGGATGGAAGTTTGTGATTCTAAACCAGATAACTATCAAAAAGGGCCGTTTTTCAGGAAAAATTGGTTCGATGGACAGTTCCCGATTGCTGAATTGGGCGGGAGGAGCCCAGGGTGGCGGGATAAGGAGGGGCTGCAAACAGGAAGCAGCACAGGGAGCGAAGCTGGAATGTCATTTGAAATCAATTTGTTAAGGCGTGCTGGTCCTCCGCCTAAGCCCAACACAGATTCAGCCCATCCCGGGTTCGACCGGCAAGAGGAGCAGGAGACGCCAGAGGCCATGACCCGGCAACTACAGTTTACCCAGGGGCTGCTTCGAACGCCACTCTTCAGCGCCTGCCCTGAACGACGCGAAGGCGCGGCGAGTGCCGGGCTAAAGCGCGGCGCAAAATGCCGGGCTAAAGCCCGCCGCTACGGGCGTGGTTGGGGGGAATTTACCAGCAAACCTACGATGTGCCTTAGAATGAGTAGATCGGAAAATGACCGTCCGATCAGGAATTCAGGTGGCGGCTTGGGTAACGACAAAGAATGGAGTCCACAGATGACGCAGATTTCGGAGATTGAAAGAACCTCCGTAAGGTTGACCAACAAGTTCACTGCACCTGTGACTACGCTGACGCGTGGTCGTCGCTCTTTTCTCAATCTGAGAAATCTGCGTGATCTGTGGATTCTATTCTTTTGTCATATGACAGCAGTACCGTAAATTCATTATCCCGATTTGCCAGGACGCGAGAGGTGTATAATAAGCAGATGTGAATTCTTCGGGATGTGGGCTGAGTCCCGATAACGAGAGGAACGATGAGCATATGAACACCCGTCGGTACTTGCCGGCACTGGCAATCGTTGCCGTGCTCGGTATCGGGATTCTGATTGGGACGCTGGTGCAAACTGGAGCCCGCGCAGCACGAGGCTTCGCCGGCGCTCCGGATGCCAAGGTGCTGCCGCCTCCGTCTCCGATCGCGCTCTCAAACTCTTTTGCGTCGGTGGCGACGGCCGTGGAACCCGCGGTGGTGAATATCAACACCGAATCTACGGTTCGGGTCAGCGGCCGCCGTCAGATTCAACCCCCCGGTGGGCCCGATGGGGACGCTCCTTACGACGACTTCTTCGATCATTTCTTTCATTACGGCCCCGACGGATCGCCAAGGGACTTCCGCCAGCAGAGCCTCGGCTCCGGCTTCGTTCTGGACAAGAGCGGCTACGTGATGACGAACTACCATGTCATCATGCGGGAAGGGGAGGACGCGAACGACGAAGATCGCCCGGTGGATCGGATCCGCGTGTTTATCCACGGCGAAGACAACCTGAAGGGTTACCTGGCTAAGATCGTGGGCTTTGACAAGTCGACCGACCTTGCGGTGATCAAGATCGAGGCGGGAAGACCGCTGCCCACCGTCGAGTTCGGTGACTCGGACAGCATGCGGGTGGGCGACTGGGTGTTGGCCATCGGCAGCCCCTTCGGGCTCGAAGCCACCGTGACCGCCGGGATCGTCAGCGCCAAGGACCGGCGTGATATCGAGCGAGGCGTGGAGGGCCAGTTCAAGCGCTTCATTCAAACCGACGCCGCCATCAATCCCGGCAACAGCGGCGGGCCGCTGGTGAACCTGGCTGCCCAGGTGATCGGCATCAACACGGCCATCGCGACGAGGCACGGAACTTCAGACGGCGTCGGCTTTGCCATGCCTTCCAACACCGCGCGCAAGGTCTACAACGCCATCGTTACCACCGGCAGCATGCGCCGCGGCGCCATTGGGATTCAGTTCACCAGCCCGCAGAACCCCGCTCTCCTGCGCTCTTTTGGAGCCGACCACGGCGTGGTGGTGGATCGCGTCGAGCATGGGAGTCCGGCTGACCGGGCCGGCTTGCACATGGGAGACGTGATCGTCGCCTTGGATGGCAAAACCATTGCCAATACCGATGACATGGTGGCGTTCATTTCCGACACTGAAATCGGGAAGGTCATCAAGGTCGACTTCGTCCGGGACGGAAAAACCATGTCCGCCAACGTCCAGGTGGCGGATCGCGACAGGATCGTGAACGGCGAAGTGGTGTCGGCACGCGACGACAATCAGGAACAGCCGCATCCGGCGGCTGGCGTCTTTGGCTTGTCCATTCGCAATCTCACCCGCGACCAGTCTCAGGAGCTTTCCGATAAGCTTCACCTCACGAGTCCGCAAGGCGTGCTGGTGACGGAGGTAAAACCGGACAGCTTCGCCGACGAGGTGGGCCTGCAGCACGGAGACGTGATCCTCAGCATCAACCACAAGAGGGTGGCGTCCGTGGATGAGCTCAGCCGCCTGGAGTCACAACTGAAGTCCGGGACGGATGTCCTCTTTCTTCTGGCTCGCCGGACGCCGGGGGGATTTGCGACGTTGTTCCTTGCCGACCGGCTGCCTTGAGAGCAGGGATTAGGGATTAGGCGTTAGGGACCTGTCTAGGCTAGGTTAAGGGGAAGCCAGCCGTGCCGTGGCTGGAGGGGCGTTAACGGGATGAGAGTGAAAGTGGGGAAGGTGGCCAGAAGAGAACCGGCATCGCGGATTGGGCATTGCCTGGCAGCGTGGCTCATCGTCCTTTCGGCCGCTCCCTTCGGCCGAGCGGTGCAGCAACCCCGATCGGCGCAATCGGCCCCGTCGGCCCCGACGGCCCAGGCGGCCCCTGCATCACACGCCTCTGCGCACTCCGCCAAGAACGGCCCATCAAAGGAAAAAGCGACCCGGCATCTCACTAGCGGCAAGAGCCAAACGCAACGACCCCGCGCCAAATCAGCCAAGAAGCGAACCTCGGCAAACACGGCTCGCCTGAGCGCCAAGGCGGCGCGCCGGGCCTACATGGCTCGCCTTCATCCCGGCGCGGACCGCGTCGCCGCGATACAGCAGAAGCTGGCCGAAGCCGGTTATTTGAAGGAAGAGCCCAATGGACAGTGGGACGACCAGACGCGGGAGGCGATGCGCCGCTACCAGGAGGACAACGGATTTCCGGCCACCGGCCTGCCCGAGGCAAAATCGCTGATGAAGCTCGGCCTCGGCCCCCACCCGCTGCCGCCGGAACTGGACCGATCTCGCAGCCAAGCCGCCGACACGTCTCCATCCGGTGGCCAGTAGGGAATTGCCGATTGACGCCTCTTCAAATCGTCAATCGGCAATCGACAATCGTCAATCAATTTGCGCGCGCTGTAGTTTGTCGCTGTAGTCGACGTAGATCGACTTCCATTCCGAGTAGAAATCCAGCGCCGCGGTGGCTGCCTCGCGGTGCCCGTTGCCGGTCTGCTTGGTCCCTCCGAAAGGCAGGTGGGTTTCGGCGCCGATGGTGGGCGCGTTCACGTAGACAATCCCCGTCTCCATGTCGCGCATGGCCCGGAAGGCGGCGTTGACGTCGCGCGTGTAGATTGAAGACGAAAGCCCGTAAACGACGCCGTTCGAGATTTCGATGGCCTCGTCCAGGTTGTCGGCAGGAATCACGGAAACCACCGGCCCGAAGATTTCTTCCTGGGCGATGCGCATGGCGGGAGCACAATCACCGAAAATGGTCGGGGCATAAAAGAATCCGTCGTCGTGGGCACCGCCGGTCAGACGGTGGCCGCCGTAGAGGAGTCTGGCGCCCTCGTCTTTGCCGATCTGAACGTATTGGTCCACGGTGTTGAGCTGGCTCTCGTTGATGAGCGGGCCCATCTGCGTGCCCGGATCCAGCCCATCGCCCACTTGGAGGGCGCGGGCGCGCTCGACAAACTGCTCGGTAAACTCCTTGTAGACGTTCTTCTGCACGACGATCCGGCTGGAGGCGGTGCACCGCTGGCCCGTGGTCCCAAAGCCGCCCCAGATGGCCCCATCCACCGCGAGCTCCAGATTGGCGTCGTCCATCACCATGATCACGTTCTTGCCGCCCATCTCCAGGCAGATGTGCTTGAAACTGGCGGCGACGCTGTGGGAGACTGCGCGGCCTACGGCCGTGGAGCCGGTGAAGGAGACCACACGCACATCGTCATGACCGATCAGGGGTGTGCCGACGCTGCTTCCGCTGCCCGTGACGTAATTCACGACGCCGCGGGGGAGCCCCGCCTCTTCGAGCGTCTGCACCAAGTTATGCGTGGAAAGCGGAGTATCGGTGGCCGGCTTGATCACCACCGTGTTGCCGCAAATCAGCGCCGGCATGATCTTCCAGGAAGGGATGGCCATGGGGAAGTTCCACGGCGTGATCAGGCCGCAGATTCCGATGGGGCTGCGCGCGGTCATGCAGAACTTGTTCGGCAACTCGGAGGGCGTGGTCTGGCCGAACTGCCGCCGGCCTTCGCCCGCCATGTAAAACGTCATATCGATGGCTTCCTGGACGTCGCCGCGCGTTTCATCGAGGATCTTGCCCATCTCGCGGGTCATCTGCTCCGCGAAAGTTTCCTTGCGCTCGAGCAGCAGCCGCGCGGCGCGATAGAGGATCTCGCCGCGCTTGGGCGCCGGAGTCAATCGCCACGACTTGTAGGCCTCCTTGGCGGCGGCAACGGCGTCCGCCACATCGTGCGCGTTGGATTTCTGGAAAAGGCCCACCAGTTCGTGACGATGCGCCGGATTCAAGTTCTCGAAGGCCTGGCCGGTGACCGAGTCAACCCATTCGCCGTTGATGTAGTTCTTGTAGATCCTGGGTGGAGCCATGCTATTTCCTCCTGGCGAGCGCCAGTGCGTCATTGTGAGCGCCAGCCTGTTATTCTGGGCACCGGGCTGTCATTCTGAGCACCGGCCTGTCATTCTGAGCGGAGCGAAGAATCCCACTTCCCTCTTTCGAACGACGCTTGCGTATAGACGTAGACTATAGCAAAGCGGCCTTGTCGCTTCAAGGCTGTGTTCCGGTTATGCTCAGCCGGACAGGACGACATAAGTTGTAGCGCCGGGCTTCAGCCCGGCACGTTGATGCAGGCGGCCTGTGTGGCTAAGGCTTGCTTTCTTCGCAAAGGTCGAAGAGTAAAGGTTGAAAGCGAAGGTGAAAAGCAAGAACAGGCTCGTGACCCCTTTGGCTTGCTCTTCGACCCTCAAACTTTAGCTTCTCGACTCTCGGCAGTCACTTCTTCCGGCAAGGGCTCCTGGGACGAGCGGTTTTCGATTGCGCCGATGAGTTCCTGGAGCTTGATTGGCTTGGAGACGTAGCCGTCCATCCCGGCCGCCAGGCAGCGCTCGCGGTCGCCTTGCATGGTGTGGGCGGTCATGGCAATGATGGGCACGTGCTTCGCAGTAAGCCTTTCCCGCTCGCGGATCGCCGCCGTGGCTTCGAAGCCGTCCATTTCCGGCATCTGGACGTCCATGAGGACCACGTCGAAGCTTTCCTTTTCAAGTCGCTCCAGCGCCTCGCGTCCATTGCCGGCGATGGTCAAGTGATGCCCTTGCTTTTCCAGCAGGCGCACCACCAGCCTCTGGTTCACCAGGTTGTCTTCGGCCAGCAGGATGCGCAGACGCTTACCCTCGCGCAACGAGTGGCGGGTCACCAGCACCGGCTTTGCCTCCGGCTTCGTGGCGAGCACGCGCAGGATGGCATCCCGCAATTCCGATTGGCCGACCGGCTTGGTGAGATAGCCTCCCAGCCCCGCTTCGCGGCAGCGCGCCGCGTCGCCGCGCTGCCCGGCTGAGGTCAGCATCAGGATGGAGACGCCCGCGAGGCCGGGATCTCTGCGGATCTCGGCGGCCAGCTCGAATCCGTCCATTTCTGGCATCTCGGCATCGGTCAGGACCAGGCGAAACGACTGCCTGGCTTGACGTGCCCGGGCCATGGTTCCCAAGGCCTCGGCGCCGCTACCGGCTAGTGTCGGCTCCATGCCCCACCCGGCAAGCAAACCGCCAAGAATCCGACGATTGGTCTGGTTGTCGTCCACCACCAGCGCGCGCATGCCCGCTAGTTGGACCGCTTCCAAGGGTTCCGCGGGGGCTGGGGCCTCGGAGACGCCGAAGCTTGCCGTGAAATGGAAGGTGCTTCCCCGGCCGAGCGTACTTTCGACCCAGATGCGGCCTCCCATTATTTCCACCAGTTCGCGGCAGATGGTCAGTCCCAAGCCCGTACCGCCAAATCGGCGGGCGGTGGAGCCGTCAACCTGGGTGAAGGCCTCGAAGATGCGTGTCTGTTGCTCGGCGGGGATGCCGATGCCGGTGTCTTCCACGCTAAAGTGAAGACTAATGGACTCTCCCTGCGCCGGCTCCCGTTGGACCCGCAGGTTGACTTCACCCGTCTTGGTAAATTTCAGCGCGTTGCCGAGCAGGTTGACCAGAATCTGGCGCAAGCGGCTGGGGTCACCCTGCAGAGCCTCGGGCATGTCCGGCTCGATGATGCAGTTCAGCTCTAAGCCTTTCTGGTGGGCGCGCGGGGCCAGCGTCTTCAGGGTCGGCTCGATGCTGTCTCGCAGGTTGAATTCAATGGTTTCCAGCTCGAGCTTGCCGGCCTCAATTTTGGAGAAATCCAGGATGTCGTTGATGATGGTGAGCAGAGAGTCGGCGGAGGTCCTGACCATGTCAGCATACTCGCGCTGTTCGAGGTCCAATTCCGTTCCCAGCAGGAGATCCGTCATCCGCAGGACTCCATTCATGGGAGTGCGAATCTCGTGACTCATGTTCGCCAGAAACTCGCTCTTGGCCCGGTTGGCGTCGTCGGCGCGCAACGTTTCCTGCTCCGCTCGGGCTTTCTCCTGCGCCAACTCTCTGGTGCGCGCTGTGACGGCCTCCTCAAGCGCCCGCTGAATCCCTTTTTGCCGCAGGTTCCGTTGGTGCACGAACAGGAGTACGATCACGGGCGGTGTCAAACCCAACAAGCCGAGAAACCACCATGTGCGCCACCAAGGTGGCCGGATTTCAAACGCGAAGATGGCCGACTCGTTGCTCCACGGGCCCGAGCCGTCGCGGGCTTGCACCTCCAGCCGGTAATCGTCAGGGGGCAACCCCGGGAACTGTAGCTCCCGCTGGGTAGTCTCCCGCCAGTCGCCAAAGAGCGGTTGAAGGCGATAGCGGAAAAGCACTGAGCTTTCATGGGCGAAGATGAGCGCCGAGTACCGCGCCGTCAGGGAATTGGAAGCATAGCTCGTCGAAATGTGACTGTCTTTCTCTCGACGACGGTCTTCCCTAAGGTCAATTGGGTGAATACGACATTAGGTGCGCGCATTTGGCGGAATAGTCGGTTGGGGGTGAAGCGTGCCAAACCGCCACTGGTGCCGATCCACACCGTGCCGTCTGGCTCCGCCGCAAACCCTTCCAGATCGCAATCGTCCCAGACCAAACCGTCATTATGGTCGTATTGATCCCAGCGGTCTCCGTTGAAGACTCGCACGCCTTGGTCGGTTCCTGCCCACAATTGGCCGCGCGCATCGAAGCCGAGGAAGTAAGTCATTTCCCCCCGCAGCCCCAGTTCGCTGCCGTAATGGGTCATGGACAGGCGTTCACCCTCCACCCGAACCCGCGTCACGGTGCCGGAAAACCAATAACCCACCCAGAATTCGTTGCTCCGGGTTGCAGCGACGGCCATAATCACGTCGTTGCGCAGCCCATCAGCGGTCGTGATGTGCCGCCAGCGGCCTCCCGCCAACCGGAAGAGCCCCCCGGTCGCGCCAACCAGAATCTCCCCGTCCGGCCCCTCGGTTACAGCGAAGCAACGAACCGCCGGAACCTCCTCCACGCGCCGGAAGCGCTTTTCGGAGAGGCTCGCGACATAGAGCCCGTGCTCCGTGGCGGCCCAGATTCGGTGTGACCGGTCGATCGCCATCGAGAAAGGCACCAACCCTGCCGACCCGCGATCCTGCTTGAGCCACTCGATTCGCCCGGTTCGCGCGTCGATGCGGGCCACACCATGGCCAGACGTGCCTAGCCAGACACTTCTGTCCTGTTCCGGTTGCAGGGTGACGACGGGCATCCTTCCCACACGGGGGTCCCTTTGCCACGTCCATCGGTTTCCGGTCTTTCGTCCGGTGAACAGGCCGTCCGCCGTACCGACGAGTACCGTGCCATTGCCCGGAAGCAGAATGGAGTAGATCAGTTCGCTGTCCAGGCCACTTCCTGCGGTGAAGCTTTCCCATTCTTCGTAACCCTTCCACTTTGCCAGGCGGCGCCCGGCCAACCCCAGCCAGATCGAACCCTCCCGGTCGCGCAACACGGAATAGACCGGACCTCGCAAGCCTTCGCGGCCACCCACCGTTCGGAAGTGTCGGCCTTCACTAATGGCCAGGCCTTCGGTGGTGGGCACCAGCAATCTACCCCGGCTGTCCACCTCCATCTGTCTCCCGCCCCCCGCTTGCGGAAACCCTGGATTGAAGGCATCAAAGCGCGTGCTCCCATGCCAAAGCACAGCGAACTTCTGCGAGTCGTGCACCCACAAATCGCCCCTGCCATCCCGGCGGATGCTCGCCCAGTTTCCCTCCGGCAGACCGGCGAGCTTGCCGAAAACGGTGACCCCCGCCTGGCTCATCCGGCACAGGCTGGTAGCGCAACCGAACCATACAACCCCCGGTTCAAGGAAAATCCCGTGAGCGTCGGGACCGCCGGCAGCGCCTGGCGTGGGGAACAAGCGGAGTGCTAGACCGCCGCCTGCGTTTGGGGTTATGGCTTCCACAAGCCCACGCTCCGTGGCGATGAAGGTTCGCCCTATGCCATCAAAAAGAATGGAGTTGAAGCCGTCAACGCCGCGGGCACCCGGCAGCGGCACTTTCTCGAAACGCTGGCCCTTTTGCTCAAAGAGACCCTCCCGGTACCCCGCCAGGAGGCCTCCATCCGGAGCCTCGCCGACACTCAAGACGATGTCTGAAGGAAGGCCCTCAGCAGACCCGTAGCGCTGAAACCGCTGGCCATCGTAGCGGAACAATCCGTTTTCCGTTCCGACCCACAGAAAGCCCGTGCGATCCTGGAAAAGGACTTTCACCGCCACGCTGGTGAGACCTTCCTCGGTTCCGTAGTAGCGAAAACTGTCCTGCTGAGCGCCTACCGGCGCAGCAAGGGCGAGGCAGACCAGGATAGCCGTGAGGAACGATCCCGAGTTGGGGCAGCACTTCGACATATCCAATATATCGGCCAACTCTAACCATCTCTTTAGCTCTTTAGACGCGAATGGACATCCTCGGCGCCAGCCCCCGGGGGCGGAGGTTCAGAGGCAACTTGGTACGAGAACACGATCACCGCCTACACATACGCGGAAACTTCCTTAGCGCCTTGCGTTCCCTCCGCTTCGCTTGATTGGATGAAGGCGCTGGCTCCCATCCGCGAGTAGACTTGGGTGTCTGAGACCAAGGCTCGGGGAGAAAGGAGCCAGCACATGAAAGTAATCGGATGTGATTTTCACCCGAGTTACCAGCAAATTGCAATGTTGGACGAGAGCACCGGCGAATTGAGTGGACGTCGGTTGGCGCACCCGACCGAAGCGCAGGAGTTTTACCGCGGCCTGCGCGAACCGGTGCGGGTAGGCATGGAAGCGATCGGCAACGCGCTGTGGTTCGAGCGACTGCTGACGGAGTTGGGGCACGAATGGTGGGTGGGCGATGCGGCCCGCATTCGCGCCGCCGCCGTACGGCAGCAGAAGACGGACGCGCGCGATGCCGCCCACTTGTTGGAGCTGATGCTGGCGGGACGGTTTCCCCGCCTCTGGGTACCCTCGCCCGCCGAGCGCGACCTGCGGCAACTGCTGCTGCACCGCCACAAGCTGGTTCCGATGGGCACCCAGGTGAAGAATCAGTTGCAGCACTTGGCGCTGAACCAAGGCGTGCGCCGTGGGCATCGGCTGTGGAGCCAGGCCGGGCGCACGAGGTTGGGGGAGTTGGTTCTCCCTCCCTGGACCGCCCGCCGGCGCAAGGATCTGCTGGCCCTGCTGGACACCTTGGAGCAGTCGCTGGCGGAGCTGGATCGTGCCGTCCAAGTCGAGGCCTTGGCACGACCCGACGCCCAGGCTTTGATGACCCAAGTGGGAGTAGGACCGGTGGTGTCCCTGGCCGTGGTGCTGACGCTGGGACCGATCGAGCGGTTCCGGCGGGGCAAGCCAGTGGCCAGCTACCTCGGTCTGATCCCGCGCGAGCACTCCAGTGGCGGACGACAGCGGCTGGGGGCCCTCAGTAAACAAGGCAACCCGTTCCTGCGCACGCTGTTGGTCCAGGCGGCGCACGTGGCGGTGCGGCACGATGAGGAACTGCGTCGGCACTACCTTCGGCTGGCGCAGCGCAAGAACCGAGCGGTGGCGACGGTGGCCATCGCTCGGAAGTTGGCGGTACGACTCTACTGGCTCCTGCGCCGCAAGGCGTGGGAGACCGGGAAGGTCGGCTCTACGCAGGGCAGCCCGAGTCATTCTGTGGTTGAAGCACTGAAACCGACCGCTTGAGTGGGCCCCCTGCCTCCCGACGATCGAGAGTCGGGAGTTCGCATAAACAATCATGGTCGCTTCTGCAGAATGACATGCCGGCGGGGACGACGGGACGATTGCGAGGTTCCCATGCCAACGTCTCTTTGTTATGATGGAAGGTTCTCAGTTTTCAGCGCTATCAGCTTTTCAGCAATAAAGCCCGAGCTTGGCGCTGGGACGCAAGCTGAGAACTGAGGGCTGACGGCTGAGAACTGAAAACTGAGGACCATTGCGCGTGCGGGTGGGTGTGCATACGTCGATTGCCGGGTCGCTTGCGAACGCGGCGCATCGCGCCAAGAAGATCGGGTGCGACACGTTCCAGATGTTTTCTGCCAACCCCCGCGGCTGGAAGGCGGCGGATCCCGCGCCGGAAGAGTGCGAGCGTTTCCGGGAGGCCCGGTCGCGCTACGCGCTCACGCCCGTTGCCGTCCATGACAACTATCTGATCAACCTAGCCTCGGGGGATGCGGTGATCCGGGAAAAGTCGGTGGCCGCCTTCCGCCGCGAGCTGGAGCGGGCGATGGCGCTGGGCGCGGACTATGTCATTGCCCACCCCGGCAGCGCGAGAGGAAGCACCACTCGACAGGCCCTGTCGGCCTTTGTCGAATCGCTGCGGCGGGCCGCGCAGGGATTGCGCCTGAACGGGTTGACGATTCTGATTGAGAATACGGCGGGGCAGGGAACGGCTCTCGGCCGCTCGTTCGAAGAGGTGGCACAAATCGTCTCGGATGCCGCCCGGGACCTGCCGATGGGCGCCTGTATCGACACCGCGCACTGTTTTGAGGCCGGCTACGCGATCCACACGGCGGCCGGTCTGAAGGCGACCATCAAGGAGCTCGACTCCACCATCGGGATCGACAAAGTCCGGGTGATTCACGCCAACGATTCGAAGACGGCCTTCAAGTCCCACGCCGACCGCCACGACCACATCGGCAAGGGAAAGATCGGCGCCGAGGCCTTTGGGCGAATCGTGCGGCACCCGAAGCTGCGGTCGATCCCGTTTATCTGCGAGACGCCCCTCGATCGGCCGGGCGACGACAAGCGGAATCTGAGGATGATGCGGACCCTAGCGGGGGTAGATGCAGGTGGTAAGCGTTGACAGTTGGTGGGACGCCCTTGTGCGAGACCGGTTCGAGGCTATTCTGGAGCTGGTGCTATGCGCCATGGCCGATGACTACGAAAGTGTCGAGATTATTCTTAAGACCATCAATGAATGGGACGCCGACCGCGATCCCGGGTCCTGGGCAGCCAGGAGTGCGGCCCCGGTATCTCGATCAGAAGTCATTAAGGCATTGCGGGAGTTGACCCAAGAGGGCTACGCGCAAACTTACGTTCTGGCAATCCGGGAGCCACACGCTACGCCCATAGAATTTCTTGAAACTGAAGTTGACTCTCTGTGGTTCTATGCTACTCCGAAAGGTATCAACGCCGTAAGGCAGTTTCTTGGCAACGAATAGGAGGTGTGGCGCAGACCTACAAATTACGTCTGCACTTGTCTGCACTACCAACTTAGGGCCGACTCTTGGGTGACCGCCAAGCCCGGGCGAGCCCCGGTCCTACGCCCCGCGGAGGCAGGCGGAAGGACGAGGACGGTTTTTGACGGAACAAAGCGAGTACTCTATTGAAAACATAGGATGACCACGAAAAAACAAAGCGGAAACAAAGCGAAGAACCAACCAACCAGCATCGCGTGGAAACTGTAGGGCCGACCCTTGGGTGCGCCGCCAAGCCGGGGCAAGGCCGACCCTCGTAAGCGGCGAAGGATGTTTTGTAGGAAACGAAGCCACCATGTTATTGAAAACAAAGGGAAGGTAATGGCGCTGCCCTTCGAAAGCCACGATGTCTATGATAGCAAATGACTTAAGCTTGGAAAAGCCAAGATGTTGTTGAAAACAAAGGGGATGTAATGGCTCTGGTCCCCGGCACTGAGTCTTGGAAGGATCAGTCATCCCGGTGTTGTCATGGAACCGCGACTAGCGCGCTGCGCCTGCCTGCTTTGATGGGAAGGGTTGGGACGCAGCATCACCGAGGGGGGTCGAAATGAAGGAGACTCCCACTATATTATTGAAAACAAAGCAGGGCAAAAGAGGCTCCAGGGAGACTCCCACTATATTGATGAAAAAAAGATACTTAGCATGTCGCCGCCCACTATCTTGTTGAACTGAAAGACGGTTAGAGGGCATCCAAAAACCACAAGAGACGCTCAGGGCTGCGAAGGACGGTCGATGTCGAGCATTGAGCGGTGAGATCTGGTGACTGGACACTTGATTGGTTGCTACCGAAAACTGACTGAAAACTGAATGGACGCGAATTACGATCCGCAGCAAATCGAGGCCAAGTGGCAGGGCCGGTGGGCGGAGCAGAAGCTCTTCGAGGCCGAGGCCGACCCGGCGAGGAAGAAGTACTACGTGCTGGAGATGCTGCCTTATCCCTCCGGCGACATTCACATGGGGCACGTGCGCAACTACTCCATCGGTGACGCGCTGGCGCGGTACATGTGGATGAAAGGCTACAACGTCCTGCATCCGATCGGCTGGGACGCCTTTGGCCTGCCGGCGGAGAACGCCGCCATCAAGAGCCAGCGGCATCCGGCGGAGTTTACGTTTGCCCATATCGATCGCATGCGCGCGCAACTGAAGCGGCTGGGCTTCAGCTACGACTGGCGGCGCGAATTCGCCACCTGCGTCCCCGAGTATTACCGCTGGAACCAGTGGTTCTTTATTGAGATGTACAAGCGCGGCCTCGCCTATCGCAAGAGGAGCCGCGTCAACTGGTGCCCCAAGTGCGAGACGGTGCTGGCCAACGAGCAGGTGGTGGACGGCTGCTGCTGGCGGCACGAAGAGACTCCGGTGATCGAGAGGGAGCTGGAACAGTGGTTCCTGAAGATTACCGCTTATATCGATCAGCTTCTCGACGATATGAAAGAGTTGGTCCGCTGGCCGGAGCGCGTCCTGACCATGCAGCAGAACTGGATCGGGAAATCTTTCGGCGCCGAAGTGGAATTCCCGGTGGAGGGCCTCCGCCAGGCGGTGCGCGTTTTCACGACGCGCGTGGACACCATCTTCGGATGCACGGCGGTCTTTCTTGCGCCTGAGCACCCCCTGGTGGAGGATCTCATCGCGCACTCGCCGTCACCCGAGCAGCTACGGAGTGGCGTCGAGCGCGTCAAGGCTTCCGCCGCGCGCACGCGGGGGCAAGTGAAGCAAGAAGATGCCGGGCTGAAGCCCGGCTCTACCGCCGCGCGCACGCGGCTAGAAGTGAACCCGGAGAAGCAGGGCATCTCGACCGGCTTCACGGCGCGCAATCCTTACAACGGGGAATACGTCCCGCTGTGGGTGGCAAACTTTGTCCTCGTGGAATATGGGACGGGCGCGGTGATGGCCGTGCCGGCGCACGACCAACGCGACTTCGAGTTCTCGACCACCTACGGCATCCCAATTCGAAGGGTGATTGTGCCGGCGAACGGAGAAGAGCAGTTCCCCGCCACTGCGACGAAGGAAGCCTATGTGGATTACGGCCGCTTGATCTACTCCGGCCCTTACACTGGACTGACTTCCGAGCAGGCCATTGAGCGCATGACACGCGACGCCGAGGCGCAGGGATTCGGGAAGGGAACGGTCCAGTATCACCTCAAGGATTGGGGAATTTCCCGCCAGCGTTACTGGGGTACACCGATTCCCATGATCTACTGCGACTCCTGCGGTGTCGTGCCGGTGCCGGAAAAAGATCTTCCGGTGATCCTGCCGCCGCACGCGACTTTCACCGGCGCCGGCGAATCGCCGCTCGCCCAGGTGGCGGAGTTTGTGCGGACCACGTGTCCGCAGTGTGGCGGCCCGGCGCGCCGCGAGACGGACACCATGGACACGTTCGTCGACTCCTCGTGGTATTTCTACCGCTACACCGACCCCAAGATCGACACCGCTCCCCTCGACCGGGAAAAGGTCAGCTATTGGTTCCCGGTAGACCAGTACATCGGCGGCATCGAGCACGCCATTCTGCACCTGATCTACATGCGCTTTTTCACCAAAGTGATGAGGGACATCGGCCTCATCGATTTTTCAGAACCGGTAGCGCGCCTGTTTACTCAGGGCATGGTGATCAAGGACGGCGCCAAGATGTCGAAGAACCGGGGCAATGTCGTTGACCCGACCGCGATGTGCGCGAAGTACGGCGCCGACACGGTCCGGCTCTATATGCTCTTTGCCGCGCCGCCGGAGAAGGATCTGGAATGGAGCGACGCGGGGGTGGAAGGGGCTTCTCGGTTCTTGAATAGAGTGTATCGGCTGGTGAGGTGGTTCGGCGATCCGGATGTTGCCCGGCGCGCCTCCGAGTCCGCCAGAGTGAACGAGCGTGATATTCGCCAAGAGCGCCGCTTCTTGCGGAAGACCCATCAAACGCTGCGTCACATTACTGAGGACATGGAGGACCGCTGGCACTTCAATACTGACGTTGCCATGCTGATGGAGTTGGTTAACGAGCTTAGCTCGATGGCGCCGCTGGTGTCTGAAGGCATCGTGGGATGGGAAGTGGCGAAGAATTGCCTGGAGTGGCTGGTTCTAATGCTGTCGCTCTTCGCCCCCCACATTGCCGATGAACTTTGGGAGGCATTGGGGCACTCGGAACCGGTGCTGAGCGTCGCGTGGCCGGCGTACGACGCCGCGACGGCGGCGGAAGAAGAACTTGAGATCCCAGTCCAGGTGAATGGCAAGCTGCGCGCGCGTATTGTTGTGCCCGTGACCGCCTCCGAAGAGTTTATCCGTCAGCTTGCGCTCAGCGAGCCGAAGGTCGTGCAAACGCTCAACGGCCGGCCGGCGGTAAAGATCATCGTCGTCGCACAGAAGCTGGTCAACGTGGTGGTGAAGTGAGTTCTCGAATGGAAAGGTGACGATCAAGTGACAAGTGACGAAGAAGGAAAATCAGAAATTAGAAAGTAGAAATCAGAAAAGAAAGACGGTCTTGGTTCTGATTTCTGCTTTCTAATTTCTGATTTTCCTTCTTCGTCACTCGCCACTCGTCACTGGTCACTCTTTATGGATCTACCTCGCCCCATCGTCGTTCTCGACTTCGGCTCCCAGTACACGCAGCTTATCGCGCGGCGCATCCGCGAGATGCAGGTCTACGCCGTCATCGCACCGTGCCATATTCCTTTCGATGACCTGGTGCGGATGAGCCCGCAGGCTCTGGTCCTTTCAGGCGGACCTTCTTCGGTTTACGATCCCGCTTCACCCACCTGCGATGACCGCGTGTTGAAACTCAACCTTCCGGTGCTTGGAATCTGCTATGGATTGCAGTGGATGACCTACAGCCTCGGCGGCATGGTGGAGCCTGCCGGGCGCCGGGAGTATGGCTTTGCTCGTCTCGAAATTGTTGCGCCCAGCGAATTGCTGGCCGGTATCAAGTCGCCGCTGCGAGTTTGGAACAGCCACGGCGATCATGTGGTGGCCGTTCCACCGGGCTTTCGCGTCACCGGGAGGACGGAAAACGCCATCTCCGTGATCGAAAATCCGCAGACGAAGATGTACGCCGTCGAGTTTCACCCTGAGGTGCGCCACACGGAGCAGGGCAAGGATATCCTTCGGCGCTTCGTGGTTGATATCTGCGGGACCAAGCCGAACTGGTTCCCTCGTGCCTTCATCCAGGAGGCGGTCGAGAGGATTCGCGAGCAGATTGGGGGCGGCAGGGCTCTGTGCGCGGTCTCGGGTGGCGTGGACTCGTCTGTGGCGGCGACGCTGGTGGGTCGCGCCATCGGTGACCGGCTCACGTGTGTCTTTGTGGATAACGGCCTTCTCCGCAAGGACGAGTTTCAGAAAGTGACTGCGGCGCTTCGGGACAAGTTTCACCTTAATGTCCGTGCTGTCGACCGCTCCGCCCGCTTCCTGGAGCGGCTCGCCGGCGTGACTGAGCCTGAGCAAAAGCGCAAGATCATCGGCGAGGAATTCATCCGCGTGTTCGAGGAGGAAGCGCGGAGCCTCGGCGCAATCCACTATCTCGTGCAGGGCACTCTGTACCCCGACGTCATTGAGTCGGTCTCGGTCAAGGGCCCGGCGGCGACCATCAAGAGTCATCACAACGTGGGCGGGCTTCCAAGCGACCTGTCATTCGAGCTGGTCGAACCCTTGCGCGAACTTTTCAAAGATGAAGTGCGGACGGTGGGGAAGGAGCTAGGTCTGGATGAGGAACTGGTGAGCCGGCAGCCATTTCCGGGGCCGGGGCTCGCCGTGCGGATTATCGGTGAAGTCACTGGCGATCGACTGCGGATGGTTCGTGAGGCCGACGCGATTGTGATGGAAGAAGTGCGGGCGGCAGGGCTTTACACCCGCTTGTGGCAATGTTTCGCGGTGCTGTTGCCGGTCTCGAGCGTGGGAGTTATGGGCGATGCCCGCACTTACGCCTCAACCATTGCTGTCAGAGCGGTCGAATCCGAAGACGGGATGACCGCGGACTGGGCGAAACTCCCGGCGCCGCTGCTGGAGCAAATAGCCACCCGCATCGTCAACGAAGTGAAGGGAGTCAACCGCGTCGTCCTTGACATTACCTCAAAGCCGCCAGGAACGATTGAGTGGGAATGAACCGACACTCCTCCCTCCGGTGTTCGTGCGGCCGCCTGAGGGCCAAGGCGAAACTATCGGCTCGCCAGCTTCTGAGCCATATAAAGGAGGAGCTGGCGGTCCTTGTCACTGATGTTAACGGTGAGTCGCCGGACCTTCTCAAAGAAGCGAGATTCCTTCTCCGACACAGCATCTTGCATCAGCTCTTCGGTGGTCTCACGCTTGCTCAGGTTCGTCAAAGGGGGTACATCGTCTCCCTCGTGGAAAAGCTGGTACAAGGGGATTTCAAGCGCCGATGCGAGTCTCTCGAGAGTCTCGAGTGACGGCACTGTATGTCCGTTCTCGACGCGAGAGATGTAGCAGCGAAGCAACCCCGTTCGCTTTTCGATGTCGCCCTGCGACAGTTTCCTTTCCTCTCTTAACTTCCGTAGCCTGGTTCCTATGATCATGTCAGTATTCTTTCATAATCGTACTGAATTAGTCAACGAAAATCGACAGCGCTTCTCGAGTCAAGCGCTTGTAACCTCAGGGGCGCCTCCTTCGTCGTAGCAGAGAAGGAGGCAGAGCGATGGATCCTGGATGGGCACCTCTCGGCCGCAAGTACCGGATATTGAATTGATTAAACGAGTTCAACGGGGCGACCGGGAGGCGTTTGAGCCCTTGGTGGAACGATACCAGAGAAGGGTTTTCTCCCTCGTATTCCACCTCGTGCGACGGAGGGACGAAGTTGAGGATATCGCCCAGGAGATTTTTGTTAAGGCCTTTCGGGGAATCCGCAGCTACAATTTCCAGGCCTCCTTCGGCACATGGCTGGCCCGTATTGCGGTGAACCACTGCTATGACTATCTCCGGCGCGAGCGCAAGGCCAAGCTCACGTATTACTGGCAGCTCGGCGAGGAGAGTAGCCGGGCCATCGAGGGACATGCTCAGAGCGCTTCGGATGGAGCGCTCAACACGGAACAGGAGACCGAGGTGCGCGACCTGGCGGAGCAACTGCTGGGGCGCGCACCGGCGGAGGATCGGACGATTCTGACGCTGAAGGAACTGGAAGATCACTCGGTGGAAGAGATTGCCGAGATCATGAAATTGAGGCCCAACACGGTGAAAGTACGTTTGCACCGAGCCCGAAAACGGATGCTCGAGGATTGGAAACGGTGGCAACAGGGAAGGTGAGCCATGCGCTGTAAAGAGGTTCGGGAGATTCTGGGTGAGTCCGGGATAACGGAAGCTCCGCCGGAGGTCCGTGAGCACCTCGGCCGCTGCCCCGCCTGCGAAGCTTACACCCGGGATTGGAAGACGCTCCACGCGGGGTTGCGCGTGCTCGCGGCGGAGCCGGCGCCGGAGCCGATGCTCGGATTTACAGCGCGGGTCTTGAGGCGGCTTGAGGAAGCCACCGGCACCTTCCCCAGCAGCGAGGAGTTGCTGGAGCGCGCCGGCAGGCGCATGGTGTATGCAACACTGCTCCTGGCTCTCGTCCTGATGCTTGCCCTGGTGCTGCCTGCTTCGGGTCCCGTGCGCACGCAGGCGTCGACAGAGTTGTACCCGCCGGAGCCCGCGGCGGTGGTGGTGGAGAACAACCCCATTTTGATTGAGGACGCTCCTCTCAATCGTCCGCCCACTTTCTCCGCGCCGAAGGGAGATGCAGTCAGGTGATCCAATGACGCGACGTGCTTATCTCTATTTCGCCCTGATCTTTCTCTTCGGGATCATCGTAGGCGCTGCGGGCATGTATTATTATGCCTGGCACACCGGCCACTGGCGCCGCAGCTTCGATCGCGAACGCGCGGTTGCGCACTTGAGACACGACCTGGGCCTTTCCGACGCGCAGCTCAATCAGGTGCGGCAGATTCTGGATGACTCGGATAAACGGTACACCGACTTGCAAAAGCAGGTCGAGCCTCAGTTCCACGCGCTGCACGAACAGACGCGGGACCGCATCCGGCAAATCCTCTCGCCCGAGCAGTTGGGCAAATTCAACGAGATAGTTCGCCGCAACGACGAAGCGCGCAAGCGCAGAGGATCGTGACCGGCTTTCTCGCTTCAAGCTTTCACGCAGGGGACCTTCCGACCGGCTTGTGAGAGGGGGTCCGGCGAGAAAATGGCTATTCGGGAATACTACCAGCGTCGAAGCGAAGGAAAAATCAGATCGTCCTGAAGCTCCCAACCGAAATCACGCAGTTGATGCGGGTTGACAAAAAGACCGTTTACTTAGACGAGAACGGCAAGGCCTTTCGATTCAGAGACCTCGCGCCGGGGACACGATCCCCAGAACCTCACGCCCGGACAGGGCCGGCAGCGCGGCGCCCGCACGCAGCCCCAGAGCCCCATGGCGGTTGAAGAACTGCAACGCCGGTACCTCAAGGACAGCGAGTAGTGGCTAGTCGTTGATGGCTGGCGAAGACCGCCGATTCGCTCTGCCTTGCCGGGTGCGCGAGCCTCTCTCGGATCGTTGCGCCCCGCCGGCCTCGGCCAGCCACCAGCCACTGCTCTTAGAACGGAACATCCTCGTCCGTGATTCCGGTGTCCGGTGTCTCGGCGGCGGGTTCGGGCGGGGGCGCCGCCGCTCGCTCTACACTCGCGGTTTCGCCTGCCGGCGGCCGCTCGATATCACCCTTAGCGCCCAGCATCTGCATCCGCTGAGCGATGATGTCATAGGCCATCCGCTTGTTGCCGGATTGATCTTCCCACTGCCGGCTTTGGATCCGGCCCTCGATGTAGACCAGTTTGCCTTTGGTGAGATACTCGCCGCAGATCTCGGCCAGCTTGCTCCACGCCACGATGTTGTGCCACTCGGTGCGCCGCTGCTGCTCACCGGTGTTCTTATCTTTGAAGACTTCATCGGTCGCGAGCGAGAACTTGGCCACTGGAGTTCCGTTTGGCGTGTATTTCAACTCCGGGTCTTTCCCCAGGCGTCCGATCAAGATCACTTTGTTCACTGAGCCGGACATGACACCTCCCATTGGCTGACGCTGCCGTCGGAATGCTCTCGGGAGAAACCCCGCGCGGTCGGGCTCCCCGTCGACTTCTGGCCACTCACTTTCGCCGCCGCGCCGGAACTGCGAGCTTCTGCAACCTTTGGCGGGCGACCTTCGCTTCGGGCGAATCGGGATGGCGCTGGATCAGCGAGCGCAGTTCTTTGGCCCCGGCCTGCGTTTGTCCCAGGGCGATATAAGCATAGCCCTTTTTGAGCTGGGCCGCCGCCACTTTGTTCCCGTCGGGATACTGCTCGATGCACTTGTTATATTCTTCGATCGCCTGGGCGTAGTCTCGTCGAGCGTAATCGCACTCGCCGATGTAGAACTGCGCGTTGGAAGCGCGATCGGTGTTGGGATAGTTCTGCAGGTATTCCTGAAAAGCTTGCATAGCGATCTCGTACTGGCCGCCTTCGTAGGCGCTGAGACCCGACTGATAAAGCGTGTCCGCATCGGGGGCGGCCGACCTGCCGGGCTGGAGGCCTGTAGCCGCCGCCCCTTGGTCCGCTGCCGGCCGCGGAGTATTCAGGGTCTGGATGATGTTCTGCGTCTGGGCAATCTGGTCGCTCAGCTTGGCGAGACGGACCTTGGCCTCCTCCAGGCTCTCGTTCAGCGCCTGGATCTGGCTGGTCATGGTGTCGATCCTGTTGCTGCTGGTGGCCAGATTCTGCTGGCTCGTCTTCTGCATGTCGGCGATCGCAACGCTCATTTGCTGGATTTCGTGGTTCTGCAATTCCAGGAGAGTCTTCAAGCTGGCGGTCTGAGTGTCAATGGTCTTCTGCATCCCCTCCACGGATTGCTGCAGGTTATCCAGTTGTTGTTGGATCCGCAAGAGGTCTCTGTTGACGCCGAAGGCGCGGTCTGCCCCCATCCCGAGGAGGATGGCCAGGAGCAGGAAGGGAATGGCATGCTTTCTCAAGGTCGTTGTGCCCCCAACTCTGAAAAATAGAATCCTTGCCAGTCTAACCTTTCGTCTCGGCTGGGGTCAACCGACAAGGGTCCGGGAAGGCTTGAAAGCCCGCCTCTTGTCCGCCCACGATCCTGCGCGCAGGAACAGTATTCCTCCTTGCGCTTCCAGGCGCCTCTTTCGGCGGCAGGCTCTTCCGGGAAGGGCAGAAGCCGGGAGCCCGGACGGGCCCCCGGCACGTTGGTTTCGATCTTACTGACTCACCGTTCAGTACACCGGATGAGCGTTCCGGTTCTTCTGCCAGCACTCCTCGTTATGGTCGGTGCAGACGGGCCGGTCCTTACCATAAGTCTTGGTTGCGATCCGATCCGTCGAAACGCCAAGGTTCACGAGGTAGTTCTTGGCAGCGGTGGCGCGACGGTCACCCAGACCGAGGTTGTATTCTTCACTGCCGCGCTCGTCGCAGTTCCCCTCGATTGTGAACTTGATGTCCGGTTGCGCCTTCAGGAGGTCGGCGTCCGTCTTCAGCGCGTCTTCCGCGTCGGGGCGGATGTCCGACTTGTCAAAATCAAAGTAGGCAGTTTTGAGCTCCGGTGGCGGTGGTGGTGGCGGTGGTGGCGGTGGCGGCGGTGGCGGTGGAACAGTCACGGTCACCCGAGCCGTGCAGGCAGTGTTGCCACCTGGACCGGTTGCCGACATCGTGTACGTCGTTGAATCCGTCGGACTGACGGAGGTCGAGCCAGAAGCCTGCTGTTTGCCCAGACCAGGCTGCAGATCGAAGTCCGTGGCATTCGAAGACGTCCAACTCAGTGTTGCCGACTGACCCTTTTCAATCGTGCTGGGCTCCGCCGTCAGCGTGCAGAGCGGAGCGGCCGGCGGCGGCGGCGGCGGTGGCGGCGGCGGCGGCGGCACGGCCTTTTTCTTGTGACAGCCGACCAGCAGCAGAGCCCCCAGAACGGCAACGAGAACCGCAAAACTGCGTTTTCTGGTGTGCATCTAAGAGCCTCCTTCGTCGAGACAAGGAATTTAACGAGCTTGTGGATTTGCTTCGAGCCGAACACGAACGATAGGGGACAGTCGAGGGACCGCCTCGCCGCCCCTACGCACGAAACTCCTTAAGAACGCACCATACTAGCATTAAGGGAAAAGAAAATGCAAACACTTCTGTCAGGTTCAAGAAAGATACCATCGGGTCGCCGCGTCGCGATGTTCCGGCGCCCGTCAGAATGACCATGCCGGATTCCAATTCTCTCCTTGCTGCGTCAATTGCCGCGGGTCGGAGCCATCCGCTAGCATCGTCCACACCTGCTTCGAGCCCGAGCGGTTGGACTCAAACACCAGGTGACGCCCGTCCGGCGACCAGGAAGGATGCTCGTTGCGTCCCGCGTCGTGGGTTAACTGGACGATGCGCCCGGTGGCGATTTCCATCACATAAATATCATAAGTTCCGGTGTCGGTAACGCGCCAGTGAAACGCCATGTAAAGGCCGTTGGGCGACCACGCCGGCCCGCTGGCGTCACCCCCGAGCGTAATCAACCGCCGCACGTTGGTGCCGTCTGCCGACATGATGTAGACCTGCGGCGTGCCGCTGCGATCGGAAACAAAAGCGATTTCGTTGCCCGTCTTGGGATTCCATGCCGGCGAGATGTCCACGCCCGGCGAGAACGTCAGCCGCTGCAGGTTTGACCCGTCGACGTTCGAGAGGTAGATTTCCGGATCGCCGCTCATGCTCGAGCAGAACGCAATCTTGTTTCCGTCCGGTGAGAAGGCGGGCGTGGTGTTGAGGCCTTTGTACGTGGGGAAGGGAATACGGCGATTCGTCAAGAGAGAGAACATGAAGATTTCCGGATTGCCCAGCGCATAGGTGGTGAACGCCAGCCGCGTGTTGTCAGGCGACCAGCGCGCCGTCAGGCTCAGCGACCGGTAGCTGGTGATGGGCCGCTGGTTGAAACCGTCGTAGTCCATCACCCAGATTTCCTCATGCCCCGTGCGCTTGCTCACAAAGGCGAGCCGGGTGAGGTTGATGCCCGCGATGCCGCCCCCCAGGGTCTGAATGATTTCGTTCGCGAACTGGTGAGCTGTCTGGCGGGTGGAGACTTCGTTGAGCGTGGCCACGAAGCGCTTGGCGAGCACACTGGGGTTGGCTGGGTTCTTGACGTCGTAGAGGTAGCCGGTGACCACCAGGTTGCTGTTGATCACCTCGGCCTGCCCGTAGACCAGGAACTGCGCCGAGAGTGGCGGATCAGTCCAGTTGGGGAAGTTTACGTCCGCCGGCTGGCGCGGCGTCTCCGCCGGGAAGTAGCTCTTGCTGACCAAGTCGAAGATGCCAGCGTAACCGAGGTCGCTCTGGAGCACCTGGTTGAATTCAGCGGTGAGGCTGACCAGGTGCTGGTCCACCGACTGGGGCGGGAAGTCCGTCACGGCCAGGCGGATCCTCGGCTGGCCCTGGCCGACAAAGATGGTGAATGCCTGCTGCGGGCCCGTCGCGGGAGCGGGGTTCTGCGTAGGATTCTGGCCCAGCCCGCGACGCCCAGCGAGCAGTATCCAAGGAACCGCCAGCCCCACCACAGCTACGAACGGCCAGACTTTGAAGTGTTTCATAACTGATGAGCCGCCTCGTTTTGTTGGATGCATCGCCTCCACCTTTCGATTTTGGATTCTTGGATTGGAGACCCCGTCGCCTAGACCTCACTTCCGCAACCTAAAATGCAAGAACTGGTCGCTCCAGGTGGTCTTCTCAAATCCAAAATGCTCCAAGGCTACCGGTGAAAATCGAAATAGACTTTCACCGTCACCCGGCCGCCGCTGTAGTCGCTGGGCAGGGGACCAAGCGGGCTGGAGGCCAGCACGGCCCGGAGCGCCGAGCGATCGACCTCGGGAATGCTGCTGCGCTCCGTCACCTCGGCGTTGGTGATGTTTCCATCGCGCAGGATGTCAAAGGTCACGGTGACGCGCGGCGCCGTGGTGAGTTCCGGGCTGATCATGGCCTGCAGCCAGTTGCTGATGATTCGGTTGCGCACCGCGTCCACGTACCAGGAGTACCGGGAGCCGAACTCGCCACCGCCGGGGCCGCCGAAGTTCAGCCCGTAACCCCCCAGCGCGCTCGCTCCCGTCGCGTAGCTCACCGAAGGCTGGCCACCCTCGCCGAAGGGAACCGCGTTGTCCGGCGGCGGGAACACCTCCTTCTGGATCCGCTTGTTCACGCGCAGAGGCTTTTCCTGCTTCACCGCCTCTTTGAACTTGGGAATCTCCTCAGCGTTCTGGGGCGGCTCCTCTTTGGGCCTTGCTTCCGTTTGATGAAGGCCGGGATTTTCAGTGGCGAGCGTGTTGGGTGTGGCCACGACCGGTGCGGGCAGGGGTACTCCCGGCAACGACGCCACGGCGCCGATCTTGGTCGCACCACCGCCGCCGCTGCCCTCGCCGCCCCACGGTTCCGCCGGCCCGCCCAAGGGTACGAAGCTGAGTATGATCGCCATGGCGGAAAGCAGAATGTGCAGCGCCACCGAGAGCAGCAGCGGCTTGCGCAGGCCCTCGCCGCGGTCCGGAACCGGTGTGAAAGTTGTGGTCATTGCCGATTGACGATTGGTGACGGTGAAAAGACGTCCATTGTCCGTGGTCCTTGGTCCGTTGCCGCAAGCAAAATCAACGGACTTCTTCGCAACGGACAACTGACAACGGACAACGGACGCTTCCGTCGTGTATCGACAATCCCTTCCGTCTACTGCCCCTTCGTAGAGAGTGGTTCCGTCACCACGCTGATGTTCGTCAGCCCTGCCTGCTTCAGCGCGTCGACCACCGTGGCGAAGGTGCCGAAGGGTACGATCTTGTCGCAGCGAATGTAGACTGGCGCCTCCGTTGAGCCTTGGAGCTGCTCCCTCACCTTCGTCCCCAGCCGGTGAATGTTGATCGGGTCGTTGCCCAGATAGACGTTGTCTCGCTTGTCGATGGTGATCACCACCTTCTGGTCGGACACCACCTTGACGGTCTTCGTCTTCGGCAGTTCGACCTCGATCCCCGACTGCAGGATGGGTGCCGTCAGCATAAAAATCACCAGCAGCACCAGAACGACATCCACCAACGGGGTGACATTGATATCCGAAAGCGAGGTTTGCGTCCGGCCGGTGTTAGTGATGAAAGCCATTTTCCCAAATTGGAAATTAGAAAGCAGAAACCAGAAAAGGAACAAGAGAAGAAACCAGCGGACAGGGACCCATCATGCGCAGCGCCGCTCTTCCTTCTGATTTCTAATTCAATTGTCTCCGGTCCCGCGCCGCTTCTTGCTCTTCAATCGTCAATCGACAATCGGCAATCGGCAATCAAAAATGTCGCTCCACAATGTTCAGAAACTCGAGCGAGAAATCATCTGCCAGGCTGCCGAATTCCTTGACCCGCTGCAAGAAATAGTTATAGGCGATGACGGCCGGGATGGCGGCTGCCAGTCCCGCCGCCGTGGTGATGAGTGCTTCGGCGATGCCGGGGGCCACGCTGCGCAGGGTTGCCGTGCCCGCCGTCCCCAGGCCCTGAAAAGCGTCAATGATGCCCCAGACCGTCCCGAACAGGCCGATAAACGGGGTCACGTTACCCGTCGTCGCCAGCCAGCCGAGCCATCCCTCCAGGCGCGTGAGTTCGCCGGAGGAAGCGATCTGCATGGCCCGCCGGATGGCTTCAACGCTGCGCAGGCGCGGCTTCCCGGGGTTCTCGCTCACCTCCATCTGGTTCTCGAGCTCGTGATAGCCGCCCAGAAACACTTCGGTGAGCGGGCTGGCTTTCAATTCGCCGCAGGAAGCGCGGACCTCGGAAAACTTCTTGCTGTTCCGGAAAACCTTGAGGAACTGGTTCGAGGCCCGCCGCGCCGCCTTGAAGCTCCCATATTTCTGAAGAATGATCGCCCAGGAGAGCACGGAAAACGCCAGCAGGATCAGCAGGACGATGCGCGCCACGATGCCGGTGTTCGCAAACAACGGCCAGACTTCGGTTTGAATCAAAAACAGCAGAGCGGCTTGCAACTCACCTCCAGACAGCTATCAGCAGTCAGCTTTCTTCACAGCTTCTTCCAAAACTGAAACTAACACAGCGCGCGAGGATGCGTCAATGATGGACGCTGGGTCGATGGACGATGGCCGATGGCCGATTGACAATCACCGAGGCCGCGATGCGCCGGCCCCGACGGCCAGGGCGTTCGAGGTGTTATCGATTGGCAAAGGGGTGGGGGGGAGTCTACGCTAGTCATCTACATAGTTGGTCTCGGCTTCCCAATCCTCAATCGTCAATCGGTCAGGGTCAATCCCGCCTCCATGAGCGGTTTCATTTGGCCGTATGACGGGAAATCAAAACCGGGCTCCGGTTCACGGGGAGATTCAGCGGGCAGGCGCTTAAGCGCTCCTCGGAGTACGCAGCATCAACAGGCCTCCCGCAAGTGCCGAGACCATCATCAAAGCCAGTCCGTATGAGAATGATCCCGTTCGAGCATTCAGGTAACCGAACAGGTAAGGGCCGGCAAAGCCTGCCGCGCTGCCAACAGCATTGATCATTCCAACTGCCGCCGCGGCGGCCGACTGGCTCAGGATTTCGGTTGGGATCGCCCAGAATGTCGGGAGAGAGGCGTAGGCTATGCCCACCAAGGTAAACAATGTGAGGGAGAGTGCAACTGAGCGGGGTTGAGTGATGAGGCCCAGCAATGCGGCTGCCCCCACAAACAGCGGTACCGCGGAGTGCCAGTGTCTTTCGCGGGTCTTGTCGGAATGCCCCGCGTTGGCCTGCATCGCGATGAAGGCTGCCAGGTATGGCACGGTTCCGAGCAGGCCGACATGCACGTCCGAAAATCCTGACTGGCGTTTCAGCATGGTCGGGAACCAGAAAGCGAAGCTGTAAAGTGCAAAATAATTGAAGAAGGTTGCCGAGGAGAGCAACAGAATGGTGCGAGACCTGAGGGCCTGACTCATGGTGATCGCTTGTGTGCTGACGGGCTTCTCTTCTTGCAGCTTCTGTTCGATCCATCGCCGCTGCTCGGGAGCGAGCCAGTTCGCTTCGCCTGGCCAGTCCGTCAAGTAGAAAAAGGCAACGGCGCCCAGCAGGATGGCCGGCATCCCCTCCAGAACGAACAGCCAGCGCCAGCCCTCGATGGCGAACCAGCGGTGGCCGAGAATCCAGCCCGCGATGGGCGATCCGATCACGAATGACAGTGGAATTGCGGCCATGAAGTTGCTCGTTGCCTTGGCGCGGTCCTCGGTCATGAACCAGTGGCTCAGATAGACGATGACTCCCGGGAAGAAACCGGCCTCCGCCGCGCCTAAGGCAAAGCGTGCCAGGTATAGTTGAGCTGGCGTGTGCACCAGTGCGGTCAGCACCGTCAGCGATCCCCAGGCGATCATGGCCGCAGAAATCATCCGGCGCGCGCTCCAGCGTTCCACCAGCAAGGCGCCGGGCACCTGCAAGGCCACATAGCTGATGAAGAAAACGCCGGCTCCCATTCCAAACACGCGGTCGCTGAATCCAAGCTCGCGAGACATTCCGATCGCAGCATAGGCCACGCTGGTGCGGTCAAGATAATTGGTGATGTAAAGTATGAAAAGGAATGGAAGCAGCCGCAAGGCAATGTGGTGCTCCGTCCGCTCCGCGAACTGAGCCGCAGCGGGTGAGCTCTCGCGTGAGGTAGCTACGGGCACTCCAGTGTCTCCGGCGGACCGAGTGTGGAACGGACGGAGTATACCGGAATTCCTTCAGTTGATGAAATTAAACATGGCGGGCTCACCTGTCGAGAAGCCAAGGCGGCACACCGCGAGCCTGCGCAGCGCGGCCTGAAATCCAGCCAACTGGCTGATCCTCGCCCTTGTCGTCCTAGGCGGTCGATTCGTATTATAATACCTATGAGAATGGAGGTTGGCCGGTGAAACTGAAGTTGCGGCCTGTGGGGACATCCACGGGCGTCATCGTTCCCAGGGAAATGCTCGTCCGCCTGAGAGTGAAAGAGGACGACACGCTGTTTGCGGTCGAAACGCCGGACGGATACCTGCTGACGCCGTACGACCCCGAGGTTGAGAAGCAGCTCAAGCTGGGCCGGGAGTTCATGGCGAAGTACCGTGACACGTTTCGGGCCCTGGCGAAATGAAGGAGCCTCACTGGATCCACCGGCGGGCGCTGGTCCTTCTGCACGCGGAGAGCCTTGCCGCTCACGGCGGGTGCGCCGGCGTGCGGGATGAAGGGCTGCTCGATTCCGCGCTGGCACGCCCACGCCAAATCTCCACCTACGAGGCGGGCGCCGATCTCGCCCGTCTTGCGGCGGCCTATGCGGCCGGACTCGTCCGCGATCACCCCTTCGCGGATGGCAACAAGCGCGTCGCCTTCCTGGCCGCCGGCCTGTTTCTCGAGCTGAATGGGCTCCGCTTGGCCGCGAGTCACGTGGACGCAACGCGCACGGTGCTGGCGCTCGCCGCGGGCCAGATGAAGGAGGAAGAGTTTGCGGCTTGGATTCGAGGCCGCACAAAACGCCTCGCGTGACCAGATCAAGCTGGGCAGTAATGGGGTGGGGCAGGCCCTGTCCCCTGTATCCTACCCCCTGTACCCTTGATGGCCATCGAATCGTGGTCCTGGTAAATCCACTCGCGCGAGATGACTCCGCGTTGCTTCGACGCGTGATAATATAGGAGGCAGTCGGGGGCTTGGAATGACCAAACAGTACGTCGAGCAACGGGAAGGCGTCTACCGAATCACCGGGGACGCGTGTTTCGCTGGACTCGATTGTTTACGCCTTCCTGCGTGGCGCCTCACCGGAGAGCATTGCTCAATCGTTTCCGGTCCTCACCTTGGAGGAGGTGTACGGGGCGATCACCCTTTACCTCGGTCACCAGGCCGAGGTCGAGGCCTATCTGCAACAGGGTGAGAGAGAATTTGAAGTACTCCGCCAGCAAGCCCGTCAGGCTAATCCTCTCCTCTACGGGAAACTTGAGGAAGCGCGCCAGCAGCCACCGGTGACGCGAAGATGAAGACCATGTTCCTGGCCGACGCCGACCTTAACCAGGACCGCACCCTGCCGCTGTAGGCACGGTCAGGATTTCCCACGGCTGACTAGTCTAATGAGCGGAGATGAATCCGCTACCGCGGTCGCGCTTCCTGACCGTCAGTGGACTGCCGCTCCTCTTCCAGATCTTGGAAAGACGGTGTGCGCTACCTTTGCTCAAGGCGCTTGACGTCGGCGGGATGCAGAATGCTGAGGCCGGAATAGCGGGCAAAGTCCCGAGGGTTGATTGTCAGGAGTTGCGGAACCCCATGAACATACATGCTGGCCGCGAGTCTGGCGTCGTGCACCTGCACGCCTTTGACTGCGTGCGCGACGAGCAGCCGCCGCCAGCGATCGTGGACCTCACGGTTGTCGGCAAGGAACTCGAAATCCCGTTCAATTTCGCGAGCGATGGCGTCCGTCTCGGCGACGCTCAGTCCGAAGCCGTTCTTGTCCAGGGGGCGGGTCGAAGCGTTCCAGAACTCGCCCAACGTCTGCGACGTATAGCACAGCCGGGTGCCCTGCCTCCGCAAAGTAACCAGCGCGGCGCGGATGGCCGGGTAATGCGGATCATCGCGCTGGGTCATTCGCAGCAGGATATTGCTGTCGAGCAAACACGCCGCGCCGCTCATCAGTCGTGGTCCTGATAGAGGCTCTCGCGCGACAAAGCCTCGTCCGGCAACCGGGGGATCTTATGGGAGAACTGCGCGATGCGATCCAGGGTTTTTTCGAACTCCTCCAGGTTGCGGTCCTTCGGTTGGCGTCGCCCCGGCTGGGCGGCCTGTTCCAGCAGCGTCCGAGCATAGGCCGGCACGTCCAGGCCGCGGGCCTGCGCCTCAGCCGCGAGCTTGCCCCCCAATTCATCTCCGATTTCGACGGTGATCGTCATCGAGGCATTCTCGGGTTTGAGTATACCCGGAAAATCAAACCACATGAAGCAAACAATTACACCGGCTGCGTTGTGCTACTGTCCCCTGTCCCCTGTCCCCTCTGCGACACGCCCTGAGAACAAACCCGATCGAGTGCCCACTATCTCTGTCGCCGCACGCAGACAGGTCAGAGCGGGGGAAGCCCCAAAGCCTGCAGGCGAAGGTCCAATAGACGCTGATCGATATAGCTGTGCGTCAGGAGCTGCCGAAAGGCGGCGCGCAGATCGGGCAAATGGCCCCGCACGGAAAACGTTTCGAGGAGTCCCACACTGCCGCGAACTTGGAGGCCCTCCGCCCTGGCGAGTTTGCGCGCATGGTAATCGTCGAGCAGCACTGCGTTCGCATGGAGTTCCTTTGCCAGAAGGATTGTGCTGAGCTCCCCAATACCCAGAGCGGAGTCCTGTTGGGCCAACAAGCCCGCCTGATTCTGAAGTGTTTTCACCTCGATCCATTCCGCGTTCGCAACTTCGGACGCTCCGGGCAGGCCAACACCGGCCACGACCACTTCATGGTGAACCTCGGAGGAGATGTAAAGGCGGGGGAAAACCCTCTTGAGAAGGTCAAAGCAACCAAGCTTCGCCAGAATAATCAGCGGGGATGAATCTGCTACCGCGGTCACGCTTCCCGACCGTCACTGGACTGCCGTTCCCCTTCCAGATCCTCAAAGCTGTAGCGCAGCGGCGGGACACTGTGCTTGGCGGCGAAATCCATGAAAGCCGCCAACGGCGTCTGACACAAGTCAGCGGCGCGCCCCAGCGAGACTTTATCTTCGCGATAAAGTTCGAGCGCCAACAATCGCGCGGCCTCCTGGGAGAGGTTCCTCTCCTCCAGATCGGCTGCCCTCAGAAGGGCTGAGGGCAACTCTACCTGCACGGTCTCCATAGCTCAAAATTACCGCATCCTCGAGGGTTTGTCATGAGATTTCGCACGAACCACTGTTCCCTGTAACCTGTTCCCTGCCTCCTCTGCGACACGCCCTGAGAATAAACCCGACCAAGTGCCCACTCGCGTTCATCTCCTATGGAGATAATGGGGGACGAAAAATCGATCGCAGAGAAAAAGACCTTCTGGACCTGGTAGAGAAACGGGTTGGCCCTACTGCTGGCCAGTCATGTGAAAGTGCTTGTCTGCCCCAACGAAATCGAGCGCCAGTGCTGCTCTCCGAACGGAAACCCCTTCTTTCCGAAGGTCATCGAGGATTTCTGGTTTAT
>Ga0326728_10003382_pt1 | contig 49825 bp, 47 predicted proteins | sample MB3enrmetagenome_FD_207602 | JGI IMG/M metagenome (GOLD analysis project Ga0326728, IMG submission 207602) | Lab enriched peat soil microbial communities from McLean, Ithaca, NY, United States - MB31MN | ecosystem: Environmental > Terrestrial > Soil > Wetlands > Peat | place: USA: New York... | reverse complement strand
GGCCATATCGAGATTCACCCAGATTTTCAGGCTCATCCCGCGTTGGAATCAAACAGCGGTTTCAGGCTCACCTCGCACTGGAATCAATTCCCGATTTCAGGCTCATTTCTGGATTGGAAAATGCTGCGCTATCTCCCCAGCGCATACTGAGGGCGGTTGGTGAAGCGGAAGCGGGCTCCGCTGGAGAGCAACCCGTCGAGGAATAGCCAGCCGAAGCAGTTGCGCGTTCGGTCGCTGGGCACCCGTCTCAGCGAAGCGGAGTATGCGCAATGTGAGAAGTCGGCGGCCCGGCGCGGACTGACGACGGGCGAGTCGTGCCGCCAGGTACTGCTCGAACCCGCCGTGACAAGTCCCGCTCAAGAACCGGAGGCCGAGGCGATCCTCTCGGTAATCCTCGCACTCCGCATGGCGACAGGACAGGAAATCATCCTGTAACCCAGCTTCGCAATCCTCCCCTGTACAATGGGAGAATCCATGCAACCCATCGTGAGGCCTTTCTCCGCCATCGTTCTCTGCGCCGCTTTGCTGGCCCTGGCGGCGCTGGTAGGTTCGCAGCCGGCGCCGCGGGAACAAGTCGGGCCGCTCCCCGGCGGCGGGTTCCTGCTCAACAGCGGCTGGCGCGTCGAACCGGCCGGCCGCCAGGTGCCGCTCGATACACTGCCGCTTTCCACGGCCCTCTCACCGGATGGCAAGTACTTGTTGGTGCTCCATTGCGGTTACCGGCCGCCATCCATCGCCGTGCTCGATGCCGCCACCGGACAGCAGGTCAGCAGCACGCCGGTCCCCGACGCGTGGCTGGGAATCGCCTTCGCTCCCAAGACGGATCGCGTGTATGTGGGCGGCGGCGCGCGCGCTTCGGTTTTCGAATTCACCCTGGCGCACGGCACCCTGACGCCCGGCCGCACCTTCGAAGTGGTTCCGGCTGCCAAGCGCACTCCCGACGATTTCATCGGCGATGTGACGTTTTCACCCGACGGGCGCCTGCTCTATGCCGCCGATCTCTATCGCGATTCCGTGGTGGTCATCAATCCGCAATCCGGCATGGCGATCGAACGCCTCAAAACCGGGCGGCGGCCATACCGCATCCTCTTTCATCCCGATGGCAAATCGTTCTTCGTGACCTCATGGGCGGATGGCACGCTGGGGCATTACGACGTGTCCAACGGAAGCCTGCTCGAGCGCGTGCCGATCGGGCCGCACCCCACCGACATGATCTGGTGCCCGGGGGCCAGCCAGGCCGATGTGGAAGGCGAGCCAAGCTGGGCCGCGCGCATCTTCGTGGCGGCTTCCAATACCAACAACGTGTACACGGTCGCGGTGAGCTCCGCCGGGGAATCGAAAGTGATCGAAAGCATCAACGTGGCGATGACCCCGCGGCAACCGCTCGGCATGACGCCTTCGGCGCTGGCGCTGACGCCCGATGGCAAGCAATTATTCGTGGTCTGCTCCGACGCCAATGCCGTGGCGGTGGTGGATCTCGAAGGCGGCCGCAGCGTGGTCGACGGTTTCATTCCCGCCGGCTGGTATCCCACGGCGGCGCGCGTCATGCCCTCGGGCGCGCTGGTGGTGCTCAACGGCAAAGGCCTCCGCTCCTACCCCAACCCCAACGGTCCCAGTCCCGTGAAACGGCGCGAACGGTCGCACCTGGGTCCCGCGGTGCACGACGAATATGTGGGTTGGATGCAAACCGGCACGGCCTCCTGGATCGAACCCTTCACCGCGCAGCAACTCGAAACGTGGACGAAAACGGCGCGCGGGAATTCTCCCTTTCGGGAGACGCAGCTCGACGAATTGAGCCCGCTGCCGCCCATAAAGCACGTCATCTATATCGTCAAGGAAAACCGCAGCTACGACCAGGTGTTGGGAGACATGAAGGAGGGCAACGGCGATCCCTCGCTCGAGCTGTTCAATGAAAATGTCACGCCGAACCTCCACAAACTGGCGAGAGAATTCGTGCTGCTCGACAACTTCTATGTGAATGCCGATGTCAGCGCGGACGGACACAACTGGTCCACGGCGGCCATTTCGCCGGACTTCGTCAACAAGTTGTGGCCTAACGAATATGCGAGCCGCGGCAAGAACTACCGGTTCGAAGAGCAAGACCCGGCTTCACTGCCGCCGGCCGGCTACATCTGGACCAATGCCGCCCAGGCCGGTTTGTCCATTCGCAATTTCGGCTACATGGTCGACAACAACAAGGGCGCGCCGCCGGGCGCCGAGCAGATCGCCGGCGTTCGCGACCCGGTGCTGGCCAAGGTGACCAATCGCTTCTTTCGCGGCTTCGATCTCGAATTTCCGGACGTGGAACGCGCCAAGATCTTCCTCGCCGAATTGGCGGAATACGAAAAGAGCGGCGACATGCCGCGGCTGATCGTGATGCGGCTGGGCAACGATCACACCTCGGGAACCTCGCCGGGCAAGATCGCGCCCCTCTCCGCCGCGGCGGATAACGATTCCGCCGTGGGCATGATCGCGGAGGCGGTTTCCAAATCCCGCTTCTGGACCAGCACCGCGATCTTCGTGCTGGAAGACGATGCCCAGAACGGTCCCGACCACGTGGATTCGCACCGCTCGCCGGCCTTCGTGATTTCTTCGTACGTGCGCCGCCACACAGTGGATGGCACCATGTACAACACCACGTCCATGCTGCGCACCATGGAGTTTTTGCTGGGTCTGCGTCCCATGACTCACTACGATGCGGGGGCGCGGCCCATGACGGCCGTTTTTCAGCAGACGCCGGATGCCGCGGGGTACACGGCCGAGAAGCCGCGCATTTCACTCACGGAAAAAAACCCGCCCAATGCGCCGGGAGCGGCGGAATCGCGGAAGATGGAGTTTGACGAAGCCGACAAAAACGACGACGATGAGTTAAACGATGTGCTGTGGCGGGCCATCCGCGGAACCGCGCCGCCGCCCCCCGTGCGCAGCTTTTTCGGAAAGTAGCCGGCGGCTGGGCCGCCGCCAGAATCGAACATGCCGCAAACTTACCTGTGCTTTTTATGGCACATGCATCAGCCCTTTTATAAGGACCTGATCTCCGGCGAATACAAGCTGCCGTGGACGCGCATGCATGCGCTCAAGGATTACTACGGCATGGTGCGGATTCTGGAAGAATTTCCCAAGATCCACCAGACATTCAACCTGGTTCCCTCGATGATGGCGCAGGTGGCCGAATACGCCTCCGGAGCGGCGGTGGACCCCTATCTCCAGGCGGCCCTGGAACCCGCCGAAAACCTGTCGGAAGAGACGCGCCGGTTTGTGCTGCGCCATTCGTTTTACTCCGATCCGCAGCACATGATCTACCGCTACCCGCGCTATGGCGAACTGTTCGACGCCTGGAAAGCGCAAAAGCCGGCGGGCGGGCGGGTGATGTTCAGCGCGCAGGATTTTCGCGACCTGCAAATGTGGTCGCAGCTCGCCTGGTTCGACGAAGAGTTTCAGCAGACCGACCCCGACGTCGCCGAATGGGTGCGGCGCGGCCGCAATTTCACGCTGGCCGACCAGCGCCGTATGGGCGAAAAACAGCGCGAGATCGCGGGACAGGTGCAGCCGGAATACCAGAAACTGGCGGCATCCGGACAGATCGAAATCTCCACCACGCCGTTTTATCACCCCATCCTGCCGCTGGTGTGCGATTCCCAAATCGCCGGCGTGTCGCACCCCAACGTGCCGCTGCCGCCGCGGTTCCGCTATCCGCAGGATGCCCGCCGCCAGCTCGCCATGTCGCGCGAGTATATCGCCAACGTGTTCGGCGCCCCGCCCGCCGGCCTGTGGCCTTCGGAGGGATCGGTTTCGGACGAAGTGTTTTCGATCGCCTCCGATCTCGGCTTTTCCTGGGCGGCCACCGATAGCGGCGTCCTCAACCGCACCGTGGGGCACGGCGTCCCGGTGGAAGGCCTCTACCGGCCGTACCAATGGCGCCAGGGCAAAGGCTCGCTGGGAGTGATTTTCCGCGACCACTTCTTGAGCGACCTGATCGGTTTCGTGTATTCCAAAATGGACGCCGCCGCGGCCGCGGACGATTTTCTGCACCGCATCCGCGACAATTGCTCGGGCATCCTGGCGAGCGGACGCGACGCGCTGGTGCCCATCATCCTGGATGGCGAGAACGCCTGGGAATATTACCATCGCAACGGGCGGCCGTTCCTGCGCGAGCTGTACGGGCGCATTTCCAATGAGCCGCGCATGACGGCCGTGACGGTGAGCGAAGGCCTGAAGCTGCTGGCCCCGGAACCGCTGGACCATATTTTTCCCGGCTCGTGGATCAACGCCAACTTCGATGTGTGGATCGGCGCCGAGGAAGACAACCAGGCGTGGACGCAGTTGCTGCGCGCCCGCGAGACCTTCGACTCCGCCACGGCCGTCACCGGTGACAAGCGCAACCTGGCGTTCGAGGAACTGTTGATCGCCGAGGGCAGCGATTGGTGCTGGTGGTACGGTCCCGAGCACGATTCCGAGAACCGGCCGGAATTCGATCAGCTCTATCGCAGCCACCTGGCGAACGTTTACCGGTTCCTGAATCTGGCGCCTCCGGAGGAACTCTCGCGGCCCATCCTGCGGGTGGCTCTGCCCGCCACCATGATCGAACCAACCGGCCCAATTACGCCCGTGATCGATGGCGAAGTGACCTCCTACTTCGAATGGCTCGGGGCGGGCGTGTACCGGGCGGACGAACGCGCGGGCTCGATGCATGGCAAGAAATTTCTGGTGAAGGAAGTTCAGTTCGGGTCCGACGACGTAAATTTCTATCTGCGGTTGGATTTCCACGCGGCATACCAGCAGGAGCTGGCGGGCATGGAGGCGCGGATTACGGCTGGGCCGCGAGAGAATGGCGAAACCAGCTACCTGGCCATCGGCTTTACGCATGGCGGCGCCACCATCAAGGAAGCGCGTATGGCCGTGGCTTCGGAAAATATGCCGCCGCCCGGGCCGGCGGAATGCATGTTGAGCCGCGTGCTGGAAGTGCGCGTCTCGCTGCCGGCCATGGGAGTGCGCCGCGGCCAGGGCATTCGCTTCCAGTGTTCGTTGTGGCAAGGCGGCTTGCCGATGGACGCCGTTCCGCAGCAGGGCTGGCTGGAGATGCGGACGACCGATCCGGCGCGCATGGAGGAATGAACGGGAGGCTGTCCCCTCACCCCGCCACGTGCAACACTTCGCCCGCGATTCTCGGCAGCGCCAGGATGGAATCCACCGCAGCCAGTTTGATGGCTTCGGCGGGCATCCCGAAAACCACGCAAGAGGCTTCGTCCTGGGCGATGGTGAAGGCGCCGGCCTGTTTCATTTCGAGCAGTCCCTTGGCGCCGTCGTCGCCCATGCCGGTCATAATGACCCCTACGGCGTTGGCGCCGGCATAGCGGGCAGCCGAACGGAACAGAACATCCACGGAAGGGCGGTGGCGGTTGACGAATGGACCTTCCCGGACCTCCACGCAATAGCGGGCGCCGCTGCGTTTGAGCAGCATGTGCTGGTTGCCGGGAGCGATCAGGGCCTGCCCGCGCAGCACCGAATCGCCATCCGCGGCTTCCTTCACGGTGATGCGGCAGAGACCGTCGAGCCGGTTGGCAAAGGCGGCGGTAAACTTTTCCGGCATGTGTTGCACAATCACAATTCCCGGCGCATCGGCGGGCATGGCGGTGAGAAACTCCCGCAGAGCTTCGGTTCCGCCGGTGGAAGCCCCCACGGCGATCACTTTTTCCGTGGTGCGGATCATGGCCCCCGGCGCCCTGGCAATCATGCAATCGGCGGTCAGCTTGGGCCGGACCGCCACGGGGAGTGTGGGACGGGCACGGAGCTTTAAGCGCGCCCGCGCCGCCGATTTTACGGCGTCGCAAATGCGAATCGACGATTCGAGGAGGAACTCGCGCGTTCCCACTTTGGGTTTCGTGATGATTTCCGCGGCTCCCGCTTCGAGCGCCGCCAGCGCCGTTTCCGAGCCTTTCTCCGTGAGGCTGGAGCAGATCACCACCGGGATGGGCCGCTGGCTCATCAGCTTGTGGAGAAATGTCAGCCCATCCATGCGCGGCATCTCGATATCGAGCGTGATCACGTCCGGCACTTCCCGCTTGATGCGTTCCACGGCCACATAGGGATCGCAAGCGGTATCGGAAACCTCGATTTCGGGATCGGATTCGAGAACCAGCTTCAAGGTTTGCCGCACCGAGGCGGAATCGTCGACGATCAGAACACGGATCTTCCGGGTGCCCATGGCTTTTATCCTAGAAACTTATTCACCACGGCCAGCAACTGCGAGGTTTGGAAGGGCTTGACGATCCAACCGCTGGCACCGGCCTCGCGCCCGGCCGCTTTCTGCGTAGCGTGCGATTCGGTGGTGAGCATCACAATAGGTATATATTTGTGGGGCGGCAAAGTGCGAATCCGGCGGATTAACTCAATTCCATTGAGGTTCGGCATGTTGAGATCGGTAATTACCAGATCGATCTTCACCCCGTTCATACGGGCCAGGGCATCGTTGCCGTCCACTGCTTCGATTACCTTAAATCCCGCGTCGCGCAGCGTGAACGAGACAAGCTGTCGCATGCTGGCCGAATCGTCTACGGTCAGAATAGTCTTCGCGGTCGGTGGCGGCTGAGTCGTCATAACCGTGCCGGGCTTCTCAATCCCTTATCGGATGGAATGGCGAAAATCTACACATCGGGATTGAGAACCAGCGGCGAACGGCTCATGGAAAAGCTGGCGGATAAAATGGCGGCAGCGGGCGCCGGGTAGGTCTCAGGGTTGAGACACGGCCGCGGCCGGCAGCGATTCGATAGCGCTGGCCAGCGACCCGGTGAGCCGCAGCACGTTCCATCGCGCCTTTTCGAGCGTGTACTGCGTATCGTAAAAGGCGATCCACTTGTCGTTCTCGAGAAGCCGGGATTGTTCCACCTGGCGCATGCCGAGACGGCCCTCGTTGAGCTCTGCGAGATCGATGGAAAGCTGCTCGCGCGCCACTTCCAGATCGAGGCGCGCCACCTCCGAAGCCGTTCGCGCCCGTTCGACGGTGCGAAAAGCCTGCTGCAAATCCGAGGAGAGCTGGTTGCGCGCATTGGCCAGCTCGATTCTAAGATGGCTCATCTCGGCCTCCGTGCCAGCCATGCTGGAGCCGACGCCGGGGCGAAAGATCGGCAACTGGAAGGCCACCCCGAGCTCTCCGTTATTGCGTTGGAAATGGTTGAAGTACTCCGTGTAGTTGTTAAATTTGGCGAGCATGGCGTACTGTGCCACCAGGTCCGCTCGGGGCAGGCGGGCCGCTTTCTCTCCGCGCAGTTCGAGCTGCTTGGATGCGATTTGCGACTGCAGCTGCCGCAACTGCTGGTTGGATTCCATGGCGGATTCGATGGCTTCGGCTTCCGAGCTTGGCAGGGGTGGAGCGGGCCGCTCTTCGGCGACCGCGCGCACCCGGTCTTCGGCCGGCAAGCCGAGCGAGAGGGCAAGCGCGGTTTCGGCGGCCGCCTGGTCGTCGGCCAGGCTTTCGGCAAGCTGACGCGCCCGCGCCAGGGCGAGTTCGGCTTGCTTTTCGGCAATGGGCAGGGCGCGCCCCTCCCGCACCTGCCCGCGGATGGATTCGAGCACGGCCTGCTGCGCGTCGATCGCCTTGCGCGCCAGCTCGCCGATGCGCGCGGCGCGTTCGGCATCCAGGTACAGCCCGGCTACCCGGTACGCCACCTCGTCGCGTTTGCCGGCGACGGCGATGGCGGCGCCGCGGGCGTCCTCACGCGCCTGCGCCACCTGGTAGCTCTGCGGGCGATTAAAGATGTACTGCTGGGCGACCGCCTGCACCACGCTGGGGGCGGCCCCTTCGATGCTCATGGGGAAACCGTTGCTGTAGGCCAGCCCGCTACCGACGGTCACCCGCGGCAGGAACGGGTCGCGAGCCGCGCGGACACCGGCCCGCGCCTTCTGTTCGTCCAGCCGGGCCAGGGCGATATCCGGATTCTGTTGAACGGCCATCTGAACCGCCTGCCGCAGGGTCAGCGAACGGACCTCCGCGCGCAAAAACGCGGCCAGCGTGACAAGCAAGAGAGCAACCTTGGACATGCATTCATTTTCCATGTTTTCAGGCACCGTCCGCGAGGGCCGCCAGGGAGGCCAATCCGTACCGTTTGGTACACAACGGGAGCGTTGGCGGGGTCCGCCGGGGCAAGTAAACGAAACGCCGCGCGGCTAAGAGTAATCCTAAACCATGCACTATGGCCACCATGATTGACCAAGCCGCTTCCACTTTCGCTTACAAAATGGAAAGTTCCGGGGAAAAATGTGTCCGTAAGTCTAAGCCTGAAGGTGGTTGAGCGCCTCGGCCGGGCAGTGCGGGAGGCTTGTGAATCGCAACCGGGGCGCGGCCTCGAAATCGGCGGCCTGCTCTTAGGCAGGACCCGGAGGGACCGGGGGGCGATGGTCGTCGAAATCGATGGTTTCGAGGCCCTGGAATGCGAACACGCCGTCGGCCCATCGTATTTGCTCACGGCCGCGGACCGCAAACGTCTCGGCATCCACATCCGCCGCTACCGGCCGGTGAACGGATTGGGCATAGTCGGTTTCTTTCGCAGCCACACGCGCAAGGGATTCGCGGCTACGGCGGAAGATGTGAGCCTCATGTCCGCCTACTTCTCCAAGCCGTCCATGGTCCTCTTGCTGATTCAGGCGGCGCCGGAGGGGCTGCTGAAGGGCGGGTTCTCGATTTGGGAGGATCGCCGGATGCGGACTTCGCCGTATCTGGAATTCCCCTTCGATAGCGCGGCCCTGCTGGCTTCCATGGGGAGGGAAAAGCCGGAGGAGCGACCGATCGCGGGGCCGTCACTCGTCCCTCCATTGGTGAAACCGCCGACGGCTAAGCGGTTGCCGCGGCCGCCTCTATGGCCGGCCACCCTCACGATGCCGTGGCGTTGGCACGTCCCGCAATGGCGGATTGAGCCGCACCTGGCGCAGCCGCTATGGGGATTTCTGCGGCGGGCGCGCACCAAGGCGAAGATCGAGTGGACCGTGGCGGTTGCCATCCTGGCCAGTGCCGGAGTAGTCGGCGTGCTGTACCGCGGTTACACGCGCGGGGAGGCCCCTCCGCGCCCCTTGCTGACGGCATCGCGGGGCAGCAGCGCCGGGGGGGATTCCGGCCCGGCGCCCATAGCCCCCGCCGCTGTCCAAGCACCGGCGGAAACGGCGGCGGCCCCATCCGATGCCGGGGCAACCGAAGACCAACAGCCCGCCGCCCCGACGCCCGGCACCCGCGCCAGGAAGGCCGCGCACAAAGGGCAGACGGCTACGGCGGATCGCACGATTACGGCGGAATCGCTGGAACCCAAACCGGCGCCGCCGCCTCCGCTTCCCGGTCCTCCCGAGCTGGCCATGGCACCCGAGACCGCGCCGGCGCCGCTCAGTGGCATTTGGGCTGAAACCCCCTCGATTACAAACCCGTTTGTCAACGTCGCGGTAGACCCCGTACCGAACGGCCATAGCGGAACCTGGCTGGGGAAAGTCTTCGGGAGTCACCGCAAGCAGGCGGGTTTCGTACCGCCCACGCTGGTTCGACAAGTTCCGGTTGACGTCCCCTTAGAGCTGCGGCATCGCGTGCAGCGCGAGGTACCGGTCGATGTCAAAACCCATCTCGATCGCACAGGCAAGGTCGAGTACGCGGAGCTGCTCTCGAAGGGAACCGGCCCTTTCCGCGATCTCGCCGCTCTGGCCGTATTCTCCTCGCGCGGCTGGGAATTCTCCCCGGCGCGCGTAGGCGACGAAACCATCCCCGCCGAGGTCGTCCTGCGCTTCCGTTTCGGCCCGGCCAATTGAGGCGTGGTTGTGGGCGGACCCCGGCGAGATCGAAGTCCTACTATTTCAAACGTGGCTGAAATCAAGACCAAAAAGACCGGCGCATCAGTCTCCGATTTCCTGGACTCAATTTCCGAGGCACAAAAGCGCGAGGACTGCCGGGCGATCGTCAAGATGATTCAGGCGGCCACCAAGGCCGACGGCGCGGCTGCGGAAGGAGGCTCCTTCTTAAGGACTTCCACCCGGTTCAGGACGGATCCAGCTTAGAAAGGGCGTGGCGGAACGGATCACGTCCGCGCGGCTCCCCCGGCCCCGCTCTTGGCCCCAAGCAGAATCCGACCAATGGGCCGGGAAGCTACACCGCCGAAATCACGTACTCCTCGAATGCCAGCCCCAGCAGACGGACCCTCTCCGGCCGCAGCTCCAGCATATTGATCGCCTGCACGTGCGCGCCGGGAAGGCAAAACCGTTCGGCAACCGTCGCCGTGGGGATGACGCCCTCCAGCACGAGCTTGCGGTCGTGCCACTCCCCCCGCAACGTCAGGCCGTGGGCCAGCAAAAACTCGACCAGCGCGCAGGCCGCCCGGAACCCGGCTCGCTCGGTGGGCGAATCGTCGGCGATCAGCCCCAGCCAGCCGGTGATCAGCCGATAGGTGAATCCCCACAGGGGCGCGACGTGCAAAGAGATGGAGGGATAGCGGAATTCCGGCGGCCGTCCCGGAACGGGCCGCAACGAGTGGCGGGCCGGGTCGCGCAACAGGTGCAGAGGAATCCACAAACCTTCGGCGGCTTCCGCGGTGTGGAGAACCACCGGCTGCTCCGCCGGCACGCGAAACACGAAGGGAGCCACCAGCACCGCCTGTCCTCCGGCGCGTCCCGCCAGCGCGGGTTCAAGCGCGGTGTCGAGATGGCCGGGCGTGAGAACGATCCCGCATTCCTCGGCCAGTTCACGCAGCGCGGTGGCGAGCAAGCCGCTATCCTGGGGATCCCGGCGGCCTCCGGGGAAAGACCAGTGTCCCGACCATGGATCGCCCGCGCGCACCGCGCGACGGATGAGGAGAACGGAGTCGGCGGGCTCCCCGGCATGCAGCAGGGCCACCGCCGCTTCAGGTTCGCGCATCTCTTCTATGATGGCCGAGAACGGCTATGAAGACAAAACCGAGTGGCGGGCCTTTTTCTCTTTGTCTTTGGGCCGGCGCCATGTTACCCTGCCGCGCAGGAGGACACCCATGGCTTGTAAAACACCGAAAAAGACGGCCAAACCCGCGCCGAAGAAGGGCAAATAAGAACGCAAGCCGCTGGCGGCGGCCGCTTACTTCGCGAGCCCCGCCAGCGCGGCAAACCTCACCAGCGGTAGGCCGCCCGCGCCGCTTCCAGCGCTTTCACAAAGTCACCCGCGGTGATGACCTCGCCGCGCACAGGAAACAACCGGTGGACGAGCGCGTTGTGCAGTTCCTCGTCCAGGTCGGCGCAACAATCCGCGATCACCGCCACCCGGTAATCGGCGTCGCAGGCTTCAAGCAGGGTCGAAAGCACCACCCCGCCGGTCGCGATGCCGAAAAGCACCAGCGTGTGGATATCCCTGGCGCGCAGAATCATTTGCAGGTCCGTGCCCGGGAAGGCGCTGATGCGATGTTTGGTAACCACGATATCGCCCGGTTCCGGTCCCAGCGAGGGGTGGATGGCACCCGATGCACTCTGGAAGAACTGCTGATGCTGCGGATTGGCCTTGATCGCCGCGAAGAGTTTGTTGTTGCCGCTTACTTCCGGCAAACCCGGCCGGAAGCCGACTTCGACCAGGATGACGGGCATGCCGCTGCGGCGCGCGGCTTTGAGAACGCTCGAAGCGCGCTGGACAAATTCCTCCGGCGGTTTAGCATAAACGGAAACAATGCCGGCTTGGCAATCCATGCCGAGCAGAGCGGTGTGGAAGATGTCGAAGGAAGTGGCGGTTTCCATGGCGCTAGTGTACCAGTGGTCCGCCCCACCAGTATCTTCATTATTGCGTTGCACAAATGGCTCTCCCCTTGCAAGACAACGTCCGGAATTTAAAGTATTATCAATCTGAATAGTTTGAAAGCTCTTTATGTCCACCCGAAGAGTGAGAAATAGCGCACCGCTTCCGGGTCTCGAAAAAACTCCCACGGGCATTAGCGGTCTCGATGAAATCACGGGCGGAGGCCTGCCTAAAGGCCATTCCCACCCTGGTGCGGCGGCTGCCGGAGCCGGTGCGAAAGATTATCGGCGACCTTTCCAACACGGAGCGCACATTGGTGGGGCTGGACATTCGTCCGAGGAATCCATAATGCCGCGCAAGAAAACTCACGACGCCACGCGCCGCTACGAACGCCTGCTCGCGAAATCGGCGAAGGAACCGTACGTTTTGCGGCTGTATGTGACGGGAGCCACGCCCGCCTCCACACGCGCCATTGCCAACTTGAAGGCCCTGTGCGAACGGCATTCAAAACAACGGTTCGAGCTGGAGGTCATCGACATCTTTCAGAAGCCGGCGCTGGCCGAAGGCGAGCAGATCGTAGCGGCGCCTACCCTGGTGAAGGTGCTCCCGTTACCTTTGCGTAAGTTCATCGGCGACCTGTCGGATCTGGAAGTCAAGCTCTTCGGCCTCGACGTGCGAACCGGCGGGGATCCCCCTAAAGAGAAGCTATGAGCACCCGGAAGCCGGAGCTCTTGCGGGAACTGAAGGACGTCCGGCAGAGGCTCGAAGAAGCCGAAGATACCATCCGCGCCATCCGCGAGGGCAACGTGGATGCCATCGTGGCTTCGGGGCCTGGCGGAGACCAGATTTTCGTCCTGAAAGGCGCGGACGAATCCTACCGCCGGTTCATCGAGTCGATGCGGGAAGGCGCGGTCACGCTAGTGCCGGATGGCACCATTGCGTACTCGAACCGCCATTTCTCGGAAATGCTCAAGACCCCGCTCGAGCGGGTCATGGGCGCGCCTCTCGCGCGATTCGTCGTTCCAGAACAGAGAACTTCCATGGAGCGGCTGATCGCCCAGGCCCTCGCCGGCGATGTGCGATGCGAGGTCCGCTTTCAGACCGGCGACGGAAACACGATCTGGACAGAGCTTCTTCTTTCCCCCACCAGGCTCAATGATGCAATCGGCATAGCCATGGTGGCGACCGACGTTACAGAGCGCAAGAAGGCCGACGAGCTGCGCGCGTACCTGGCGGCGCTGGTGAACTCCTCGGACTACGCCATTTTCGGCCGGGATCTGACCGGCAACATACTGACCTGGAATCCCGGCGCGGAGCAGGTGTTCGGCTATTCCGCCCGCGAAATTATCGGCCAATCGTCTTCCATTCTCCATCTCCCCCGCCGTCTTGACAGTTACTTCGATGCTCTCGAATACTTCGCCGGTCTCGATCCGGCGAACCGCGCGAATGCCACGCGGCGCTCGGAAGGCGAGTGGGTGCGTAAAGACAGGCGGCGGATTCACGTGACTGTCTCGGTCTCGGCGCTGTGGGACGCGGATGGAAACTTGGAAGGCACTTCCACCATCATCCGCGACATCACCGACCGCCGATTGGCCGAGCAGGAAGTGCTGCGCCTGAACGAGAACCTGGAGCGCCGGGTGGCGGAGCGGACCGAGCAGCTCGAGCGCGCCGCCGGCGAGCTCGCCAAACGTAACCAGGAAGTGGAGCGGGTCAACCGGATGAAGAGCGAGTTTCTGGCGCGCGTGAGCCACGAATTGCGCACGCCGCTGAACGCCATCGTGGGCTACGCCGAGTTGCTGACCGAACAGAGCGCCGGCCCCTTGACTCCTCCCTACCCCCGTTACGTCGCGAACATCCATGAAGGCTCCCGGCACCTGCTCGAAATCGTCAACGACTTATTGGATATTACGAGAATCGAGGCCGGGCGAATCGTTCTGTCGCGCGAAACACTGTCTCCGGTCGATGTCTGGAAAGAAGTGCTCTCGGTGATCCTGCCGTTGGCCGACGCCAAAAACATATCGATCGAGAGCCACATCCCGCCCGAAATGCGGATTCACGCCGATCGGACGCGCTTCAAACAGGTGCTTTACAACCTGCTGAGCAACGCGGTGAAGTTTACTCCGGAGAACGGCCAAGTGTGGATTGCCGAGGCGAGCCAGGACAATCGAGCGGGTTTCTGTGTCGGCGACACCGGGATCGGCATCCCCGCGTCCGAGCTGGAATCGATCTTCGACGAATTTCACCAGGTTGCCGGCGCCTCGACTGGCGAAAACCAGGGAACCGGCCTGGGCTTATCGATCACCCGGCACCTGGTGCGCCTGCACGGCGGAGAGATCCACGTCAAGAGCGCCCCAGGCGAAGGCAGCCGCTTCATTTTCACATTGGGCCCGGAAAGCCTCGCGGCCGCGGAGAGTGAACGCACCGAAGTATAAATCAAAGCTGTCAGCAATCAGCTATCAGCCGTCAGCTACACCGGCCCCGCTGATCGCTGAGTGCTGAAAGCTCCTTACGTCAGCTCCTTACGTCAGCTCCCTACGTTCGCGCCCGCCTCTTCGGCACGCCCTTGGTATGGCAATCGGCGCATTTCACCCAATGCACATTGTGCTTGCTGTTATTGTTGGCGAAAGTGGTGTCCATCTTCTCCACGTCCAATCCGCAGTTGGACATCTTGGGGTGACACGACGCGCACGAGGCGCGGGTTTTCTGGCCGTGCTGCGCGTGACAGGCCAGACAACTGATGCCCTCGTGCACGCCCAGCCCGGTGCGGTCGTCGCCGCTCGCCACTTGCATCGTGGAAACCGGCGCGTGGCACTGGTAGCAAAGGGCCTGGCGCTGGTCCGGGCTCATTTTCACCACGCGCTCGCCTTCCTTTATCACCGGCATGGGCAAGTCCGCCAGCGGTATGTAGCGCTGGGAGCGCCGGTCGTAGAAAGCCAGCGAAGGACGCGCGATTTCCTGCGACGGCCCCGCCAGGCGTCCATCCACGCCGGTCTTCTTCATGGGCTCGCCCGCGCGATGCATTTCGTGGCACGTGAGGCAGGGCATGGAAGGCGCGGCGGCAAGCTCCGCCGGCACCATGCGCCACGGCCCGCTCCGGCTAATGGGCGTCACCAGCCCGCCGATACCGCCCTCGAAATGCATGCCGTGGCATCGCAGGCAATCGTCCATCGGCATGTTCGCGGCGTTGTATTTCTTATCGAGGAAGATGCGGGCATACGACGCGCTGTGCGGACCCGATTGCCACGCGGCGTACTCCTGACGGTGGCAGGACTCGCACCGCTCCGTCATGGCCTGCACATACCGGTTGCCGAATCCGATCTCTTCCGGCAGATCGCCCTTGAGATGCCGATACACGCGTTTGGCGTTGTTCCAGTGGAAGGACGCGTCCAGCGTGAGCGCGCCGCCGTGACACTTCTCGCAGGCGATGCCGCGATGGCTCGAAGTGTGCCACCGGTCGTAGAGCGCCTGCATCTCGTGGCAGCTTGCGCACCCTTGGCCCGCGGCCGATTCGTAATACAGGCTGGCGCCCGGCACCAGCACCGCCAGCGCCGCCAGGATCAACCCGGCCACCGGCAAAATGCGTTTCACGAGCGCACCTTCGATCCCTTCCAGGCCTGGAGCAGGTTGGCGGAAGCGCGGTAAGCATTGGCCATGATGGTCAACGCCGGGTTGAAACCGCCGTTGGTGACATGCACGCTGGAGTCGATCACGTAGACGTTATCCACCTCGTGAAGCTGGCAATCGCGATTCACCACGGAAGTCCGCGGATCGTTCCCCATGCGGCACGTCCCGGCCTGGTGCTGGCCTCCGCTCAAGGCAGGTCGCGGAACGCGTTTCCAGGTTTGGATCGCGCCCGCCTCCTTCAGCCAGGCCTCGCCTTTATCCGCCAGGAAGCGCGCGATTTCGATGGTATGCGGGTGCGAGGTGCCTGAGAGGCGCGCCACCGGAATGCCCCAATGGTCTTTGACTTTGGGATCCACTTCGACGCGGGCATCGAAGAGCGGCATCTCCTGCGCGGGACCCATGATCACGATGGTGCGCTTGTAAGCGTTGCGAACAAAATCCTTGTGCGCCTTTCCCCAGCGCGGCACCCACGGCGGCACCTGGTTCATGAACTGGATGGGCAGGCGAATGAACTCGTTGGCGATCATGCCGCCGCCCGCCAGGCCAGGGTTGCCGTGATTGAAATCGCAGAGGGCGATGGAAGCACCGGGGCCGAGATCGTCGTAGGTTTCGTAATCGAACAGGCCGACCGCCGCGAAATAGGAATGCGATTGCAGATTGCGTCCCACCCAATCGTGGCGATTTCCCAGACCGTTGGGGAATAAGCGGTGCTTGCTGTTGAGCAGCAAACGGGCGGATTCGATGGCCCCTCCGCTTACGATCACCAGGTCGGCGGTCTGCTCCTGGAACCTGTCGCCGCCATCGAAATAGGCCACGCCGCGCGCGCGGCCGCGATCGTCCAGCAAAATCTCCCGCGCGGTCGCATCCGTTCGGATCTCGCAATTGCCGCTGGCGAGAGCCGCCGGGATCACCGTATTGTGCGTGCCGTTGCGCGCGCTCAGCTCGCAAGCGAATCCCACGCACCAGCGGCACCGCATGCAGGAACGCCGGCCGTTGTACGGGACCGTGTTCCGCAGCATGGGCAGATCGAAGGGGTGCAAGCCGAGCCGTTTGGCGGCGGGCAGCAGGATCTCGTGCTCCTTGGTGGGCGCGAGCGGAGGCATGGGCAGCGGCTTGCGCCGCGGTGCTTTGAAGATATTGGCGGAGTCATCGCCCGAGACGCCGATTTCCCACTCGGCTTTTTCGTAATAGAATTCGAGGTCGGCGTAGGAGATGGGCCAGTCCTCGAGCGTGCTTCCGGCCACGGCTCCGTATGTGGAGCGCATGCGGAAGTCTTTCTCCATATAGCGCCAGGCCTGCGCGCCGTAGCTGAATGTGCCTCCCCCCACGCAGGCGGCGTTGTTGCTGTAAGCGCCTTCGCTGGGGTAGACGATCCGCTCGCCCGTCTGGTTCACCACCACGCGCGGGTTGCGGTCCTCATCCGGGCCGAAGCCGTTGCCCAGAGCAGTGGTGCGCTGGTTGCGCAGATCGTCCTTGCGGCAATCGGCGGCCGAATACCATTTGCCGCGTTCCAGCAGAACCACGCTCAAACCGGCCGCCGCAAGCTCCTTGGCCACCACTCCGCCGCCCGCGCCGGCGCCCACGACCACCGCGTTGACATGTTTTAGCGCCATGGCTTACACCGTTTTCGGCTGATCGTCGTAGTGCATGCGCCCGCACACCTGCGGAAACGGCAGCTTGAGCATTTTCCAGCTCACCCGGTCGCGGTTGCCGCCATGGCGCGGATCGCCGTAAAAACCCTGGCGCGTGTGCGCCAGGATCAGCTCGAAGAAGGCGTTGGCGTCCTTCTCGATATCGGCCAGCACGGCCGTTTGCTCTCCGGCCGCGAGCTCGATGAAGCGTCGGGAGAACCGGGCGCGGCTGGCGCCATCCACGGCGGCGAGCCCTTGCCGGTACGCGCGCTGATACCGCTTGAACGGGCGGGTGAGCTGGATATCGATATAGTTGACGACGTTGGCTTGCCTCGCACCGGGATCGCGATCGGCGGGAATAAGCTGTTCCGAGATGGCATCCACGGTGGCGGCTTCATGGGGAGTGAAAAAACGCCACGGGCCGTTGTTCCGCCAGCGCGGCACGGTGATCGCCGTCCCGGCGGCGGCAGCGGCCAATCCGGCGCCGACGAACGTGCGCCGCCCGATCATGCGCCCACCAGAATGCGGGTAACGCGCTCGGCGTTTTCGCGCACTTGGTCCTTCACCTTGGGAAAGAGTCCGATGAACACGCCGTCATTTGGCTTGATGCTTTCGAATGCCGTGCGAAAAGCCTGCTCCACGCCCGCATCGTCGATGCGGCCGGCGGCCAAAATCTTGAATGCGAAGCACGGCTTCTTGGTTTGCCGCATGAAGCGGTACATGCGCGGCGGATCGCTGCGCAGGTAGCAATCGCCCTGCATTTCCACCAGCTCATTGTTCAGCACCTGCTTCCATTCATCGGTAGTGCGCGTGCGATTGTAGATGCAGCCGGCGTAGAAATCCACGTCCCAGCCGTGGTCTTCCACGTAGGCCAGCACTTCCGGTTTGTGCGTGCCCACCCCCACCATGGTGCCCAGGTCGCGGGCCTGCTTGCACCATTCCTTTACGGAATCCATCTGGCCGTTTTGCCAGGCCTTATCGGTGCGCTCGCCGTGGTGATAGATCGCCAGGGGCTTGAAGAGTTTGTAGACGGGAGTGGGATCGCCAATGCCCTGCACGATGAGATGCATCTTGCCGCCTTCGGCCAGGAGTTTCTCGTAATCCGGCTGCGCGCGGCCCATCGCCACATAGTTGTACGCATTGATGCCAAAGCTGGCGCACTGGTGCAGGACCTCGCATACGCGCTCCGGCGTGAAATAGTCCCGCATGACGCCACTCAGCGTGTTATTGAAATGCGAGAACCCGTAGAACGGGTTGACGCCCGCCACGAGGCGGCCGATTTCGACAGCCCCAAACTTCATTTTCGGCACCTGAACCGGGGATGCCGGTTGGGGTGCTGCGCTGCCGGCGAACCCGGCTGCCAGAGCGGCGGACTGGAGAAATCCGCGTCGTGTATTCGGCATGTTGCTGGACCTCCTCGCGAAGCGCGACTTTGCCTGGTTACTCCGATTTATCAATATTGGGACCCTTTTATCAAGTAGCAGCCAGAATCGGCAGAATTGTACGCCACCGAACCTTCACAATCGGCCCTCAAAATGCCTTAGCACCTGATCGAGCGATACTCGAACGGGCCGTCCGCGAAGCTTCCCCGGCCATTCACGTACGGCCCGCTCAATCCAAGGAGGCCATCGTGGCGGATTCAGCTTGCGGCCCGTTCAGGTCCTGTCGGGTTCCCCATCCTCGTTTTGGCGCGGTATTCTTTGTCACCCTCTTCTTCCTCTGTGCGGTCGCCCCGGCATATTCTCCGCAAGACGCCCCGGCTCCGCCTCCACAGCAACCGGCTTCATCGCCACCCGGCGCGCCGCTTTCACCCCAGCAGCTTGACGACCTGGTGGCGCCCATCGCCCTGTATCCCGATCCTCTGCTGGCCCAGGTGCTGGCAGCTTCCACGTACCCCATGGAGGTCGCCGAAGCCGAACAATGGGTGCGCGATCATCCCCATTGGAAACCTTCCAAGCTCATGGATGAGGCCAAAAAGCAGCCGTGGGATCCCAGTATTCAGGGGCTGGTGGCCTTCCCCGATGTGCTCGCCCATTTGACTCAGGATATGAACTGGACTACGCAACTCGGCAATGCGTTTCTTGCCCAGCAGGCCGACGTCATGCAGGCCGTCCAGCGGATGCGAGTGCAGGCCCAAGCGAAAGGTACGCTCCATTCCACACCGCAGGTGACCGTTACCACGGAGAACCAGAACGGCCAGCCGGTCATCGGCATCCAGCCCGCTAATCCGGATGTCTGGTACGTACCGAATTACAATCCGCTCTATGTATGGGGACCCCCGGTCTGGGGCGTCTACCCGCCGCTCTTGTACCCCGGCATCGATGTCGGTTTCGGGTGGTGGCCGGGCGTCGATATCGGTCTTTATTTCGGCGGCTGGGCCGGCTGGGGATGGGGCGGCTGGGGATGGGCGCCTAACTGGTATGCCGGTAATATCTTCATGGACAATTCCTTTTTTCATCGTTTCGGCTTTCGGGGTTACGGAGGCGGCGGCATGTTAGGCCGTTCGGTCTGGGCGCATAATCCCGAACACCGGCTCGGTGTACCCTATTCCAATCGCGCCGTGGCGAGCCGGTTTGGACGCTCCGGCGCTTTCGGCGGAGAGGCCGATCGATTCGCCGCCGGACGTTCCGCACCCTCCAATCGCGAACAGATGCCGGCCGGCCAGCGTTTCGGAAACCCCGGCTTCGAGCAGCGCGGTTTTACGGGCAATCACAGCGTCTTCGGCGGTTATCACAACGGCGGGATGACGCGCATGCAAAGCGACCGCGGATTCTCCAGCATGGGAGCCGGCCGCGCGTCCGGCGGATTTCACGGGGGAGGCGGTGGGAGGCGATAGCATATGACGATTCGAATGTTTGCCATTTATGCGGCCATGGCGTGCACCACGCCTTGGGCGATCGCGCAGGAGCGTTTCGATTCCGCCGAGGCGGCCGCGCAGGCTGTCATCGACGCGGCCGCCAACCACGATACCGCGCGCCTCACCGCCATCTTCGGTCCACAGGCCGGTGGAGTCCTTACTTGCGGCAATGCGACCGAGGACCGCGCCGAGCAGACCGAATTCGCCCGGCTCGCCCACGCCAAGAACCGGCTCGAGGTCTCCGCCATGAACCCCAATCGCGCCGTCCTGGCGATTGGCGACGAGGATTGGCCCTTCCCGGTGCCGATTGTGCGCGTTAACGGCAAATGGAGCTTCGACGCTTCTCAAACGCCCGTCGAGATGCATGCCCGCCGCATCGGCGCCGATGAGCTGGATGCCATCGAGATTTGCCACGGCTACGTGGATGCCCAAATGAAGTACGCATCCGAGGACCGCGACCGCGACGGTATGCTCGAATACGCTCCCCACCTGGCCGCCACCCCCGGCCGTCAAGACGGATTGTATTGGCAAGGCGCGCCCGAGCCGCTCATTCCCGCCGGCTTCGCCCGCGCCGCCTGGAACGGCCCCCAGAAAGGCGAAGCCAAACCCTACCACGGATACTATTTCCGGATTCTCGATGGCCAAGGCCCCAACGCAACCGGAGGCGCGCACACCTACGTGGTCAAAGACAAAATGATCGGCGGCTTCGCCCTGGTGGCATGGCCCGCAGAATATGGCGTAACCGGCATCCACACTTTCATCGTGAATCAGGAGGGTACGGTCTACCAAAAAGACATCGAGCCGATCCCCGGCAAGCCCTTCCCGCCGGTCACCCGCTTCGATCCCGACCATTCCTGGAAACCGGTAGAGTAGTTCACGAACTGTTCTGAACCGCGACCGCCGATTCTGAGCCGCGACCGTAAGGGAGCGGTCGCCGAGCCATTCCGATTATGCCTCGCGATGCTCGAATACCGACATGGCGACACCCTGCTCGGCGATGACATACTGAATAGCCGCCGAGACATGCTCCGGCTTCCACAGCCATCGGGTGCTGCCGTGGCGGGCCCATCGTTTACGCTTCGGTTTGTCTAGCCGCATCTGATCGAGGCGGCGCGTACTGTAAGCTTTAAAGCCGTTCATGACCCGCTCCGGCGACACTTCCGCCTCTACCACTGTGTGCACATGATTGCTTCTTACATGGGCCGCCAGTAGAGTCCAGCGGCGATGAGCACACACCTCTTGAATCGCGTCCAACACTGCGTCGCGCCTGATCCGGTCCAGGTGATAGGGCGCCTGGTCCATTCGTGCCGTCGCGGCTGCGGCGCGCTGGCAGTCTTCTTGCACAATTGGAGTCCCAGGTACATTGTGCTTGCGATCGACGGAGCCCGACCCGCTGCCGTGCAGATGACAACCATAACAGGTAAACGTAATCAGATAGGTCATCCGGTGTGCCCAAATCCCACCGCTCCCTCACGGTCGCGGCTCCGAGGCATCTCTACCTATACGCTAAATCAAATCTCCTTCGTGATAAACTCACAGCGCGGGGGTAGGCGTATGCCAGCGGTAGATTATCGAGTTCGTCCACTGCGAGCCGCGGCCCTTGCCGTCTTGCTCTCTGGCGCCGCATTCTGCCAGACCAATGCCCCCCTGCCCAGTTTCCGCGCCGATGCCAACCTCGTGGTCATCCCCGTCTCAGTCACCGATTCGCTCAACCGCTTCGTGCTCGGGCTGCGCAAGGAAGACTTCCACCTCTTGGACGATGGCGTGGAGCAGCCCATCGCGCATTTCTCGGGTGAGGATGTTCCTCTTTCCATCGGCCTGGCCTTCGATATCAGCGGCAGCATGGAGTTCAAACTCAGCACCTCGCGCTATGCCGCCACCGTGTTTCTGAAAACGTTGAATCCCCAGGATGAGGCCTTCCTCGTTGAATTCAACGAGAAGGTCGAGTTGCCCGTCGCCTTCACCGCCCACCCGGAGGAGATCCGCGCCGCGCTCCAGAACGCGCAGCCGGGCGGCCTCACGGCGTTGCTCGATGCCGTCAAGTTTTCCTTAAACGAGATGAAGAAGGCCAAGAATCCGCGCAAGGCCATCGTGATCGTTTCCGACGGCGGGGATAACCACAGCACCTACACCGCGGCCCAGATCGAAGCTCTGGTGCGCCAAGCCGACGTGGAAATCTACGCCATGGGCGTCTTCGATCCGATCTTCTCCCTGGGCCTGGCTCCCGAGGAAGTCTCCGGGCCGCGATTGCTCTCCGAAATCGCCACCCAAACCGGCGGCCGCGCGGTGGCCGCGTCGTTATCGAGCGATTTGCCCAGCGTGGCGGCGAGGATCGCCATCGAGCTCCGCAATCAGTATGTGCTGGCTTATTACCCCAAGGAACAAGCCCGAGACGGCAAATACCATACCGTCGAACTGAAGCTTACTCAGCCGCCCGGAGTGCCCGCCTTGAAATCGCACTGGCGCCAGGGATATTACGCGCCCAACGACAAATAGCCGTTCCTACCTGCGTCCGCCCACGTGGCCCACCCCGTGCGGCACTGGATGCGGCACCACTACCGGACGCGATGGAGACCCGGGATACCCGACTCGCGAAGGCGGCAGGTAAACGGGACGCGAAACCCCGAACGGCAGCCCGATCGATAAAGGCGCCCGCGTGTAACCCGGCAGGTAAAGCGAATAGAATCCCAATTGATAGGGACTCAGCGCGCCATACATTCCATACGAGTACGGGCTCAACGGATTATACAGGCTCGACAAGCCTAACGCCGAATAGCCGAGCATGGGGAAGTAAGTGAAGCCGTCGGGAGCGAACGTCGAGTCCTGCATATTGGCCGGGTCCTGAATATTCGCCGCGATAGCGTTATCGGTGGAAATGGATTGCGCGCGCCCCTCGGCCCAATCGCTGAGCGTGTCGTGTGTCTCGCCGCTTGGTTGTTCGGGTACCAGCACCTCCGCCAGCGGCAGGTCCATGCCGTGCTCCACCGACACCGGCGCGCCGCCGTTCGCCGCGGCCACCTTCACTTCGCCCGCGCGCACCTCTAATCGCGGCGGGTCGCAATCGATGCGGTAGGCTCCCTTCCCCGGTTGCCGGACGTTCCAGGCTTTATAGATCACAGTGATCGAGGTGCCCGGGCTCGGTTCCAGCGAATCCACGATGGCCGATCCCCGCAGCAATTCCACGCGCGTGTCCGCCAGATTGCTCGAGATCAACCGAATCGTGCTCTTCTCGCCCACACGCAGAAAAACGCCGGGGGTGAGCAGCACTTCCGCCCGCCCTTGTTCCGTGCTCAGTTCGGCGCCTTCCGGTATGCTGGTAAACCTGCCGAAGCGCGTTTCGAGCGGCTGACCGGCCACGAATACCGCTCCTTCGAAGAAGTGAACCAGACCGGCGCGGGTGGAAATCACGGCCTGCCCGCGAACGGGCACTGACAGAACCGCGCTGGCCAGCAGGGCTAATACCGCGTAAACGGGGCTGCGAGACATAAATGGCCCCTCCCGTCCCGAGTATCGGCCCATCCCCGCCCGGCGTCAAGGGGTAGCGGCGCCGCCGGTCGAAAACTGCCCAAGTCGGGCGTTTTTCGGCACAAGATCCGCAAAGACAAACCCCTCCGCCTCGCGCAATTCCCCCGCTTCAACTTCCACCGGCCGGCGAAACATCGGCCCTTCGTAGGCAAAGGAATGAAATTCGCCGTTCTCGCCGCAGGGATCGACCGTGGCGGGCAGCTCCGCCAGCAATGCCCGATCGAATTCGCGGCCCGCGAAACGCGCGTCGAGTTGCTTGGTATCGATGCACGTCAGCCGCGCCCGCAACCCGGCCGCGATCATCTCCTCGGCCAGCGCCGCCGTCGGGATCTCCCATAACGGAAAAAGCGGCGTCAACCCGGAACCCGCCAGTTGCCGTTCGCGGTAATCGCGAACGTCGCGCAGAAACAGATCCCCGAACGCGATGGTATCGAACCCCTCGGCCACCGCGCCGCGGCACGCGTCCGCCATGCGCGCCTGATAGTCGTCGTTGGTGCAGGGCCAAGGCAACGGCACCTGGCGAAGCGCCACGCCCGCCGCATCCGCCTGGGCCTCCAACAAGGCCCGGCGCACGGCATGCATCGCCACGCGGTCTGCTTCTTGGTTGAGAGTAGTGAGCAACCCGGCCACTTCCACGCCGCTCTGGCGCAGAACGTGGAGTGCCCACGCGCTGTCTTTTCCGGAGCTCCAAGCCAGCAGAGTCTTCACTATACAGTTGCGGTTTTCGCTTCCGCCGATGCCACCCGCCGGCTCAGCCACGCGTACAAACCGAACAGCACCGCGGAGTAGAACAAATCGGACAGCAACGTCCGCCCATAGAACGGAATCGCGTTCACATAGCACGTCGCAAGCCCCGCCAGCGTGCGCGGATACGTCGCCACCGCCCCCAGCCACACCCCAAAATTCGTGATCAGGTAAAACTGCAAGCTCCCGATCGCGGCGGCCGAGCCGATGCGCAGCGGACTTTCCGTGGCCCGCAGATGCGTGCCGATCCACACATTGATCAGCAGGCTGGCATATACGAATGGCGTGGCGAACGAGTACCCGCCCACCAGCGGATCCGTAATGGCCATCAGCAGCAAAGGCAACAGGTAGGCTTGCCAGCTCCGCAAACGGCCGCCGGCGAAAAGGCTCAAGCCTCCCACCGGGGCGAAGTTCGGGGGATGCGGCGCCAGCCGCGCCAGGGCGCCGAGAACGACTAGACCGAGGGCCAGTGGCCTCGCTGTATTCTTCTGCATCAATCTCTCCTTGTCACAATTATCTACCAGAATGACCCGAACCCGCATGGTTCGGATCCCACAAAACTTCCGGGTCGCCCGTGATATGGCTGGCCCAGCGGCTCCACACGAAAAAAGCGTCGCTCAGCCGGTTCAAATAGCGAATCGTTTCGGGCGGCACGCTCTCCACCCGGGCCAGCGATACCGCGGCGCGCTCCGCCCGCCGGCAAACCGTCCGGCACACGTGCAGTTCGGCGTTGAGCCGCCCATTGCCCGGCAACACAAATGAGCGTAACGGCACCAAATCTTTGTTGAAATGGTCCATTTCGGCTTCCAGGCGCGTCACGTCGGCATCCGTGACACGCGCCTGGCGCGGATGGACATCTTCCGGCAGCGTCGCCAGAATGGACCCCAGGTTGAACAATTCGTGCTGCACCCGCACCAGGATCGGCACGATCGTCCACGCGCGCCCATCCTTGTCAACGAGCGCTTCGGCCGTGGCGCGCGCCACGCCCACAAACGCGTTCAGCTCGTCCACCGCGCCATACGCTTCGATGCGCGGCCCGTCTTTTGCCACCCTTTGGCCGCCCACCAGGTTGGTTTCGCCCTGGTCGCCCCGCCGCGTATACACACGGTTGATGGCAATACGCGGCTCATCGAACTGGCTGGTGTCAGTCATAAATCCGCCCTCTCGATTTCATTGTGCACCCTTGAACGACCACTTGAAGCCCGCCACGAAATTCAACCGCGGCGAAGGATACCCGAACGTCTCTTCGTAATATCGGTTGAGCGCGTTGCGCAGGTTGCCATAGGCCGTGAGGCCGTGCCCCAGCGCGTAGTTTAGATTGATCCCCAGGTTGGCGTAACCGGGATTCTGAAACAGCCCGGCGCTGGCGCCATAGCTGGGTTCCACGTCGAGTACCGAGCCGCGGAAATAAGCGCTGACATCCGCCGTCACTTTGCCGCGCGTGAAAGCCGCCGTCACCGCTCCCGAATCGGCCGGACGCCGGATCAGTTCCTGGCCCACCACGAAAGGCGCGGGAGCCATCCCCGCCGCGCCATTCAACCCGAGGATCTCCGAATCGAGCCGCGTGTACCAGGCCGTCACAAACAACCACCGCGACGGGCGCAGCCGCGCCGAGAACTCGGCTCCCTGCGCGCGCGCATTGGCAATATTGTCCGTTTCGTAATAGCCCAGCGTCGAAAGCGATCCGCCCAGAGTCACGATCAGGTCGTAATAGCGGTTGTAGAAGTACGTCGCATCCACCGCGAGCAGATTACCGAAAAGCTGCTGCTCCACGCCGGCATCGAAGCTGCGCGTGCGCTCGGGCTTCAGCGACGGATTATTGGTGTACGCCAGGTCGAATCCCGCCGGCGGCCGCAGCCCCGTCCCGAAGGAGCTGTGCACGCGGGTCTTGCCCGCCACGTACGCCGCCGCCACTTTGGGATCCGCCGCGCCGATGTTTTGCGTGGGGAAAAAAGGCCGCATGTAGCCATCGCCCGGAATGGCGCCCGTGCGGATCAGTTCCCCGCGCACCCCCACATTCACGAACAGCCGGCCTTTCCACTGAAACCGGTTTTCCAGGTAAACCGCGGTCTCGTTGCGGCGGATCGGAAAGGTGTTGTAACTGGCGTCCGTGATATACGTGTTCTTCACTTCTTCCATCGTCTCGCTGGCGCCGAATGCCGCCGTATACCATGGCGTCAGGCTCACCACGGTGCGCGATTCGCCCTGTCCCCGCAGATCTTTGTTGAACGAGAATCCGTACGGGCTGGTATACCCGTTGTTGTTCAGGAAGAACGTGGCGTAGAGTTCCTGGTGCACGCGCCCCGAAGGATCGATTTCATAATGCGCCAGGTAATCGGAAAAGTTATTCTTGCTGCGGCTGATGGTATCGATCCCGGTGTAGTCGTGCAAGGGATCGGATCCATAAGGGCCGGGCTCGCCCACCGTATTGGAATCGAAATCGCCGTGCACTGAGAGGGCTTGCCGGCCGAAGCGGCGCATCACGTTCAGCAGCAGCCCTTGGTTGTGATAGTCGCTATTCTGTACCGGGCCGTTATCGTCCAGCCGCGACGCCGCGGCCGCAATGCCGAAGCCGGCGATGTCGAAGCCGCCGCCGATGCCGAAGCGGTGTTCCTGGTAGGTTCCGCCTTCCGCCAGAACATCGAAGTTGGGAGCCGCCGCCGGATCGCGCGTCACGAAGTTCACCACGCTGCTATTGGCATACGGGCCGTAAACGGCCGATTCCGCCCCGCGGGCAATTTCCACGTGGTCCAGTTCCTCGGTGGGGATGTGCGCGAAATCGAAATTGCCGCCGAAAGCGTTCACCGGCACGCCATCGATTTCCACCAGGTTGTATTCGGGATATCCGCCGCGCGTGTAGAGCGCTGTGAGTCCGCCCGTGAACCCGGTCTGATCGAATACCATGCCGGGAACGTAGCGCAGCACATCCAAAGCTTGCGGCTGGTTGCTGTCGCGCAGTTCCTCGCGCGTAACAATACTGACGCTGCCGCCCTGCTCGCTGGCCGCCACATCGATGGCCGAGCCCACCACGGGAATCGCATCCACCACGGGCGCGATTTCCAGTTCGATCGTGAGCGGCCCGGTCGGAGACACCTCCACGGTGCGAAACCCCGGCGCCGTCACTACAACTTTGGTCCCTTCCACAGCCGGCGCTTCCAGATCGAACGCGCCGCTCGAAGAAGTAGTGGTCTCCGCCACCACTCCCACGCGGTCGGTGAGCGTGACACGCGCACCGTACACCGCGAGACCGCTGGGATCGACAACCGTCCCATGAATCTGGGCAGCGGAAAGGTAAAAGGAAAATGCGGAAAAAGCGGCCAAAAGGCCGAATACGCGTCGTTGCACTCTAGGCTCCTCCCACGAGAGCTGAACTGCCTAACCACGCTGGCCGGTCTCCTGACTTGCGCCTCATGGGACCGCCCGGCCTTCCCATTCCTTACCGGAACAGTGGCTCGATCGAGCGATCCTCCGCGCTTACAGTGGCGGGGCCGTGCTGGACTTTCACCAGCTTCCCGTTCACCAGCGACAAAACCGAATCGAAATACAATCCGAGTGTACACCAATTTCGAGGACTCTGCGGAATCGAAAATCGCGCCGCCAATCCGAGTACACTTAATCTCAGGACCATGTCGAATCGAAGATCGCGCTGGGCGTGGATCGTGCTGTCAATCGGTATCGCGGGAGCACTCTCCGGCCTGAGCGCTGCCGAATCCAAACCCGACCGCGGAAAGTCGCACGCAGCCTATGAGCGAGGACTCCGCGCCGATGAAGCCGGCCGCCGCGAAGAGGCCATCGGCGCCTATTCGGAAGCCATTCAAGCCGACGATTCCAATGCCGCCGCCTTTCGTATGCGCGGCAAAGACTACCTCGCGGCCGGCGAGCGCATCAAGGCGCTGGCCGATCTTGAACAGGCCGTGAAGCTCCAGCCCAGCGACGGGTTGAACTATCTGGCCCGCGCCGAGTTCTACACCGCCACCGCCGACTCCCCGCGCGCCATTCTGGATTACTCCACGGCGCTGGGACTGAAACTGGAGCGCACCGAGGTCTACACCGGCCGCGGCAACGCCTACCTCGAAACCAAGCAATACGACAAAGCCATCGACGATTTCACCGTGGCCATCAAGCTGCGGCTGGACAATCCCGACCCCTACAAAGGCCGCGGCATGGCGCGCTCCGCGCTGGGAAAGTATCGCGACGCCATAGACGATTTCGACTTGTGTCTGAGCCGCCGTCCGGACTACGCCGAGGCCTACATCGAGCGCGCCCTGGCGAAAGCGGGCATCGGCAGCTTTCCAGGCGCCTTGCAGGATCTGGACGTGGCGGTGCGGCTCAGGCCCGAGGATGTGCGCGCCAGGCGCACGCGTGGAGCCGTTCGGGAGCTGCTGAAGGACGATGATGGCGCCCTGGCGGATTACACCGAGTCCATCCGCCTGGACCCGCAAGACGCCCGCTTGTACCTGGCGCGTTCCGCCGTTTACGCCCGTCAATTGAAAGACCACGACGCGCTATGGGACCGCGAAAAGGCCGTCGAGTTGGCCCCTAACGACCCCAACGTTTACATCGCGCGCGGCAGTTCGTACCACGAGATGGGCGACCACGAAAAAGGGTTGGCGGACCGCACCAAGGCGATCTCCCTTGCGCCCGATTACGCGCTTGCCTGGCGGGCGCGCGGCAGCGCGTATTATGTGATGGGCCGCTACGATGAAGCTTTCTCCGATCTAAAGCGGGCGCAACAGTTGAACCCGTCCGACCCGGAGACACAGAGGGTGCTGGCGGTGGTCCAAGCCAAGATCGACGAAAGGGTGCGCACCGCCCAAGCCAAAGAGGCGGTGCCGGACACGGTTGCGATGGCTTTGCCCGGCGCGCCTCCCGCCGCCGCGCCCGCCGCTCAGCCCCCGCCGCCGGCGCCGGCGGCCGCGCCGCCCAAAACCGAGCCCTCCAAACCGGCGCCGCCCAAGGCGGAGGCGCCCAGGCCCCCGGCCGCCATTATCCTGCCGGATAAGACCGGGCCGCCGAATGTCGAATCCGTCAAACCTGTATCTCCCAAGCCCCTGCCTCCGGTGATTCATGTCGAACCCTGGGCCGCCGCGCCCGCTCCGCCCAAAACGGGAACGCCCAAGCCCGATTCGGCCATAGCCAAGGCCCCCAACACCCCGGCACCCCCGACTGCTTCAGCACCTCTGAGCGCGGCCGATTACAACGCCATGGGCAGGCAGTTATTGCAGGAAGGGAAGTTCGCCGATGCCATCGAACTTCTGACGCATGCCATCCAGTTGGACGCTTCCTTCGCCCAGGCCTACAATGCGCGCGGCTACGCGCACCTCCGCTTAAAGCAATATACCGAAGCAATCTCCGATTTCAACCAGGCGATCGCGCTCGACCCGAAATATGCCAACGCCTATTCGAACCGCGGCTCGGCCAAGCGCGCTTCCGGCGATAAGGCGGGCGGCGATGCCGATAAGGCGCACGCCGAGGAATTGACGAAGAGGAAGTAGGATCCCGATTCGCCGTGCTCAACCGCCGGCCCCAGCCAAAGCTGCCTCTAGCACCGGCAAGAGAGGTGGGAGATCTTCCGTAACCGTCGTCCAGACAATATCGAGATCTACTTCGAAATATGCGTGGATCAAATGATTTCGCATCGAAACCATCTGCACGCACGGAATCTCCGGAAACCGGAGGCGCACTTCGGAGCTTAGCTTGGAGGCTGCCTCCCCGAGCACCTCAAGGCAGCGAGTCAGGGCCATCGCCAGCATCACATCGGTGGACAGCGATTCTCGAGTGCGTCCGTTTGCCATCTTCAGCGCAAGCACGATGGCCTCCTGCATGTGCCGCAAGCGGACTACGTCAGGGTTCCGCATACAAAACCAAAGCGTCCCTGACAACTTCCTCACGGAAATGCCGGCTGAGATCCATGGGCGTCCTCAAGTCGATCTTTCGGCCACCCAGCAGTTCACCCATTTCTTTCTCAATATCCGCCAGGCGAAAGAAGCCCACCCGCTGACCGGGCTGAAATTCCACAAGCACGTCGATATCGCTGGTATCGCCAAAGCGATCGGTGAGCACGGAACCGAACAGAGCGAGCTTCCGGATCCTGTAACGCTGGCATACTGCAGCAATCTCCGCCTTCGGGATCGCAACCTGGGCTACCGTCATGCCATTCAGTATGACGCATACCGGCTAGGGTTGTCCGGCGGCTGCCGCCTACCACTCCAGCCCTGAAGCCGGGTTCTTCAGAAAACCCTCTCTTCGCCGCGCCAGCTCTTGCTTTTGCCAGTCGTGAATCGGCACGGATTCCGGGTTGGCCGCGAGGTCGTCCCACAGATCTTCGACAAGCTGAAGTTTCTCGGAAGGGCTCAGATCGAAAAGCGATGATGGTTCCGGATTCATCCCGTCCTCACTTCCTCAATTCTCTCAAAGCGGCCGGTCAGTTGGGTAAGGCAGTTACCGCAGCTACCTCACCAACCCCGACGCCCTTCCCGCGAAATCCAGCACCCACCCCGGAAAGATGCCCAGATACAGCGTCCCCAGCGCCGGCAGCACCAACGCCGCGCCCAGCCCCGTCGATAACGGCGCCGCTTCCACCGTCGCTTCGCCCGGCTCCCGCATGTACATCATCACCAGAATCCGCAGGTAGTAATACGCCGCCACCGCGCTGTTCAGCAAGCCGAGCACCGTCAGCCAGACCAGGTGCGATTCCAGGGCCGCTTTGAAGATATAGAACTTGCCGAAGAATCCGCCCGTCAGCGGTACGCCAATCAGCGACAACAAAAAGATCGAGAGCATGGCCGCCGTGAACGGCTGCTTTTCCGCCAGCCCGGCGAAATCCGCGATGCCCTGATACTTCTCGTCGCGGCCCGAAAGATGACTCACTACCGCGAACGCCCCGATATTCATGAACGCGTACGCCGCCAGATAAAACATGGCCGCCGCGGTGCCGGTCTCCGAGCGCGCCGTCAGCGCCACCAGGACATAGCCGGCGTGCGCGATCGAGCTATACGCCAGCATCCGTTTCATGTTCGTTTGCAGCAGCGCGGCGAAGTTGCCGATGGTCATCGATGCCAGCGCGGCCGCCCACACCAGCGGCTCCCAGGCCGGTCCGATGGGCTCCAGCGCGGTCATGAAAATCCGCAGGAAAATGGCAAAGGCCGCGGCCTTGGGTCCCGCCGAAAGAAACGCGCTGACCGGCGTGGGCGCGCCCTGGTACACATCCGGCGCCCACATTTGAAACGGCGCGGCCGAAACTTTGAAGCCCAACCCCACGAACATCAGCGCCGCGGCCACTCCGATGAAAACCGCCGATGGCGCCGATTGTCCCGAGAACACCGCGCGGACCGTCGTCAGGTTCGTCGAGCCCGCGGCGCCGTAAATCAACGCCACGCCATAAAGGAAAAACGCGGTGGCGAACGATCCCAACAGAAAATACTTCAGCGCCGCTTCGTTGGCCCGCTTGTCGTCGCGGAAATATCCCGCCAGCACGTAGCTGGCGATCGACGAAATCTCGAGCCCGATGAAAATGATGATCAGGTCGTTGGCCGCCGCCATGATCGATTGGCCGGCGATCGAAAACAACAGCAGCGCGTGATATTCGGCGGTTTCCGCCTTCTGCCGCGCCAGGAAGCTGTACGACGGCAACACAATAAGGATTCCGGCGCCCATCACCAGCACGCGAAAGAACGTGGCGAAACCATCCACCATCAGCATCCCGCCGAACGCCGGACCCGCTTCGGTGAATGCATAAACCGACGCGGCCATCGCCGCCGCCAGCGCCACCAGACTCGCGTGCCCGAAAACTTTCGATCCGTGCCGCTCGCTCAGTGCGCCGAACACCATGAGCAGCGTGCCCGCCACGGTCAGGATGATCTCCGGCAGAAACCGGATCAGGTCCGCGGCGTTAAACAGGGGGCTAGCGGGCACGGCTCACCTCCACGATAGTGGGACGCCGCAACTCCACCCGGAACGGCACGTTGATTTGCGTCTGCTCCAAAACGTGCGCCGTGACCTTGCCCACCGGGTCCAGGAACGATTTCGAGTAAACCCCCATCCACACCATCATCACAATCAGTGGCACCACCGCCGCCCATTCGCGGAAGCTGAAATCGAACACGTGCGACCGGACCTCCTGGCCCGCTTCGCCATAGAACACCCGCTGATAGAGCCACAGCATGTAGCAGGCGGAAAGAATCACGCCCAGCGCGGCATAGACGGTCCACGTGTAGTTCGCCAGCGCCGTGCCCTGCAACACCAGGAACTCGCCCACGAAATTGTTCAATAGCGGCAGCCCGATGCTCGCCAGAGTGGTGACCAGAAAGGCCGTCGCAAGCCATGGCGCCGCCGTAGCCACCCCGCCGTAATCTTTGATTTCGAGCGAGTGGCGCCGCTCATACATCAGTCCCACCAGCGCGAAGAGCGCGCCCGTCGAGATGCCGTGATTCAACATCTGGTAGACCGCGCCATCCAGGCCCATCTGCGTGAATGAAAAAATGCCGAGCACGACGAAACCCAGGTGGCTCACCGAAGAATACGCCACCAGTTTCTTCATATTCGGCTGCACCATGGCCACCAGCGCGCCATAGATGATCCCGATGATCGCCAGCACGGCGATCCACGGCGCGCATTGCCGCGAGGCGCTGGGGAACATCGGCAGGCAGTAATGCAGGATACCGAACGTCCCCATCTTCAGCATGACGGAAGCCAGCATCACCGAACCGGCCGTGGGCGCTTCCACGTGCGCATCGGGCAGCCAGGTGTGCAAGGGGAACAGCGGCACCTTGATCGCGAAAGCGAAGAAGAATGCCAGGAACAGCACCATCTGTTCCGGAGGCGTGAAGCTCAGCCGGCCGCTCGCCAGCATATCCAGAATCCCCGGGTAGCTGAACGTTCCCGCGCGGTTGTAGAGATAGATGATGGCGGCCAGCATCAGCACCGACCCGGCAAAGGTGTACAGGAAGAATTTGACCGCGGCGTAGATCCGCCGCTCGTGCCCCCAGACGCCTATCAAAAAGTACATCGGCACCAGGCTGACTTCCCAGAACACATAAAACAGGAACAGGTCCTGCGCGATGAACACGCCGATCAGCCCGACTTCCAGCAGCAGCAGGAACGCATAGAATTCTTTCGCGCGGTTCTGGATCGAGCGCCAGGAAATCAGCACGCAAATGGGCGTCAGGAACGTCGAAAGCAGCACCAGCCACAGGCTGACGCCATCGGCGGCGATATGGAAATGGATCTCGGGCGAAGCGATCCAGGGCAGATCGAAGGTGAACTGGTTGCCGCCCAGGCTGCGATTGAAACTGCCCAACAAAATCAGCGACTGCACGAACGTGGCAAGCGATACCACCAGCGCCCACAACCGGCTGTTCTGGGGGAAGCGCCGGGGAATCGCGATCGCGGCCAAGAAACCAACCAGCGGCAACAGAAGCACCGGCAGCAGCAGGTTCATCGCAGGCCTCCCGCGATCCCCATCGCTACAATCAACAGCACGCCGCCGAATGCCACCCACGTGGCGTAGCTGCGAATATTGCCCGATTGCATCAGCCGCAGCACGCTGCCCACGCCGCGCGCCACCACGCCCACGCCGTTCACCGTGCCATCGATCAGGCCCGCATCCATCCCCTTCCACAGCACCGCGCGCGACCCGCTCACCACCGGAGTGACCACCGCCGCGCCATAAATCTCATCCACGAAGTATTTGTTGTAAACCAGCGTGTATAAACCGTCCAAAGACGCCGCAATCGATTCCGGTATCGCCGGCCTGGCGACGTACATCAGGTACGCCAGCAGAATCCCGATAATTCCGGCCGAACTCGCAATCAGCATCAGCCCGGTGTCTTCCGGCACTTCGTATGTGGGAAAGACCTGTCGCAGAAACTCGGGAACCTTGAAGAGATATCCGCCACCCAGCGAAAGCGCCGCCAGAATCACCAGCGGGATGCGCATGGAAAGCGGCGCTTCATGCGGGTGGTGCTCATGCCCGCGGTACTCGCCGAAGAAGGTCATGAAGAACGCGCGAAACACGTAGAACGCCGTCATGCCGGCTGTCAGCGTGCCGACCCAATAAATCCACGGCGCGCTGTGGTTGGCCGCCAGCAGAATCGCGTCCTTGCTCAGGAAGCCGGACGTGAACGGAAAACCGGCGATGGCGAGCGAAGCGCAGAACATCGTCCAGCACGTCCACGGCGTATACTTCCGCAGCCCGCCCATGTTTCGCATATCCTGCTCGCCCGAGAGCGCATGAATGACCGCGCCCGAACCGAGGAACAGCAGCGCCTTGAAGAACGCGTGCGTCATCAGGTGATAAATGCCCGCCGAAAACGCGCCGCAGCCCACGCCCACGAACATGTATCCAAGCTGAGAAACGGTCGAGTAAGCGAAGACCTTCTTGATGTCGTATTGCGTGATGCCGATGGTCGCCGCGAAGAACGCCGTGGCGATGCCCATGATCGCGATGGCACTCATGGCCGCCGGAGCGTGCGTATAGATCGCCCACGAACGCGCCGTCATGTACACGCCCGCCGTCACCATCGTCGCCGCATGGATCAGGGCCGAGACCGGCGTCGGCCCGGCCATGGCATCCGGCAGCCAGACATACAGCGGAAGCTGTGCCGATTTGCCGCACGCCCCTACGAGGAGCAGCAGCCCGATGATCGTCAGCACCGATTCCGGCGCACTGGGAGCCTTCGCGAACACCGTGGCGAAATCGAGCGATCCGAAGTGCCGCACCATATAAAAGATGGCCAGCGAGAATCCGAAATCGCCGATGCGGTTCACGATGAACGCCTTGTTCCCGGCGTCCGTGGCGAATTTCTTATCGAAGTAAAACCCGATCAGCAGATAGCTGCACAACCCCACGCCTTCCCAGCCCACGAACAGCACCAGGTAATTCGCCGCCAGCACCAGGGTCAGCATGAAAAACATGAACAGGTTCATGTAGGCGAAGAAGCGGTAATAGCCGCCTTCGTGCGCCATGTAGCCGATGGAATAAATGTGGATCAGCGAGCCGACACCCGTGACCACCAGCAGCATCACGGCCGTGAGCCGGTCCACTGAAAAATCGCATTGCACCGCGAAGGTGCCGCTTTGAATCCACGTGAAGTAGTGCTCGCTGTAGGCCGTGTGCAGTTCGCCCAGCCCGAAAAGCGTCTTCAGCACCCAGGCAAACGCCAGCGCCACGCTGCCCACGGCCACGGTGTGGACGAGGCTTTTCGAAAACCGGCGGCCGAACAGGCCGTTGATCAGAAACCCGGCCAGCGGAAGTATGGGAATCAGCCAGAGTTGCATCAGTTCTTCATCGAATCCACTTCGTCGATATTCAACGTTGCCCGGTTCTTAAACACAGTCAGAATAATCGCCAGCCCCACGGCCGCTTCGGCCGCCGCCACCACCATCACGAAAAATACGAACAGGTGCGCGTCCACCGCCTGCCGCTGGTACGCAAACGTCACGAAGCTCAGATTGACGGCGTTGAGCATCAGCTCGATCGACATGAAAACCGTGATAATGTTGCGGCGGAATACGAATCCCGCCACGCCCAGCACGAATAGCACGGCGCTCAACGACAGAAACCAGGAAACCGGAACTTGCGCCATCAATCGATCTCCTTCCGCGCCAGCACCACGGCGCCGATAATCGCGATCAGCACCAGGATCGACGTAATTTCAAACGGCAGCAAATACGTGGTAAACAGCGCGCGCCCGACGGCCTGCGCCGAGCCGCCCGTGAAGCCGCCGAAGTGCACCGTGGTGCCGCGCGGATAGATGCGCTCCACCACCCAAGCCAGCACCGCCAGCAGCGCGATCAGCACCGGCGCGCCCAGCAGGCTGGCCACGAAGGAACGGCCCACCCGCGCTTCCGCGCCCGCGTTCAGCAGCATGATCACGAAGACGAACAGCACCATCACCGCGCCCGCGTAGACGATTACTTGCGCCGCCGCGATGAACTCCGCGCCCAGCAGCAGGTAGAGCACGGCCAGCGAGCCCATCACCCCGATGAGCGAGACCGCGCTCGAAATCGGATGCGTCTGCACCACCACGTTGATGGCGGCGACCACCGCGATGGCCGCGAAAATCAGAAAAAGGATGACATCCATTTCAAGCAACCCGCATTCACGAAACCAGCGCAACCACCAGTCCGGTCACCAGCAGATTCGCTACCGCAACCGGGAAAAGCGTCTTCCACGCGAAGCCCATCAATTGGTCGTAGCGGAAGCGCGGCAGCGTGCCGCGCACCCAGATAAACGCAAAGAGAATCGCCCCGGTTTTGGCCAGGAACCAGAACAGCGGCAGCAGCCACGCCTGCACCATCGGCAGCAAAAAGATCGCCGCGGTAATCAGAAAGCACACCCCGACCACCGGCAACGAGTACATATCGCGCTTGCGGGCCGCGTGCGCACCATGATACAGCGCGATCAGTCCGGCCGCCGCGAAAACAATCACAGGCACGAAACGCGAGCCGTACTCAGCCGGCCAAGGAGCCACCCAACCGCCCAGAAACAGCACCACCGCCATGCAGCTAACCGTGATCATGTTGGCGTATTCGGCCATGAAAAACGAAGCGAACTTCATGCTGCTGTACTCGGTATGAAAACCCGCCACCAGTTCGTTTTCGGCTTCGGGCAAATCGAACGGCACGCGGTTGGTCTCGGCGAAACCGGCGATCAGAAACACGATGAAGCTGACGTACTGCCACCCGTGGAACAGATTCCAGTGCCACAGATTGCCCGCCTGCGTGCCCACCAGATCGCGCAGGCTCAGCGTGTTCGAAATCAGCAGCGGCGAGGCGATGGCCATCGAAAGCGGCAGCTCGTAGCTGATCATCTGCGCCGAGCTGCGCAGCCCGCCCAGCAGCGAGTACTTGTTGTTCGACGACCAGCCGGCCAGCGCGATGCCATAAACCCCCATCGACGAAACCGCCAGCACGAACAGCACCCCGATGTTCAGATCGGTAAGCTGCATCGAGGTCTTATAGCCGGCCACTTCAATCGTCGGCCCGAACGGGATCACCGAAATCGAAAGCAGCGACATGGTGACCGCGATAAACGGGGCGGCCACGTACAACGGGCGGTTCACGTAATGCGGCAGCAGATCTTCTTTCGTGATGAGCTTGATCACATCCGCCAGAGGCTGCAATAAACCGTGCGGCCCCACGCGATAAGGTCCCGGCCGCACCTGAATGTGCGCGATCACTTTGCGCTCCACCCATTGCAGGTACGCCAGCGTGGTCATGAGAACGGCGAACACCAACACGATCTTGATCAGGCTGATGACAATGAACGAGTCCATTAGCTGCTCAACGATTCTCCACGACGGAGTTCAACGTTCTAGAATAGCGCCCGAGAGTTCCGGACGCGAAAAGCCCATTGTGATCGGAAGCGACCAGCTCCGGCCGGTTCACCATGTCCACCCTGCCGTTGATAGGCATCGTCTGCGCCGCCCCGCCCGTCTCAATCACCGGGACGGCGATATCGTACCCGTGAACCTGCTTGCGAATCTCCTCGAAAACCGCGTCCGGCAGCCACGGACCGAGCGCGCCGGCAACGCCCATTTCGCGCGCGATGAATCCCATGATTTCGAGATCCGGTTTCGCGCCCATGGTGTTCAGCGCCCGTTTCAGGCGCTGCACTTCGCCCGTGACATTGGTGACGGTCCCGTTCTTTTCGTACGCGCAGGCGGCCGGCAAAACCACGTCGGCTTGGCTGGCGGTTTCGGTGAGGAACAAATCTTGCACCACCAGGAAGCCGGCTTTGCGGCTTGTGCCATTTTTCAGCGGGTTCGCGCCCACCACCCACAGCACGTCGAGATTGGCCTCGATCATTTCGCCCACGCGCATGCCATCGGGCCCCGGAACAAGCCCCATATCGATGGCGCCGCGCGAGTTGGAATAATCGAGCAGGCAAATGTACTTCACCGGAATACCGAGCGATTCGCCGAATTCCACCAGCTTGCGAATATCGTCGCCCTTTACCTGGTCATCGAACACGATCGCCAGCTCGGGTTCGGCCTTGAGCCGGTCGCGCAGCGATTGGTAGTCGCCGCCGCGCAGACTCGCCACCGCGTATTTGTCCTCGCGAACCGGCCCCCGAGTGGCCACGTAAACGTGCGCCTGATGATGCCTGTAATTCGCCCGAATCTGATACGACAGCAGCGGATGCTCCAGCGCCAAATCCGCGCCCAAAACCAGAATCGCTTTGCGCTCGTACAGATCGGCCACGGTCGCCAACTTCCCGCTCTTTCCGCTGAGCGCGTCCATCAGGGTCGCGATGTCGCCCGTCCGGTGGTGATCGATATTCGCGGTTCGCAGCACCTCGCGTGCGAATTTACGAAGGTAGAAATTCTCTTCGTTGGTGGTGTGGTTCGAGCCGATCACCCCGAACGTGCCGCCATCCGCAATCGTCTGCTGAAACTTCTGCGCCACCGCCGTCAGCGCCTGCGACCAGGAAACTTCCTCCAGCTTCCCGTTCACGCGCACCAGCGGCGCCTGCAACCGGTCCGGATGGTCGTAGAAATCGAAACCGTAGCGCCCCTTGATGCACAGGAACTCGCCATTAATCCCCGAACGGTCGCGATTGTTGCCGCGGATGATGCGGTCGTTGCGGATGCCCAGCGTGGTCTTGCAGCCATCCGCGCAATGCGTGCAGATGGTGCCCACGTGCTCCATTTCCCACGGGCGCGTCTTATAACGGTAGATCCCGCTAGTGAGCGCGCCCACCGGGCAGATATCGATGCAGGCCCCGCACTCGTCGCACTCCAGGTGGTCGCCCATATTGGGAGCGATTTCCGAATTCACCCCCCGGTTGATCACGCCCAGCGCGCCCACCCCCATCCCTTCGCTGCAGATGCGCACGCACCGGAAGCACAGTATGCAGCGCGGCGCATCGAAAAACACCACCGGGGAGAATTGTTTTTCATCGACATGGACTTTGCTTTCCACGTACCGGCTTTCGCCCGCGCCGTAGCGGAAAACCATGTCCTGCAGCTCGCACTCGCCACCCTTATCGCACACCGGGCAATCCAGCGGATGGTTCGTCAGCAGAAACTCCAGCGTGTATTTGCGAGCCGTGGCCACCTGCTCCGTGTCGGTGCGCACCACCATGCCTTCCGCCACCGGCAGCGTGCAAGCCGTCATCAGCTTGGGCATCTTCTCGACTTCCACCAGGCACATGCGGCAGGCGGCCTGCAGCGTCAGCCCCTCGTAGTAACAGAAAGCCGGGATTTCGATGCCGGCCTGCTTTGCCGCATCGATCACCAGCGTGCCGGGCGCCGCTTCAATCGCCCGCCCGTCGATCGTGAGTTTCACCAAGTCAGCCATTGACTAAATCACCGCCGAGACGCCGAGGCGCCCCTCACGCCATCACCATATGATCCGCGTGCTCGTACGGGCACGGCTTGCCGCCCAAATGCTCCTCGAACTCGCTCCGGAACTTCTCCACAATCGAGAGCGTCGGCATGGCGGCCGCGTCGCCCAGCGGGCAGAACGTGCGCCCCAGCATATTCCGCGACAGGTCGCCGATCAGGTCGATATCGTCTCTCGTCCCGCCGCCTTCATGGAAGCGCGTCAAAATCTTCCGCAGCCACGTGGTCCCTTCGCGGCACGGAATGCACCAGCCGCAGCTTTCGTGCGCGTAAAACCGCATGATGCGCAGCGCCGCCTTCACCATGCAGGTTTCCTCGTCCATGACGATCACGCCGCCCGATCCCAGCATGCTCTTGCGCTGCGCCATGGAATCGTAATCCATGGTGGCGCCTTCGCATTCCTTCGCCGTCAACACCGGGCACGACGACCCTCCCGGAATCATGGCTTTCAGCTTCCGGCCATTGCGCATGCCGCCGCCCACTTCCTCGATCATCTTCATCACCGGGAACCCCAGCGTCAGCTCATAAACTCCCGGCTTGTTCACATGACCCGTCAGGCACGTCAGTTTCGTCCCGCCCGCTTTCGGCACGCCCAACGCCGCGAACGCCGCGCCACCATCGCGAATAATCGCCGGCACCGCGCAAAACGTCTCCACGTTGTTGAGCACAGTGGGGCACTGGAACGCACCCGAAACCGCCGGAAACGGCGGCCGGATGCGCGGAATCCCGCGCTTGCCTTCGAGCGATTCGAGCAGCGCCGATTCTTCCCCGCACTCGTAAGCGCCCGCGCCCGTGTGCGCATACAGATCGAAATCGAAACCCGCGCCCTGAATATTCTTGCCCAGCCAGCCCCGCTGGTACGCCTCCGCCAGCGCCTTTTCCACGATCTCGATGAGATACCGGTACTCGCCGCGGATATAAATGTAGCCCACGTGCGCATCCACCGCCAGCGCCGCGATCGACGCACCCTCGATCAACTGGTGCGGATCGTATTCCATCAGAAGGCGGTCTTTGCACGTCCCCGGTTCGCTCTCGTCCGCGTTCACCACGATGTACTTCGGCTTGGGCGATTGGCGCGGCACAAAGCCCCACTTCATCCCCGTCGGAAAACCCGCGCCGCCGCGCCCGCGCAGGTTCGATACTTTCACTTCCTCGATGATCGCGTCCGGCGTCATCTTCAGCGCCTTCAAAAACGCCTGGTACCCGTCGGTTTTCAAATAGGTATCGATCGAGGCGGAATTCTCCATGCCGAAGCGGCGCGTCAGCACCCGGGTCTCGAGCGCGCTGGGTTGGTTGTACAGCATCGCTATTGCTTCTTCCTCAAGCTCTCCAGAAGCGCATCCAGTTTCTCTGGCGTCACGAAATGATGGAAATCGTAATTCACCTGAATCGCCGGCGCCCAGGAGCACGCCCCGATGCACTCCACTTCTTCCAGCGAAATCTGCCCGTCCTCGGTGACCTGCTTGTGCCCGATGCCCAGCTTCTTGCAGGCATGTTCATACAACTTATCGCCGTCGTTGAGCAGGCAACTGATGTTGGTGCAGATCTGCACGTGGTATTTCCCCATGGGCTTGCGGTGCAGCATGGAGTAATAGGAGAGCACCTCGTTCACCTGCAGCGCCGTCACGCCCACGCGCCGCGCCACTTCGTCGATCAGTTCATCGGTGACGCTGCCCACCTCATCCTGCGCGTACATCAGCATCGGAATCATGGCCGACCGCTGCCGGCCCGGCGGGTAGCTCTGCAAGAGTTTCTCGAACCTGGCTTCCAACTCAGCGGAGAATGTCATTTAGCGGTCCGTGTCACCCAAAACAAAATCCATGCTGCCGATGCCCGCGATCACATCGGCGATCAACGTCCCTTCCACCATCCTCGGCGTCGCTTGCAGGTTGCCGAAACTGGGAGTGCGCATGTGCACGCGGTACGGAATCGCGGTCCCATCGCTCACCACGTAATATCCCAGCTCGCCGCGCGGCGATTCGATCACCTGGTAGACCTCACCCTCGGGCACCCGGAACCCTTCCGTCACGATTTTGAAATGGTAGATCAGCGCCTCCATCTGGGTCTTCATCTTTTCGCGATCCGGCAGCACCACGTGCGGCGCATCCGCTTTCCACGGCCCCGATGGCATGCCGTCCGCCGCTTGCCTAACGATGCGCGCGCTCTGCCGCATCTCTTCCACCCGCACCTGGTACCGCGCGTACACATCGTTTTCCGTGCGCGTGGGCACTTCGAAATCGAACAGGTCGTAGCTCGAGTAGGGCTCGTCCTTTCGCGCGTCGATCTTCAACCCCGCCGCGCGCAGCATCGGCCCGGTCACGCCCCAGTCGAGCATGTCTTCGAGCGGAATCGCGCCTACCCCACGCGTGCGGCCGATCCAAATCGGATTGTTCGTCAGCAGCTCTTCGTACTCATCCACCCGGCTCGGGAAAACGTCGATGAATTTTCGCACACGCTGATGCCAGCCGCGCGGCGGTTCGAGCGCCAGCCCGCCGATCCGGAAATAGCTGGTCATCATGCGCTGCCCCGAGAACATCTCGAAGATACGCAGAATCTCTTCGCGCTCGCGGAAGCAATAGAGGAACACCGACATCGCGCCGATATCGATGGCGTGCGTTCCCAGCCATACCAGGTGGCTGTTGAGCCGCGTCAACTCGGTCAACATCACCCGCATCCACTGCGCTTGCGGCGGTATTTCCAGGCCGAGCAGCTTCTCCACCGCCAGCGCCCAGCCCAGATTGTTCGAGAGCGGCGCCAGGTAATCCACGCGGTCCGTCAGCGTCACATCCTGCTGGTAATTCTTCTGCTCGAATTCCTTTTCGATCCCCGTGTGCAGGTAGCCGATGTCCGGCCGGCACTTCACAATCGTCTCGCCGTCCAGTTCCATCAGCAGGCGCAGCACGCCATGAGTGGAAGGGTGCTGCGGTCCCATGTTGAGGACCATGCTGCGCTTGCCGGTCTCGGATTGCTGGTCTTCAAGCGGCGTAATCACGGCTCCTGGGACGCCCGTCTCGCTCATCGCCTATACCCTCGTGCCGGTGACCGGATAATCCTTGCGCAGCGGATGGCCCTCCCAATCCTCGGGCAACATGATCCGCCGGAGATCGGGATGGTTCAGGAACCGGATGCCGAACAAGTCGAACACCTCGCGCTCGTACCAGTTGGCGCCGCGCCAAACCGAGGTCACCGATTCGATCGCCGGATCCACGCCGCTCAGCCGGCATTTCAAACGCACCCGCTCTTTCCGTTCCACCGAGTGCAGCTCGTAGATCACTTCAAAGCGCGGCTCGGCCGGGTACCGGTCCACCGAGGTCACCGTGCTCAGCCGCACAAAATTCTGGTCGTATTTCAGAAACCCGCAGACGCTGACGATTTTCGCGGGTGCGATTTCGAGCATTAGCTCGCCGCGATCGTACTTTCCACCGGTGATGGCGTCCCCGTCGAAACTCTCCACCGCGAGAGCCACGGCATTTTCACGCAGATTGTCGGGTAGCATTTTCGAGTCTTACCGCTTTCGGTCCAGGACGCTCGGGGACCAATCCAAAGCGCCCTTTTTCCAGATGTAGAAAAACCCCGAAAGAATCAGAACCACGAACACCAGCATTTCGATAAACGCGAACATTTTGAGCTCGCGATACACCACCACCCACGGATACAAGAAGATGGCCTCGATATCGAACAGGATGAACAGCATCGCCACCAGGTAGAATTTCACACTGAATCGCCGCCGCGCATCGCCGGTGGGAACGATACCCGATTCGTACGGCATGTCTTTGGCTCGATTACGTACGCGTTTGCCCAGCAGGAAGGAAACGGCGATCAGGCCGCCAGCCGTTGCCATCGCAAGGAGGGCCTGCACCAAGACAGGAAAGTACACTTCCGTATAAGACTTGGGCATGCGTATATAGGGAAGAAAAGGGCCTAACCTTGACTATAATGGTTCGAAAAGAGGGGTGTCAACCGAGCATGGGAATCCAAATCGTCGTCAATGGCCAGGTGCAATCCGTCGCCGAAGAGCCGCCTGCCCGGTGCTAAGATTGCCACCATCATGGCTCATTCATGGCGGACCACTCGCCGAACATTTCTGAGCGCCGGCGCGGGCCTGAGCATCCTGGCCGCCGCCAAAGAACGGCGCATCTTCTCGTCCGGCCTCATCGGCAATCTGCGGCTCAAGAATCGTCTCGTACGCAGCGCTACCTCGGAAGCCGCCTGCCGTGAGGGCGTCATGACCGATGAGGGCATCGCGATTTATCGCGATCTCGCCCAGGGCGGTGCCGCGCTTATCATCACCGGCCACATGGCCGCCATGGCCGGCGGCCGCGACAACCAACTGCAAACCTGCATTTACGACGACCGCTTCATCCCCTCCATCCGCCGGATCGCCGAGGCGGTCCATGGCGCCCGCAACGGTTGCAAAGTGTTGGCGCAGATCACCCACACCGCGCCAGAGGGCCGGTTGGCCGACCCTATCGCTGCGTCGGCCAAGCGGCTGCCCTCCTCGCGAACACAGCCGCGCGCCATGACCGCTGAGGAAGTCGAAGAGATGACCGGGCAATTTGCGCAAGCCATTCGCCGCGCCCAAACCGCCGGTTTCGACGGCGTGGAAATCTACGCCGCCGGATACCTGCTCGGCTCGTTTCTTTCTCCCTATACCAATACGCGTGCCGACCGCTTCGGGGGAAGCTTGGAGAACCGCGTCCGCGTCATCGCCGATATCATTTCCAAAGCCCGAAAACTGGTGGGAGGCGATTTCCCCATCCTGGCCAAGCTCAACTGCGACGATGGCGTGGAGGGTGGAACCAACATCGACACTTTTCCCGCTATGGCCGCCCAGGTGGAAAAGGCCGGCGTGGCGGCCATCGACGTGATTGGACCAAGCGCGGGCCGCAACCTCGAGCCGGAATCCTACTTCCTCAAATACGCGAAAAAACTGCGCGTCAAGGTCCCGGTGATCCTGACCGGCGGCAACCGCAACGTCGACAGGCTGGAGCAGATTCTCCAGGCGGGTCCGCCGGATTTCGTCGCCATGGCCCGGCCCTTCATCCGTGAGCCCGACCTTGCCGCTCGCTGGCAGGCGCACCAAGGCGACCCGGATGCCGCCTGCATTTCCTGCAACCGCTGCATGGATGGTTTCCGCCAGGGCAAGATCACGCGCTGCCGGGTGAACGAAGCCTAGCTGACAAGCCTTCCGGCCTGTCGTCCAACAAGCCGGAAAGCCCGTCTTACATCCCGCTGCCGCGATTTACGTGAAACTCCGTATCGCCGTCGCTTCGCTTTCGTGTACGTCGAAAACCGTGTAGAGCTTGGTAATCTGCAACAGGTCTTTCACCCGCTTGTTGAGGTTGAGCAGCTTCAACTGGCCGCCGCTGTTGGTCACAGAGGTGAACCCCGATACCAGCTCTCCAATTCCCGAACTGTCGATGTAAGATACCTCGCCCAGGTTGAGCAGGATCTTCTTGTGGTTCTTGCCCACCATCTCGCGGATGGTGTCGCGCAGCGCGCTCGATCCTTCGCCCAGCGTGATACGCCCCGCCACATCCACTACGCTCACATCGCCCACTTGCCGTGTCTCTAACTTTACGCTCACTGAATATGCCTCCTCGTTGCAAGCTGCCGAATTCTACTTGGATACCCGAAACTTCACCAACGTCACTTCCGTTCCGCCCGGTCCCAGCCGCCGGATCTGGACCTCGTCCATGAACGACCGCACCAGAAACAGACCGCGCCCCGAAGTGCGCAGTAGGTTCTCCGGCGCCAGCGGATTGGGCAGATTCTCAAAATCGAATCCCTCGCCTTCATCGGCGATCCGCACCGTGTACCGGTCCCCATTCTGGGTTACCGACAGGCGCACTTTCTTGTTCTCGCTATACCGGTTGCCGTGCACCACCGCGTTTACCATGGACTCGCGCACGGCCAGCCCGATCTTCATCAAATCCTCGTCCGCGAAGCCGGCCCGTTGCGCCACCCCCACCGCCAGCTCTTCCGCCCGGTCCACACTATCCAATGTAGAAGCCAGAAACCGTTCCAAAGTTTCCGGTGCTGGGCGCGAGTTTTCCCGCATACGTAGTTCCGGACCGAAGCGAGCCGAAGTCGAATGGTCAGAATAAATTACCGGCGTTGCGAAAGTCAACTCCCAGGGCCTGAGTTGCCGCCCCAACCCTCTCCAACCCCGCGCTACAATCGGACTTGGACCTCCAGGCAGAGAGCGAGTTGGCCCGCGCGGTTCTGGCCGGCGAACCCGCGGCGTTCGAGCGTTTCATCGAGTACTTCCAAGGTAAGGTCTTCCGGTATAGCTGGCTCATGTGCGGCCAACCGGAAGATGCCGAAGAGGTCGCCCAGGAAACACTCCTGAACGTTTTCCAGAACGTTTCCAACCTGCGCGACCCGGTCCGCGTCCGTGCCTGGATTTTCCGCATCGCCAAGAATGCCTGCCTGATGCACCGCCGCAAGAGCGTTTTTGCCCCCGCGCGCGAGCTTTCCGTCGAGGAGTTGCTCCCCGCCGAAGAAACCGCCGACCGCTCCGATCCGCCCGACGTCGCGGTGCTCCGTTCCGAGCTCCGTGCCGTGCTGGACCGCGCCATTATGGAACTGCCGCAACCGTACCGGGCCGTCGTGGTCCTGCGCGACCTCGAAGAGCTGTCCACGGAAGACACCGCCCAGATCCTGGACCTGACCGCCGATACCGTCAAAACCCGCCTCCATCGCGGCCGTTCCGCTCTACGCCGGAAACTCGATTGCTACCTCCACAATCATTGCCTGGACGATCAGCCGAGCCCCAGCCCTACGCCGCTGAGCCAAGCGGAACGCGAGACCTTACGCTCCGTCTGGCGTGACGCGCTGGCCGCCCGGCGCGTGTGACCCGTAGCGGGTCTACAAAGGCATTCGCGCATCCAGTTCCGGAAAGAGCGCCTGAATAAAATCCAGGCCGGTCGCGGTGGCTCGGGCAATATCGTTGTTTCGCACCGGGGCGATCACGCGGACCAGGGCCGTGTCGCTGCGGTGGTAGCGGATCGAGTCCGCTACCGCCCAGAACTTCGCGGCGTATTCAGTGGCGATCACCCGCTTATGGCTCTGATACCAGTAGAAGGTGACGCTCTTTTCTTCCCCATGCTCCACCACGTACCGGTTGATCGCTATGGGAGCGTCCCAGCCCGGCACCGCCAGCGAACTGATGCCCACTTCCACCGGTTCCCAACCCGAGCCGGGCAGACAATTCTTGGGGGAGTGGGGAGATTGTCCATAGCGCTGCGTTTTGAAATAAGCGATGTACAGCGTCACCAGCGCTCGCTTCGCCGGATCGACGTAAACCCGGTTCAATGTATCGTCCGCCTTCAACAGGTCCAGTACTTCCTTTTCGATGGGAATGTCCTGCGTCATCGTCCAGGCGCCGATGACCGCGGGGAACCGCCCCAGAGGTGGAACGGGCGGAACGTGTTCCGGCCGCGAGGCCACGGCGTAAAATGCAATCGCCTGCAACAGCAGGATCACGGTCACCGCTTGCGCGTACCGGTTCCTCAGAAAACTCATGCCACCCTCCGTGCGACTAACCGGGAACCGATCAGCAGCGCTTTGTGGACTATAAAGAGGATCGCTGCCGCCACGAAGAAAACTACCAGGCCCGTTGACTCGTGAAAGAACCCCTCCGCCAGATCCGGCCGGATCTGCGAAAGGATGCCGGTTGTCATCACCCGGCCGGCATTTGCCAGGATCGCTATCGGAACCGTCGCCAAAAACAAAACCACCCGGATCCAGGTCCTCTTTTCGAGAAAATACCCATACACCAGGGAGAGAAACGTCAGCGAAACGAGCGAGCGAATACCGCTGCACGCCTCCACTACCGAAAGCCGTTGCGTGGGCAGATCGAGAATATTGCCCTCGCGCATCACCGGTATGCCGATCCCCATCAGACCCGCTGCCGCCAACCGGCTGGCCAGCAACTGGAGCTTCAGGGTAAGGGTGTTGTAGACCACCGCGGGGATCGGAACCATGAAGAACAGCAAGAACAGCGGGAACGCTGTCTTGCGCAAAATTTCGGTGCCGCCCAGCGTCCACACCACCCCGATCAAGGTGATCACAATCGCCGTGCGCGACGTGAACAACTCCACTCCCAGGCTTCCAATGAGGAGCTGAATTCCGCCCCAGATCACCACCACGAGACCCCACGGATTCGGCCGCGGCTTGATGGCCGCGAGTTCCGCGCGCCTTTGCCAAACGATGTATCCCGCGATGAGCGGCACGAAAAATCCATGCCCCATATCCGGGTCGTCGATCCATTGCGCCACGAGCGCTCTGAGGATCGGCGCATAGCAGACCACCGCGAGAAGGCCAAACCAAGCGATCTGCGCCCACGGCAGCCGCGACTTTTCAGTACGCTCCATGATGGGAGTCATAATGCCGTCAATATTTGCTTATAATACCAACCTGCCCGGAGGCCTGCTCTCCAGCTAAACTGGATCAGTGGAAGAAGAGGTACTGGGAAAGGCATATGACTCCCGCCTGATGCGCCGTCTGCTGGGCTACATGCGCCCCTATCGCAAACTGGTGGCGCTGTCTCTTTTGTCCCTCCTGGCGCAATCCATCCTTCAGGTGTTGGGTCCGCTGCTGACCAAAATCGCCGTGGACAGGTATATCCAGCCGGCGCACCAACCCGTTTCGCCGTTCATCGGGCATTGGTTGCCGGCCGACCCCTGGAACGGTCTCACCACCGTCGCCATCCTTTATTTCGCCGTCCTGGCCGGCAGTTTCATCTCCGAATTCGCCCAGATGTACCTGATGCAATACACCGGCCAGCTTGCCATGTTCGATCTGCGCCGCCAGCTCATGGAACACCTGCAACAGCTCGACCTCGCCTTCTACGACCACAACCCCGTGGGACGCCTGGTCACGCGCGTCACCACCGATGTGGATGTGCTCAACGACCTGTTCGCGTCCGGCCTGGTGACCATCCTCGGCGACGTCCTGGTGCTCGGCTTGATCGTCGCCATTCTCTTCCAACTGAGTCCGCCACTGGCCGCCATCATGCTCGCGGCCATGCCGTTCGTCATTGTGGCCACCGCCATCTTCCGCCGCAGCGTCACCCAGAGTTACCGCCGCATCCGCATTGCCATCGCCAAAATCAATTCCTACTTGCAGGAACACGTCACCGGCATCGCGGTGCTGCAGCTTTTCAATCGCGAGCGCCGTAGCGCGGCCGAATTCGAAGTTGTCAACCGCGAACACATGCACGCATACAAAGATGCCATCACCGCCTATGGCTGGTTCTACCCCGTGGTGGAATTCATCTCCATGCTGGCGCTCGCCGCCATCCTGGTCTATGGCGGATTCGGCGTCGAAAACCACCGGCTCACGCTGGGCGTGGTAGTGGCGTTTCTGCAATATGGATTGCGTTTTTTCCGCCCCATCCAGGACCTGAGCGAAAAGTACAACATTCTGCAAGCCGCCATGGCGTCCGCCGAGCGCATCTTCAAGCTGCTCGATACCGAACCTGCCGTGCTCCCGCCCACGGTGCCGCGTTGTGCCCCGGCGGAGATCGCCGCCATCGAATTCGACCGCGTCTGGTTCGCTTACAAAGATCAGGATTGGGTGCTCGAAGACGTGAGCTTCACCATCACCCCCGGCGAAACCGTCGCCGTGGTGGGGCATACCGGAGCCGGCAAAACCACGCTCATCAGCCTCCTGCTGCGCTTTTACGATATCCAGCGCGGCAGCATCCGGGTGGGCGGCATCGATATCCGGGAGCTCGATCCGCTCGACCTCCGCCGCCGCTTCGGCGTGGTTCTGCAAGACCCCTACCTGTTCACCGGCACGCTCGAAGAAAACATCCGTCTGGGAACCGAAACCATCCGCCAGGATGAAGTGGAAGCCGCCGCCGAACAAGTCAACCTGCTCGATTTCATCCGCGGCCTGCCCGAAGGTTTTCGCCAGCCCATCCGCGAGCGCGGCAGCGGGCTCTCCACTGGCCAGAAACAGTTGATCGGCTTCGCCCGCGCCCTGGCCCACAATCCCCGCTATCTCATCCTCGACGAGGCCACTTCGAGCGTGGACACGGAAACCGAATTCCGCGTTCGCGATGCCCTGGCGCGCATGGTGGAAGGCCGCACCTCCATCGTCATTGCGCACCGCCTTTCCACGATCCAACGCGCCGATCGTATCCTGGTGATGCACAAAGGCCGCCTGCGCGAATCCGGCACCCACCAGGAGCTGCTGGCTCAGCGCGGCATCTACTGGAAGCTCTACCAGCTTCAATATAAGGACCAGCATTTTCCAATCCAGAAATGAGCCTGAAATCGGGAATTGATTCCAGTGCGAGGTGAGCCTGAAACCGCTGTTTGATTCCAACGCGGGATGAGCCTGAAAATCTGGGTGAATCTCGATATGGCCG
>Ga0326728_10003381_pt1 | contig 49831 bp, 23 predicted proteins | sample MB3enrmetagenome_FD_207602 | JGI IMG/M metagenome (GOLD analysis project Ga0326728, IMG submission 207602) | Lab enriched peat soil microbial communities from McLean, Ithaca, NY, United States - MB31MN | ecosystem: Environmental > Terrestrial > Soil > Wetlands > Peat | place: USA: New York... | reverse complement strand
TGAGCCGGAAGCGGGGCCCCTCCTCCTGAAGAAAAAAATCCCACCTGGAGAAGAATAACGCTTCTCAGCTACGGCGCTTAGTTAGAGGTGCGATTAAAACGATTGGCCAGTTATTTTCGACGACACGTCCAGTGAGAACCGGATCGTGGTCACAATAGCATTATTCGACTCGGCGATTTTTGCCAGGATTGAGAATATGCGCCTTCCAAGGGCGGCATACCAACACTGGATGGCGTAAGCACCAAGAGGCGGGACGGTGAGAGTGTCACTTCTCTTGCGACTTGAGCGCCGAGCGCAGCTTGTCGGCGAGTAGCCCGAAGCCCTCGGCGGGAGGAGCATTGCGCTCCGCCCACTCGCGCACTTCCTCGGCCTCGCGCGCTTCCATGACTGCCTTCGCGCTCAGGCGAATGCGCCGACCTGACGGATCGACTTCCAGCACGATGACCTCGACATCCGCGCCGACCGGAAAGGCTCGCTGGACATCGCCTTCCTTCGCGACGCCGGTTTCGCTCAAGGGGATGACACCGGTACGCCCGGGGGCCAGGAAGACGAACACGCCGAATTTCTCGTATCGCTCGACCTTTCCTGTCAGGCGCGCGCCCGGAACGATGCCAGGCCGGGCTCCCGTAGCCCCCTCGGCCCGCGCCCAGCCTTCCTGGACGAGCGCCACGCCGATCCGTTTCTGCTCGAGGTCGATGGCGAGAATCTCGAATGTGCCCGTCATCCCTGGAGCGACCTGACCCGACCAGCCCCCCGATCGTCCGGTCGGCACGAACGTGGAAGCATGGGCCAGCGCTTCGATGCCCGGCTCGAGCTCCACGAACGCCCCGAACTCCGCGACGCGCGTGACGCGGCCTGGCCGCACTTGGCCTACTTCGTACACGTCGCGCACTCTCGACCACGGGTCGGCGGAGAGCTGCTTCAACCCGAGCGATATCTTCTGCTTTTCCTCGTCCACGCGCAGGACCTTGACCGTAATCTCCTCGCCCGCTTTGACGATCTCCGAAGGGTCCGACACACGGGACCACGCCATCTCGGACACGTGGACCAGCCCCTGGACACCTGCGCCGAGATCGACGAACGCGCCGAACTCGCGGACGGAGGTCACACGGCCGGTCATGACTGCACCAGGGACGACCTTGTCGCGGACCTTGGCGGCGTTCGCCCGCTGCTCGTCCTCGAGGAGCGCGCGACGGCTGACGACGAGGTCCGAGCCGCCTTCCTTGTACTCGATGATCCGGAATTGGTAGACATGCCCTTCGTGCGCCGACGGGGCTGCGCCGCGGAGGTCGATCTGGGAAACCGGACAGAACGCGCGACGCCGGCCGATGCGCACCTCGTAGCCGCCCTTTACCTCCCGTTCGACCTTCCCTTCCACCGGCAGGCCGCTTTGAAAGGCGGCTTCGAACTGCCGATCGCTCGCGGCCGCTCCCGCCAGCCTTCGGGAGAGCGTCAGCCCACCTGACGTCGATACCACCATCGCCTGAACGCGATCGCCCAGCGCCACCTCGAACTCGCCGTTGGCGTTCTTCAGTTCGGCGATATCAATTACCGCCTCTCCCTTTCGACCAACGTCGACTAACGCCACCTCCGGGCCGATGGCAACGATCCTGCCCTCAACGAGTTCGCCTTGATCGAGGCGCTTGGCCTGGACCGAAGCCTCGAACATTGCGGCAAAGTCTTCCGACTGATCACTCACAGCACGCTCCTCGTCATGATTGCGCTTCGCCCGCCGGCACTCATTCCCTCGCGCGTGCACGAACGGACACCCAGCGATTGTACCAGCACGATCAAATCATAAGAAGAGGGAACTCAATAGCCCGCCAGCAGCAACCAAGTCGGTTCCGGCGCCGCATTCGGTATAGCCGGAGGTATTGTGGTTGCACAGGCCATGCAGAGCATGTTGTTCGGATTACCCCCCTCGATGATGCTCGAACCTGCTTCATCACCGGTGCAGTACTGGTCGCCCTTATCGACGCAGCCACCCTGCTGCTGGCCAAACGGGCGGCGAGTATCGAACCCATAAGCGCGCGGCGATCATTTTTATTTATCGACCGGATATTGCGGATGCAATACCGACTCTTTCTCGGCAACGCTCTGGTCGCGGCCGGTGTACAGATGCGGGAAGAGCGGCACGCTGTTTAGGGCTTCCACAATCCTCTTCTTCAATCCAAAAAGCATCAGCGGATCGATCTTCGGAAGGTCGGCCTCGGTGAATTTCCCCTTGACTCCCCCGAACCGCTTCATATGGCCGACCGCGCACCGGATATCGTACCGCGAAGGATATACTTCGGGCACGTCCCGGTCGAGCTTGGTGAGCGCATAAACCGCCTCCATCGCCGTGCGCACCGAAGTCTCGATGGTGAACACAGCGTCGTCCTTGACCTCTACATACTGGCCGATGAATCCCAGATTAGTACATCCCATCGGCACCCCGCGCGGGCGATCCGTGACCTTGCGCGGCATGAACTCGCTGTTGATGTACGGCATCATGCAGGTGGAAACGGAGGTGTGCGCAAGAAGCTCATTCTTCATCTCGAGCAGGCCGAGATGATAGAGCACTTCGGTCATGATCTCTTCGCCCGTGCACTCGTGCATCGGCTTTTTGATGTAATCGCCCACGCGCTCACCGAACAGCCCATTGCCCCAAAATACGTCTTCATCCTCCGCCTGGTCGGGAAAGAACGGCTTATGGTGCAGGATGAGCCCGATGTCCCACGCTGAGTCCTTGATCGAAACCGCGCCGCCTGTCCCCGCCTTGCTTCCTGTCAATTCTTCAAGTCTCTTGACGAACTGGGGATATCCCTTGATGGTCGGGAAGAAGGACATCCACTTCGTCCTTTCGATGTCACTGATGAACTTCTCCGGATGGCCAAATTTCTCGTGCTTTTTGGCTAACCTCTCCCACAGCGTGAACAGGCCGCGGTCCTCGATGGATCGATCGATCGGAGCGACAGTCGTATTGTCGCCGAACGTGCAGTTCTGGGTCATGGATCCGTTGGTTACGAACACCAGGTCCGTCTCCGCCACGGGAATGGTGGTTTCGACGCCCGCTTGTTTCATGCGAATGCTCTGCACCGCGTTGCATGCCGCATCAAGGTCAAGATCGGTGACCGAACAACTGCCCACGAGCTTCACGCCTCTCGCGGCAAGCCACTTCTCGATAGGCCTCACCATCGCGTCGTACTCGTTGTATTTGGTATGGACAATGCCTTCCAGATATTCGGTGCGGTAATCGTTGGGAGCAAAACGGTTCATATAACGGCGGAGTTCCATGACGCTGTGCCAGGGCTTGAATGCCAGCATGGTATGGAAGCAAAGCCAGAAATTTCCCCGGAAGAAGGCTGAATCCTTCCCGAAATAATCTTCGATGCTCAGATCCTCCAATTCCTCCTCCGGCGACGTCAGAAGTTTGAGGATTTTTTCACTGACGTCATTCGGCAATTTGAAGTCATGGATATTGCCGACGATATGACCCTGCTTTACGAGCGCCCGGCACTCAGAGTGGATCGGCTCGTCCTTATTGAAGTCCACCACGTCGTCCAACACGGAGTACCCGGAGCGTTCCGGGGACGGGATTTTGCTACACAGATACCAAAGGCATTCCATGTACGGCTCGAGTTCGCGTTCGCCCCGATTCTGATATCCTTTTTGTTTCCTTATTCCATCCAAGCAGCCGCCGAAAATAGGCAACTTCTCCAAGATAGTGATATTCTTCCCTGGCATGCCGGCGTCGTCCGCAAGGAACACTGCCGCCGCAAGCCCCGCGATGCCGCCACCTACGATATACGCTTTGCGCTTTTCGATGCCCTCGGGCTTCGGTGCGCGATACATGGTTTTATAGATATTCATGGTTACCCTTCTCCTTTACTCCAATTAATAAGTTCGTAGCGCGGACCGCCGCCTTTGCGGTCCGCGTCTTTTCGGTCGCCATGGTGTTACAAACTATTGTAGTGCACCGTGTCAAAGTTGCGGCGTCCTTTTCTTTCGGACCGATATTTCTTCATCACCGTGCGCCTGCTTCCTCGGCGTACAAAGTTGATGGAGAAGAGACGCGGACCGCAAAGTCCGCGGTCCGCGCTACTTGCTTTTGGTTTTGTGATACTGCTTTGTAGCAATTCACGTTTTGTTCCCTAAACACTCGCGGCCGCAGCGCCGGATCGTTTGGCCGGTGGAATCGTCGCTTCCCTGAGCCGCCGCGTGGCCGGCTCGGAGAGCACGGCGTTGGCTTCCTCCAGCGAAACGCTAGGCACACCGCCAAAAACCTCAAACGCGCGACGCAGGGCCCGGTCCTCCCAAATGGTGCTGCACGGCAACCTCATTCTGATTGGAGGAAACCATGACAGCACGTTATCAGTACGGGAACTTGAGAATCCAAAAGCGGAAGAAAGGGTCGGACGTGTGGCAGTTCCGCTGGATGGAAAACGGAAAGCCGAAATCAGTGTTAATTGGAACGCTGGAAAAACTCCCGGCTCGCGCAGACGCGGAAAGGGCGGCGGAACATCTCCGCATCAAGATCAACGCGCAGAATCCGCAACAGCAATTTCACTCTGTCACGGTCGGGGCGCTGATAGATCGGTTCATGGCAGAGTACGCGCCTAAGCACTGCCGCAAACCCACTCAGCGAGTCTACGCAAGCCTATTCAAGAATCACATCCGGCCACGGTGGGGAATGGAAGCGATCCAGCAAGTCAAAACGGGGGCGGTGGAGGATTGGCTTGACACCTACCCCCATTCCCGTCAGGTTAAGGTCCACTGTAAACGTCTCATGCACACTTTGTTCACTGCGGCGATCCGGTGGGAGATGTTGGAGAAGAACCCAGTTGATCTGATCCGTCAGTCTGGCAAGCGTCTCAAGATTCCCCGTATTCTCACGCCGGTGGAGTTTCGGGCGCTTCTAGCCCAACTCGCTGAACCCCTTAAAACAATGGTATTGGTCATTGGGTGTTTGGGGCTGCGGGTGTCAGAGTTGCTCGGTCTCCAGTGGGGTGATATGGATTTTCTCAACCTCACTGTGAGGATTCAGCGGGGTTTCCGTGAGGGAGCCGTCTATCCAACTAAGACGGAGGATTCCGCGAGCATCCTACCTTTGGATCCGGTCCTGGTCGATGTGTTGTTGCAGCATCGCGCCAGGGCGGTGTATCGGACCGACTCTGATTTCGTGTTCGCCGGGGCAAACGGCACTCCCCCCTGGCCAGATACGATGCTCCGTGATTACCTCAAACCCGCTGCAGTCCGGGCGGGTATTGGCGCGATTGGGTGGCATACGTTTCGCCGGAGTTATGCCACGCTCCTACACGATTCATCGGCAAGCTTGGTGGTTCAAAAAGAGTTGCTCCGTCATGCGGATGTCGCAACAACCTTAAATATCTATACTCAGGCGGTCCCCGCATCGCTGCGGGACGCGGCGTCGCAAGCGGTTCAGACACTATGGAAAAACTGATTTGGATAAAGTTGGATTTTTCCGGGGAGGGCAGGTTGCAGTTAACTCGTGTGATTTGTATGGTACGCCTGGCAGGATTCGAACCTGCGACCTGTTGCTCCGGAGGCAGTCCAGTCCCTCTCCACCGTTTCAGTATCTCTCATCTTTTCTAACATTTCCTCTCTTTCGGGGGTTCTGCTTTCGCTCGCAAATTAACCTCTTTCCCCTCAATTCGGGGCCTTTTGGTACATTTTTGGTACGGTCGTAGCTCCACGCATCCGGTGTCCTCGACCTCAGTGGTATTAGTGTGTCTTGGCGTCAGCCGACTTACACACATGCCCCTAACCTTTGGCTCAGTCGAGGATCGCACTGTCCGGTGGCCAGATTCGTCTCCTCCTGCGCCGGTCGCCGATATCCTTCCCAGCCTAACCCTCACGAAGCGCCGGCTCAAGCAGCTTGAGCTCATCCAACTGGTTCGCGAACAGCGCGAGGCGAGGAAGCAGGAATTGGCCTTTAACGCCAGGCCTTTTGTGTTGTGTGGCCTCCCCTTACGTCCCCTCCCCAGGGAGCAACTCCTTTACAAGCGCCGCAACGGGAATTTCTTCCTTCATATCGTCGGACATCCCGACTTCGGTTTGCCCTTCGGCCAGGACCGCCTTATTCCGATTTGGGTGGCGACCCTCGCCCTCCGGCAAAAGAACCGCACCGTCCATTTCGATAGCGCTGCGCAGATGTTGGAGTTCTTCCGCCTCGCCAAGGATGGCCGCTACTACCGGCGTATGGTGCAAGGCTTCCAACGCATCTTTGCTTCCACCATCTTTTTCGGAACAGAGGACCAGCCTGGCGGCAGCCATCTGATTGACTGGGCGCGTTTTCACTTCATTGATGAAATTCATCTCTGGTTCACCGAAAACGGCAAATCGCCTTCGTTTTCCGTCCATGACCGCTCGAACACTATCACCCTGAGCGAAGCCTTTTACACGGAGATCGACCAGCACCGCATTCCAGTGGAACGGGAGATCGTGATCGCGCTCGCCAACTCGCCCGGAGTTCTTGATTTCTATATCTGGATCGCCTGGAGAAGTTGGGTGCTCAAATCTGGCAACATCCGTGTGCCAGTTTTTTCCCCAGGCGGCCTGAAGGACCAACTCGGCTGCCAAGTTCATGCCGAGGACCGCTTCCTCCGTCGCAAGATCAACCAGTGGTTGCGCGTGATACGAGCCCACTGGCCTCATTGTCCCGCCGAGATCTCCACAGACGGTCAGAGCCTAATCATTTCGTCTTCAAAACCCTCCCCGGCTCTTCATCCGGTGTAAATCCCCTCAACTCGTCCTACACCGTCTCGCGATAGAGTACAAATTGCAGAAGACGCACAGGAGAAGGTTACGAGCAAGGAAACTTCATTCGGTGAGCGATTCTCATTCAGTAGCCGCCTGAATGCCCAATTTTCGGAGATCGGGCGAACGGATGGCCATTGATTCGCCAGATCAGTGCTCGCTTTGCGCCTGACGTCATATTTTCTTGTGCTTACAGCAAGTATAGCCGGGATTTGTGTGCATTGTGTGCAGGGAATCGTCGGCGCCTGAATTACCGTTCGAATCGCCAGCGGTGCCGTCAGTCGCCGCCTCGGCATCCCGGACGGGCAGTTTCCAGGAAGGAGACATTTCGGGCAGGATTCCTGCGTGCAGATAAGACGTCCCTGTTGTAAGATCTCGGCGAGCAACAACGCGGCTCCGGCGGCCCAGATTCCTCCGACGAATTCAATCGCAGTAATGGGTGGATTAGGCCGAGACATTCCCTTGATCGCCCGTTCGGCCTCCTTGCTATCTCAGATTTGTGGTCTCAGCCACTCACGGTCATCGACAAAATGGCATCGACGGGGCGTCACGTCAGCTCGCCCTTTCCGAGTTTCACGACCCCCGAGGCGTTGCTCAGCCTTTCCACTTCCTTCGGTGTAAGCAGCCCGAAAGCCCGTGATGTTGCAGATTCTGAACAACCATGGCACATCTCCTTTGCCGACGGCGGTCCCGACGGCCACAAACTGAAAGTCCAGCTTCGACCGCGCAACGAATCAGTTCCCTGATCACTTTTCACTTTAGCTCTTCGGGCCGACGTATCCTTGCCGCTCCAAAACTGTCAAGACCTTAAATCCCAGGAAAGCCGGCCTTTGATTGGCCTAATAATTCGAGAATACGGTCGGGCGGTGCAATCAGGTTCACCAACACACCGCCGGATGGCGGGTTAAGGCGGTCATGCATAAACGTGAGACTTCTTCAGGATCATTGCTTCAACAAGCTACTCGCCCTCGAATGCGCTGGCAGTTTAATCGTCACGGCGAATAAGAGTCAACAGAATCTTTCCCGCCCCTTTATGCCGAGGGAACGCTCGGCTGAGTGAGAGATGTCGCCGGTGGGAGTTCCCGAAGAGTCCAGAAGATGAGGCCGACGCCTTTGCCATCTGCCCCTGCCTCCACCACGCTGGATCAACAAGGCCAATTGCAGGCTATCGCGTATGCACGCGTGCCTACGGTCGGTCACGGGTAATGCCATTGTTCATCAGACGTGCTATAACTCCTTGGGGGTTATCAAACGTTTCGATAATGAGGGTGCGGGAAGCTGCATCGTAGTACCAAGCGGGGCTTGCCTGTTTGAGTCCGTCCAGCGATTCCGCCCTGGGCAGGGCGGTTCCGCCCAAGTCCACTTGGTGCGGCGCGCACTGCTCGTCATGAATTCGGATTTCGAGGTGGCGGGTTGGCGGCTGGTATGAACCCTTCCGGGCGGAGGTTGCGACAATGATGGCGTTGCCATCGGCTTTAACTGTGAACGATTGTTTGAGGTAGACGCCCCGCAGGTAGTCGAAGGTCAGCCCATCATCTTCGTAGTATTCACGGGAGCTATCGCCTTGCGGATAGACCTCCAGTGTGAGCGGATCGATGGGCGTTTGATCGGTGTACTCCACCACCTGCTGAGTGGGAATCACGGCGCCACCGCGCACGAAGAGCGGGATGCGGTCGAGCGGCGCGTCCACTTGGATTTGGGCCGGGCCGTCATAGACGCGCGACGACCAGAAATCGAACCATTCACCCTTCGGAAGATAAACGCTGCGCGAGATTTCGCCATCCTTCACTACTGGAGTCACCAGCAAGTCGTCACCAAGCAGGAACTCATCCTCGGCGCCCACTGCCTTCGCGTCATCGGGAAACTCCAACAGCAATGCGCGCATTACCGGCAAGCCAGTCTCAGCCGCTTGATGAAAAGCGTTATAGAAGTAGGGCAGCAGGCGATAACGAAGCTCAATCGATTGGCGGTTAATGTCCTCACGCCGGTTGCCGTAAGACCAAGGCTCCTGGTTCCGGGAGCCAATCTCGGTGTGAGTGCGGCAGAAAGGGTAGAAGACTCCCGCTTCCAGCCAGCGAGTATATAGATCAGGGCTAGGGCTCATAGCGAATCCGCCGATGTCCGCGCCCACCAGCGACAACCCTGATATTCCCATGTTCATCAGTTCCGGCAGGCTGAGGCGCAGATGTTCCCAGGTACTGCTGTTATCTCCCGTCCACACGGCGGCGTAGCGCTGACCGCCCGCGTAGGTGTCACGCGTGATCACCAGTGGGCGCTCGTTGGGGCGGTACTTCAGGACACCTTCCCGTGTGGCCTCGGACATCAGCAGGCCATACACGTTGTGCACTTTGAGGTGCGGACTCTCCTGCCCGTGATCGTTAAAGACGGCGTCGGGCGACATGGTTCTCGAGGGAAACTCGAACACGGAGGGCTCATCCATATCGTCCCAAAATCCAGCCACCCCATCCTGAATGAGGCCCTGGTACAATGAACCCCACCAGTCGCGCACTCGATGCCATGTGAAATCCGGAAAGACCGAATCACCCGGCCATACCTTGCCGATGAAGAGCTTTCCATCGGGCATTTTGACGAAATCATTTCCCGCCAATCCTTGCTGGTAGACCCAGTAATTCGGATCCACCTTCACGCCGGGATCGAGGATTGTGACCACACGGAAGCCCTGCCGGCGCAAGTCGGAGAGAAGCTTGCGAGGGTCGGGAAAGCCGGCCTTATCCCAGGTGAATACCCGGCAGCCATCCATATATTGGATGTCGAGGTAAAGGACGTCACAGGGAATGTGCCGCTCGCGGAAGTTATCGGCAATGAACCGCACCATGCTTTCGGGATAGTAGCTGTAACGCGACTGCTGGTAGGCAATCTGCCAGCGCGCCGGCAGGGGCATGCGGCCAGTGAGGTTGGTGTAGCGCTCCAGGACCTGCTTCGGATCCGGACCATTGATAAAGTAATAGTTGATTTCACCACCCTCCGAGCCAAATGAGTACATTTCGGGAAATTCTTTCCCCATGTCGAACGAAGAACGATAGGTGTTATCAAAGAAGAGTCCGTAGGCGCGGCCGGAGCGCAGGGCCAGGAAGAAAGGAATCGACACATAGAGAGGATCGGTGGCTGCCCCCCATCCGTAGGCATCGGTGTTCCACATCACATAGGCGTGGCCGCGCTTGTCGAGATCGTCGCCTTTTTCGCCCAGGCCGAAATAGTGCTCGTCGGAAGGCATCCATTTCCAGCAGCGCACGCGGTCACCATCCCACGCCATGCCCATACCGTCGGCATCTTTGGCGATTAGGCGGCCGGCGCGATCGTGGAAAGAAATCCGGAAAGGAGCAAGCTGCACGCGAACTTCGAGATCAGCAGTTTGAATGGTCTCTGTCTGACTCGTGCCCGCAAATTCCAATTGGGGGGTTGGCCAATCAGCTTTGACGACGGCATAAGAAAAATCCGGTCCAAAGGCGGCGCCATGTGTCATGCGGACGCGGACCACGTCTGGGGAAACTGCCGTCACCTGAACCAAGGCCTGAGAATTCTTGAAGGTTATGGAATTGCCCTGGGGCGGGCCCTCCGTCATCCGGTCGATGAAGTGCCATTCAGCATGTAATGTCCGGACATTCCCTGCGATAAGGATGAGAACAACCGCAAAGTAACACCACAACCTTCGAAGCATCGTGTTCTCCGAGTGGGCCCTTCGAACACAGGCCAGCTAAAGACCCGGTTTGAGTGTGACAATTTCCCACGGCCTGGAGCCGGGAGTCAACGGCGTAACGTGCCCATCCGGGCAGCGCCATTCTTCCAGGATGATTAGGTCAATCTCCGGCCTTGCTCGAAAAAGATGACATCCTCGGAAAGAAGAAGATCCTGAGGATGCTTTCCAGCCTTGTCCTTGCCGAGATGAGTCACTTATTCTCTGGCCACAAGCCCCATACGTTCTTTTCGGCCAACAGTTTCGCGACCTTGGTTGATACTAACCTGATTAAGGTGCAGACTCAAGGATTTGGTGATCCCATCGCAAGTACGGCTTTCCGGGACGGCCGGGAGGAGCGGCCAATCGGAGGAAGGGTTACCTGGACAGCCTTGCAAGGCACTGCCCAGGGGCGAAGATTGCTTAAGTGTGGAAAGTGTTATCCTTGAATTGACCGGGATCACGTGGCACCGGCATAGAGGTCGAGGAGGGCACTCGGCTGGTGAGGGTACAAGACAACCGTATCTCGCCTTCGCAGGCGGCCGGTATCGAGTCTCGAAATCCTATGGCCGTGACTGCAAATCATGAAGTATCCAAACAGGTGCCTCAATGAAGCGAAGAACATTTCTCCAGAATACCGTGGTCGCTCCCACTTGTGCCGGGCTGGCGGCCTACGTCTTGAATGAAAAGGCTCCAGCCGCCTCTGGCTTGCCCAGGGGTCCCTACACACCCGGGCGGATTGACAACGAATATAACCTGCTTTTGCCGGGCGAGCGAGAGGCTCTCAAAGACTCACCCCGGGCGGTTTCTTTTGTCGGCGGGAAGGTGGCTGTGAAGTTGGGAAGCGAGAAGAAAACAATGGGCGTGGGAGAGGTGATCAAGGGCTGGCAACTGGTTGCCATCCTCCCCTGGCTAAACGGCATCAGCACGGCAGTCTTTGAAAAGCATGTAACGCACCAGGGTGCGATTGTTTACGTCACCGAGGTGGGCGAGATCGCGAGGATTCCAAAGCGCATCGGCGATCTCTCCCGGATCCGCCCGCGCCCCACCAATACTCCTCATGACGTGAAACTCGAGCGCCCGCGCGAGTACGTCCCCGGCCCCGACATCTGCGGGGATTACATCCTGAACTCCGAAGAGGATCCCAGCTACGAGAACATTGCGGCGCTGGGGGCGGAATTTATCGGCTGGACATTGGTAGCTAACGAGGAGGCGGCGCCGGATCGATCCTTGTTTCTGGAGGCTGACGGGAAATCACGCGAATTGGCAGGGGGGGAGCAGTCCCTCTGGGCGCCTGATCTGGTGGGGAGGTTGTTTGACCCTGGCCAGTTCCTGCCCTCCGAGTACCTCTACGACTATGTCCCGGGCTATAGCAAGCGCACTTTGCTGGGAGGTTTTTTGCCGGCAGCGGACATTGGGGTGTGGAATCCGCGCTATGGGGTGGGATACGAGGCCATGGTGATCCTTCCGGAGGGCGTCGACGCACGGCCTCTGGGCCGGGTCCGCGCCCTGCTTCCGAAACCCTCCGGGGGCGGACTCATCCCCGCCGGGGATGCGAACGCCGGCCAAGCCCTACCCGAATCAGGATTTGTGGAACGCTATTGGAATGGGTCGGCGGAGAATTTCTTTTCCGCGCTGGTGGGAATCTGGAACCGATGGGAGACCTTTTTCTCTGCCGGTATGCAGGTGGATATTCCGGATGAGTGGTTGAGCGATGCCGCACGCGCCGGTATTGCCGTTTCGCGTTGCAGTTATCACGGACTGGAACCCACCTACCAGGTTGGGGAAGGGGCATACACCAAAATTCCGGTGCGTAGCCATGCCCTGTTTCCGGTGGCGCACTACGAATTTGTTTGGGCGCAGCAGTTGTGGGGGCTCACCGAGCAGGTAGAACCCTACTTTCAGCATTACCTCGACCACTATATCCTGCCGGACGGAAACTTTCTTTACAACACACAGGATCAAGTGGAGGCGCCGCTGAATGCGGGCATTTTTCTGGAGAATTCCGCCCGCGCCTACGATTACACGCGAAACCTCGAACATCTTCGTAAACGCCTTCCGATTCTGCGACGAATGATCGACTTTGTGGTTCGCCGCTATCGGTACACACAAGAAACCTTTCCTGCCGAGGATCCTCGCCATGGTTTGATTTGGGGCTCGCCGGAAGCTGATAACGGCGATCCGCAGAATGACTTCCCGGAATCTCACCCCTATTATTACCAGAACGCGGCGTGGACCTGGCGGGGCCTCAAAGAGCACGCTCGGTGCCTGGAGTTGGCAGGGAAAGAAAATCAGGTTGGGGAGCTACGTCGGGAAGCGGTGGAAATCGAAAGGCTGGCGGCGGAGATGCGCGCAGACATCGAGCGCTCCCTGGCGATGACGCTGGAGGCCCGGAACCCCGCCATGAAGCAGGCGGGGATCACGCCTTTCACGCCTTTTGACACAGAGCGTCAACCTCGCGAGCTGTCCAGCTATGAAAACCACCGTTATATGATGGATTGGTGGACAAGCGACTGGGGCGTCCCAGCCTTAGATGCCGGGCATTTCGCACACCGCAGGCTCGCGGGGCAGCAAATTCTCGGAATGAATACGGATGGCGACTACCCTCGTACTTCCAATTTCATGGAGCACGGCACACTGGCAGGCCGCATCCGGGAGGACGATTATCGCCCGTTTCTGCTCGCCCTCTATGGCAACCTTTGCTTTGCCATGGATTCGGGGAACCGTTACTCCCCTGAAGATGCTCTCTTGCCTGGCAACTACCCTGGCGAGGGCAGCCCATACGCCTGGTCGGCGGTCGTCAACAGCGAATTGCAGCCAGCCATGGGACTCCGCTGGCTTTTGTGCTACGAAGAGCACGATCGCGACGTCGTCCATCTCCAGAAGGCCGCTCCCAAACATTGGTTCAGTCCCGGTGTGGTGATTCGGGTCGCCAATTGCCCAACGCGTTTCGGCCCGATCAGCTGGAGCACGCAAGCTCTCGACCTTGCGAAGGGGACCGCTCGCTTACGGGTGGAAATCACTTTCACCGGGCCTTTCGCGGCGGACCTCTACATCCACATTCATCCACCGGAGCGCGTCCCTTTGCGATCGTCCACGCTGGGAGAGGTTCATCCCGCGTATATTCACGTCCCCGCCGCTCAGCTCACGGGCAAGACGCGCATCACGATGGATATCTCCTAGCGCCGGCACGCCGATGGCTAGTAAAGTTAACTCATGACCTTCAATCTAGTGGCGCTGGCTCTGGCGGGCATTGCGGGCGCCTCATTTGCCTTGCCCATGAGGTACTTCCGTGGCTGGCGGTGGGAACATGTGTGGATAGGCCAGGCACTCACCAGCAATCTTGCCTTCCCCCTGCTGACCCTGGCGCTATTGTGGGGACAGTTCCGAATGCACCTAACGGAATTTCCTGTGGCCCGTATGGCGGTCATTGTCGCGCTGGGAGTAGCCTGGGGAATGGGCGGAATAGGCTACGGACTGTCTCTGGTCCTGCTGGGACTGTCGTTCACCTATTCGATAATCTTCAGTGTTACGACAATATTCGGCGCGCTACTACCCATGTGGATCGGCCTACGAGGCCGGCCGGAGCACCTGAATTGGTTCGCCCTGGGTTTGGGTCTGTGCGTGGCCGGAATCATCGTCATCGCCAGCGCGGCGGCGCGGCGGGAAAAGGAAACCTCCAGCCAGGCGGATACATTCGAGACGCTGGCCGTGCCGGTTCCGCCCCTCCCGTACAAGGCGTCCCTGCTCCTCACCGTGGCCGCGGGATTCTTTTCCGCCGCGATGGGACTGGCCCTGGTGGTCAATGAAGATCTGGTGAATCACCTGGTCACGCACGGTGTATCGCCCGCGCTCGCCCCACTCATCGTCTGGGCCCCGCTCGGCGTGGGCTCCGCCTCCGTCAGTCTGATTTTCGGATTCTGGTGCGCATGGCGCACCTCGAGCGCGCGCAGCTTTATCGATTCGCACCCCGGGCGAAACTGGCCGCTGGTCACCCTGATGGGAGTCCTCGGTTTCGGCGTGTTGTTGCTTTATGGATGGGGCTCCACCGCCCGCGGACATCCCCCCAAAAACGTCTCGTGGGCAGTTTACATGACGGTCTACATACTTGCGGGAAACGCCATTGGACTGCTCACGCGCGAATGGAAAAACTGTTCGCGGGGCACGTACGCGGCGTTAACGGTGGGGATTGCACTGCTGTTGGGGGCGATAGTTTCTCTCGCCATGGCCTAGAGCCGTGAATTCCTGCCGCTGCGCGCCTGGCAGGGCGGGGCGGTTGATTCCCGCACGATCAGCTCGGTTTCAAGAACGAGTTCGCGCCCAGGCTCTTTGCTCTCGACGTTCCTTACGAGCCAATCCACAACCAGATGCGCAAGTCGCGCGCGCGGAATGTTCACACTGGTGAGGGGCGGGCACAAATACTCGCAGAGATAACTGTTGTCGAACCCCACCAGAGACACATCGCGGGGAATTTGCACACCGTGCGCCTGCAATCCGCGCAAAACCCCAAGCGCCACGGGATCGGCGATGGCAATCACCGCGGTCGAGTCGAAATGCTCCAAGGCCCTTTGGATAGCAAGTTGACCAGGCTTGGGGCCGGGGCCGGGGCAAGTGACGATTTTCGCCTCCAAACCCTCCGGCCCGAACTGTTCCAGGGCTTTCTGGAAGGCCTGGGTGCGCTGACAAATCGACAGAAACGCGGCCTCCTTCTGCTGCGTATCGGGGTAACTTCGCACGTAGAGAATCTTTCTGTGGCCCAGGTCGAAGAGGTATTTCACCGCCTTGAAGATGCCGCCTTCATAGTCGATGCGAATGTTGCTGATGGTTTCGCTCACCGTCCCCACGTCCTCGAAGACCGCCGGCATCTTGTGGGCGCGAAGCATCTCCAGGACTCTCGCATCCATTTCCGTGCTCATGATGGCCATGCCGGCGACCCGCATGCCAATCATGCGCCGAACCGTAGAGACCAGGTCTGCCGGGGAAAATTGCGTGGAAGCCAGGGAGACCTCGTAGCCGCGCGCCTGGGCTTCCGCGCGAATCGCCTGCGCCAGTTCGCCGAAAAACGGGTTGACGATATCGGAAACAATCAACCCAAGCACACGCGTGCTGCCGCGCGCCAGATTGCTCGCATAAAGGTTGGGCTGGTAGTTGAGCTTCTTAATCGCCGCTTCCACCCGCCGCCGCGTCCCGGATTCGACCGTGTCGCGCCCATTGATGACCGCTGAGACGGTAGCCGTCGATACGCCGGCCAGTTTTGCGACGTCATAAATTTTCGCCAAAGGTTAGTTTCCTCGCTGGTTCACGACCCCTCATCTTAAGCCCGTCCAGACCTGAAATGCAAGCGCCGGAGCAAGGATTTCTCAAAGCGCTTCGATTGACATTATGACGCATATTGCGGCCTGGGCTTTCACTCCGGATTTTGTCGTTTTCTCCGATTTTTGCCCGTAAATCGGCTATTCCTCGACGAAATATTTTTGAGCTTGACAAACGGGATTGACGCACCTAGGATTAAAAGAGTCAAAGCGATTAGAATATAGGTAAGGGTTTTAACGCAGGTCTGAGGGACGATACGATGTGGCGCTCGGGCAGAGGAGTTCCCTTTTGGGGTATGGGCGCGGCGCTGCTTCTCATGCTTTGCCCGCGGTGCCAGGGGCTCGCCGCTCCGGCTAGTGGCCCTCAGAACGGTCAAGTGCAGTGGCCTCCTGAAATAAAGAAGGCCTTGGCGGGTCCGAATGCTCCTCAGCAGGTCCTCTTCCTCATCCTGGAGGACCGCTGGGACGAGGCAGATTCCAAACTCAGCTTACTTGCTCGCTCCCATCCAGACGACCCTGAAATACTGACTTTACATGGAGTCTTATTGCTCCTCGAAGGGCATCTCGCCCAGGCACAGCAGGCATTCGAGCGAGTGCTTGTCATTGCTCCTGCTTTCGGCATTGCTCGCCGAAATCTGGCCATAACCCACTGGCACGAGCACCACAATGGGGAAGCAGCCAGGTTGCTTAGACTCTTTCGCGACAAGAACCCTGACGACGCCCTCGCCAACCTTTATCTTGGGCAAGCTGAGTTTTCTCAGCATGATTGTTCCCTGGCCGTGAAGGCGTTTCATCAGGCGGGCGAACTTCTGCCTTCGTCGCCCCCGGCAATGTTCATGAACGTCGTGTGCGACTTGCAGCTAGGGAATGTAAACGAGGCGGAGGGCCTGCTCAAGCGAATGGGCCCGCATCCTCGATTGCCTCCTCCAAGCGTGTTTTCGTTCGCAATCCAGGCTGAAAAGTCCGGTCTGCATCAAGTGGCGTTCTTGACCCTTCAGTTGCTGCCGACCGATTTTCCGGATCCCTACACCCGCGCCTACGACACTGCCTTGGCAGCTTATGAGGCCCACGATTGTGCCACGGCCGCGAAGATTCTCCGGCACCTTAGCGAAACGGGCCAGTCGACACCCGTATCCTGGGATCTGTTGGGTAACGTTTTGCAGGAGCAGGGCGTAAACGAGAAAAAACCGTCATTTGTGCAAGAAGCCTACAACGCTTACCGCCAGGGGATTTATCAGGACCCGCACTATCTCGGTAACTTTCTTGACATTGCGCTCTTGGCATTGAAGCTTGCCAACTACGATCTGGCCGGGCAACTTCTCACCCAAGGAATCCAGCAGAATCCGCAGGCCTTCCAACTGTTCATCGCACGAGGAACGGCGCAAGCATTTGGCGGGCATGAGGATGTTGCCTCCGCGGACTACCAGCGTGCCATGGAACTCGCGCCGGATGACCCCCTGCCGCCCGCCTTCCAGGGTCTCTTGGACATCCAGGGTGGCAGATACTTGCAAGCCGCCGCAACTCTCGAGGCGGGCATCAAGCGCAGCAAGCAGCCGAACGCCTGGCTTTACTACCTGCTGGCCAAGGCCCGCTACCAGAGCGGCGAGATGACATCGGAAAACCAGGCGCGCATTCGCGAGGCGCTCAAAGAAACCATGCGCCTCGACCCCAACCTCGCTGATGCGTACGGGCTCGCTGGGCTAATGTGGTTGAAGTCGGGCGAGTACCAGCAAGCTGCTGAGTTCTTCGAGAAGGCCCACCAACTCGACCCCGGGAACTCCCGTTACGTATTTGAATTGGCAAAGGCAAATAAGCAGAAGGGAGATCCAGCTTCCGCGGCGAAATATCTCGAGACTTTCCAGCAGTTGGAAGCCGCGAGCAAGCCCACTATGCACGCGTATTTCATGAGGATGCTGGTCGCCCAGCAAGTGGGCCCAGCTTTACAAGGAACGCCGTAGTGTGAGATCCGCTCAAAGCCCACAGGGGCGGCAGATGTCAGCCCGCGGCGACAACCCGGTAGCGCGGACCCCCAACCGGGGGTCTCACTACGAAAAGTGAAAAGGAGCTGAAGATGAGATTAATAGAAGTTTGCGAAAGGTTGACCAAACTGGTCCCCAAGAGGCTGGCCTCATCCTCCGCGTCCCGAACCTGGAAGAATTTGGGGACACTCTTCACGACTGCTTGTCTCGTGGCCGTGGTGGCGCTGGGTAGTGTCACCCTGGGGCTCGCTCAGTCGGCGAACGAGGCAGGACTCTCCGGCACGGTGACCGATCAATCGGGAGGTGTGGTGGCCAGCGCCAGAGTCTCAGCGACGAACACAGCCACCAATGTGACAGAAACCACCACCACCGACTCTCGAGGCTACTATGCTTTCCCCTCACTCCCGCTCGGGGACTATGTTCTTAGGGTCGAAAAACAAGGGTTCCAAACCCTTGTTCAATCCAACATCACGCTTCACGCTCAAGTCATGCAGCAACTTTCTCCGGTGTTGCAAGTGGGCAACGTGACTGAAACGGTGACTGTAACCTCAGCGCCTCCTCCACTGGATTATGCCTCCGCAAGCATGGCTCAACTCGTCCCCACCAACGCGGTCGCGTCCTTGCCGTTACTGGGTCTGCTGCCATATGACTTACTCACGGTCGCTCCAGGCGTAACGGGCGCAGGGACTCTTGGGGGGACTGTCAACACGACCAACGACGTAGTCGCCAACGGGCAGTATCTGAACATCAATGCCGGCGGCCGCAGTTACGAATCGAATCTCTTCATGATCAATGGCAGCAACACCACGGACACGCCCGTGGGGGGTAGCGCCGCAGCGGCCGTTCTGCCGGACGCCCTTGCCGAGATGCGCGTTTCCACCAATGACTATGATGCCCAGTATGGCGGGCAAGCGGGAATGATCGTCAATCTCTCCTCGAAGAGCGGCACCAACCAATATCACGGCGACCTCTTTGAATATCACATGGACAACGCCTTGTCCTCGCGTAACGTCTTTCAAAGTAATCCTGCCAGCGTCTATGCATGGCGCCGAAACGAGTTTGGCGGCACCTTCGGCGGGCCCATCGTGAAACACCGGCTATTCTTTTTCGGGTCGCTCGACGAGCTCCGTACGAACGGCGCTTCCTCTGGGGTCTACACCTTTGAGACGCCTGAATTCGCTAGTTTCGTGGCCTCGCAGTTTCCCAACAGCATTGCTGCCAACCTGGTGAAGAACTATCCTTACCAGTCGGGGATTACCCTTTCCAACGTCGAAACCCTTTCCGAGTATTATCAGAATTATCCAGGGTATTACTACCCGACCCTTGCGTCGGCGGAGGCGCTAGGTTTCAGCCCCGACCTGCCCGTTTTAGGAATCGGTGCCTGGACGCCTAAAGGTCCCCGGCACGGATACAATTGGACCATACGGCCAGACTATTTCTTCAATCAACAAAAGGACCATCTCTACTATTACGCGCAGCGCTCGAGCGACGTACGGGCCAATGAGGACCCCCGGCCTGCTTTCGAAGGGACCGGAACATACTTTACCGACGCCATGAACCTCAATGAGGTACACACTTTCAGTCCAAGCGTGATCAACGAATCCGTGCTTGGTTACTACCGAACCTTTGGCGGAGAAACCGCTCCGTCCTCGGCGCTTAAGATTCCTGGAGTGGCGGTAGGTGGAATTTGGGGGTTCGATAGTGGCGGATACCCATTTGCGCCCGCAAACTACGTCCAAAACGTTACGAACTGGAATGACATGATCACGATTATTAAGGGGGCCCATACCTTTAAGATGGGCTACGGTATTCGCCGTTGGGAAGATAATGCCAATTTCACCGGCCCCTATACCATCCCCTACTACTACATGGTCAATCTCGTTGATTTCTCTCAGGACGTGCCGTACCAGTCCAGCGAGCAGGGGATCGACCCTGAAACAGGCCAGTCCACCAGCCAAGTCCGCGGCTACCGGGCTACGGAGCAAGACGTATTTGTCAACGATTCCTGGAAGGTGAAGCCGGATTTGACGGTCAGCCTGGGCTTGCGCTGGGATTACTTTGGCAATCCCTTTGAGGCCACCAACAAGCAGGAAAACTTCCTCTTCGGAAGTGGATCCGATTTCGAGGAGAGAGTGGCGAACGGCACAGCGGCAGTCGTTCCCGCCTTGTATGCCAATGCCCGGCATGACAATTTCGCTCCGCGGGTAGGTTTCTCCTGGAATCCTTCCCTGGCCAAGAAGTTTGTGCTGCGAGGCGGCTTTGGCATTTTCTACGATCGTCCCAGCAACCAAATCTACACCAATAACCGCGCCAATATGCCGCTTTTCGCCGTGCCCACGTTCGGTGTGCCAACCGGAACTCCCGTAAGATACGGTTACTGTACCCCAACCTCGACTTACAACGTGAGTTGCCCGGAGAATCCCCTGGTAAGCCAAGTCAGCGTAAACTCTTCGGGCGGCCTGATCGTACCAATCAACGGTGTCGAGACTCCTATTCCCACCGAACAGTTCGGGACCACACGGCAGTTTCCGGTTGCCTATAGTGAAAACTGGAACTTTGGGGTTCAGTACTTGATCTCCAGCAATCTGGTGGGCGAAGTCGATTACATCGGCGACGTGTCACGCCACAACTACATGAGTACGGACATCAATCGCATTGATGGGGACGAGAACCCGACGACCGGACAGCTTACCCGTCCCAACCCCAATTTCGCTGACGTTGAGTTGTCTCAACCGGTCGCCAACAGCAACTTCAACGCCTTGTCGATAGGGCTGCGCAGGAATGCCGCAAAGGGAGTGACCTTGTCCGCGTATTACACTTGGTCGCGCGCTTTCGACTACTGCTCCGACTACCTCCAGTCGAATTGCGGGATACCGGACATCTCGGATATACGGGCTAACTATGCCCCCGCAAACTTCGATGTTCATCACCACCTGGCTGGGTATGCAACCTGGGAAATACCCGCTGTTTGGACATCCAATTCAGGACTGAGTCGTGTATTCAGCCATTGGAAGCTGAGCGGGGTCGCGACCCTTCAGTCCGGGATGCCCTTTACGGCGACTTGTAATGCTGGTTTTTCCGCGGGCTGCGACTACAACCTCGACGGCTATGGCAACGACCGCCCGAACCGGGTGGGATCCGTTCAGTTTGCCTCGAATTATCCCAGCCGGCATAGCTACGAGACGGGAATCTTTCAGCCCGGCAGCGGGCAATTCGGGACTCAATTCTATGCGCCCAATGGTTATGGGACACCTTCTTATGTTCCTCAGGAAGGAAACCTGGGCCGCAACACCTTCCGCGGCCCGGGCCTAGCCGATGTTGATTTCGGAATCGGCCGGAACTTCCCGTTTGCCGAGAGGTATTCACTGGAATTCGGAGGACAGGCGTTCAACCTCTTCAATCGTGTTAACCTTGGCGGACCGGATGGCGGTATGGCAGACCCGACGTTCGGCATGTCAACTGGCATCCTTGGTAATCCGAGGGCGTTCCAATTCTTTGCTAAGGTCCACTTTTAGTGGAGACCCCTAGTCGATCCTGGGCGCGTTATCCCGGGTAGCCGGAACAGACTCTCCGGCTGCCCGGCGCGCCGGCCATGATGCTGGCGCCGGTCATCCCCACTTTACTCCGCCATTGGCGAGGCAAAATCGCCCCCCACGTCCCGACTCTATTTCCCTTGGGAGAGAGGGTGGTGCGTGGCAGCGCCTTCACCGGCCGCCGCGGGCCGGGCCTTTACCTGCCGAGGGGCTATGGGCACTCAGGGCGCACAGCCCGCAGTGAGGGGGTTGGAAGCGAGTAGAAAGGACACCAAATGGACCGGAGAAAATTCTTGCAGGGGTTTGGCGCTTCAGCCATCGGCGTTGCGGGTGGTCAAATGCAGACCCGAAAGGTCGAGGCGGGGGAGCCGAGGAACTCGGCAGGCGGAAATGAAAGGGCGCTGCCCACCAGCACGTCACCCCCCGAGGGATACACTTTCCTGGCTCAGTTCGAGCAGGGTCCCGAGCTCTGGAAAGTCTTTGAGGACCTACGCTCTCGCGACGGAGGTTTGCTGCTCATCTCGGATAAGAACCGGCAGAAGCTGCTGGCCAAATCGGCGGAGCCCACCAAGATGGGGGCGGAGACGCCCTACCTGGGATTGACGGTGAAACAGATCGCAGAAACGCTGGCTGACGTGCTGGCTGAGCGTATTCTCCAGGAAGGGGGCGATCCGAGCCCCGGACTTGTAAAATCCGTGGTGCCGCCGATCGATTTCATGCGAGGTTCATTCGGCCAGAACGGGACATTCATCGGGATCAAAGAGTGTTGGGATACGCAGCCAGTACACTACGACGGCAGCACAGAGAATTACTTTCCAACCCAATACGCCCCCGAACTCGGGGAAATAGCCGGCAGGAGGGAGGTCCTCGATGGACTGCTGGGCGGCTGGTTACCTGCCCTTCGCAAGGTGTTTCCACTCCCTGACGGTACGCACTGGGAAGTCATCGTGTTCCCGGACGTGGAAAAGCGGGAGAGGTTCATTGTTCATACTTGGTACCGAATGGCGCACATTGAAAACGGGAAAATAGTGAAGGTGTTTTACGGTCACACGTATCCGCCGTATCCACCGCGGCGGCTGGAACCCAAGCCGGAAGAGTTTTACCGCGCCCTCCTCCTTTTTTCAGACTACTGGGAAGGACTGCTTGCCGACTTCGCGCCTGCCACGCTCCCGCAGAACGACTGGGTGGACATGTCCCGGCATTCGTTCGTCATGGAGCTGATGACGCGGCCCGGAGGCGTGTATCCGAAGTACGGGGCGCTCGACAGGATTTATGCCGGCTCCGAGCACGACGGGTTTCCGGATACGTTCACCAATGCAGTTTATGCCAATCTGGAATGGGGACGCGTTGAGACCGCCAAATCATTCATCGAAAACTACTTCGATAATTTTGTGGAACCGAATGGGATGATCAATTACCGCGGGCCTGAAACCGGCCAGTACGGCCTGATGCTCTCGATGCTGGCAAGGTACTTCAGTTACACTCAAGACGACGCTTTGCTTCTCAAGTACCGCCCGAAGCTCCAGGCGATCGCTGGATTGCTCACCGACCTGCATGAGGAGAGCCTGCGCTTGCCGCCTGACGACCCCGGCTATGGTTTGATTCATGGCTGGTCAGAGGCGGATTCCTGCATGTTCCCGGATCCCCAGCGGCTCTGGCAACCCTATTTCGGCAACAGCGCTTTGGCCGCCCGGGGATTCAAGGACCTCGGCGGCGCGTGGCAAGCGATGGCCAAAACCGATCCCCAGCCAAGCTTGGAGAATGCTGCTCAGGACTTATTCCGGCGGAGCGACGCTTTGCAAAAAAGTCTCATCGCGGCGATCAACGGCTCTGTTCGCCGAGACATGACGCCACCCTACGTGGGAGTGCTGCCGGGAATGAAGTACACCTTTGACCAGGCCGCCCAGCTCGACCCGAGCGGGCCGCAGTTCTGCTCTTACCGGGCCTACGTCGAGTTGCTCCAGGCTGACATGCTGCCGCCTCAACTCGCCAATCTGGTCATTGACTGCATGCGTGCCTATGGCGGGACCACGCTTGGCATCCCCGGGAGCTGGCGCGACGTCAAGGCGCCGAACCGATCCATGCTGGGATTCATTTCTTACGGCTACGCACAGACGCTGCTCCGGCTAAATCGAATCGAAGAGTTCCTGCTCTTCCTTTATGCGCATCGGTACCACTGCCATACGCGCGGCAACTGGCTGGCCCAGGAAACCGCCGGCATCGCCCGCGGGCCCGGCATCGAGGTGGGTCCCTACTGCGTTCCAGCGCAACAGGCTGTGCCGTTGCTGGTTCGATGGATGCTCGTCCTCGAAGACTCGGACGCGGAGCGGCTCTATTTTGGCAGGGGGCTTCCCAAGGCATGGGTGATATCTGGAAAGGACATCAGCGTCGAGCAGGCGCCGACCCGCTGGGGAAGGATCAACTTCCGCATGCTCGCAAGAACCGATCAAAAGATCATTCTTGCCCGCCTAGACCTTCAAAAGCCTGGAGCGCCGCGGGAGTGCCAAGTAACCTTCCGTCTCCCTGAAACCCACCACTTACAAGCCGTGACCGTCAATGATACTGTGGCCAGCTTCTCCGGGCCCCGCAAGGACACGGTGGTTATCGAAAGCGGAGGTGAGAAGAGCTTCGAGATCGCTGCGCATTTCAGCTAGAAGAAGGAATATCTGAAATGGAGGAGTGCGTCGAATTCCTCGAGGAGTGAATCGCGGCGTCTTGGGGGATATTTGCGATGAGGACAACACGTCGCCGTTTCACGACAACTTTGGTTTCATTGGGTGCAGGCCTCAGCCGGGCATGGAAAACTCTTCCCTTCGCCGAAGGCGCCACGCCGAATGCAGGCGAGCAGGAACCTACCTCTCTTGCCTCCGGTTTTCCCAACGGCTCTTACACCCCTTTTGGCTATCTCGACAACCCTTATCACACCTGGGATTTGCATCGCAGCGGAATTCTGCGCTCGGTCCTGCCCCTAGGGATGGGATTGTATTTCCCCGCCGGACCCGGTGGATATTTCGACTACAGGCGAGACTCGGTTTATCGCTCCATCTTCCGGCTCGGTTTTCGGTTCGGGGACAAAGTTTTATTCGAAACGGACGACTTCGATGCCGCGGGCATCAAGATCACCGCTTCACACCACTCTAAGAATCTCCTAAGGCTGGATTTTGCCGTGCCCCCCATTTCTGTCTCCGCGGGTTTCTTCCTGATCGGCGAAGACACGCTTGCTTGCGACTTGTCCGTCAAGAACAGTGGCGCCTCGCCGCAGGACATTCAGATTTTTGGCGTGCAACGCCTAGAGCTTGGCGGGTCTTCGTGGTGGGGCCGGGATGGGATTTCCGGATCGTTCGACGAACACGATCAACACTCCATGCTCCGATCATTTGCAGCCGGGCCGGTTTTCGTTCTCGCCGCAGACCACCCTGTGGATTCGCATTTGGTAGCCGCCGCCGACTCCGCCCTGAAGGATTGGATGGCGGGGAAGGGTGCGCCCAATCGCGGCGCTACAACGTACTATCCTGAACCCTTGAGCTCCGCCTTGAGTCTGCGGGTAAGCATCGCCCCTCGGGCGAAATGGACGGGCGAGGTTTTACTCAGTCGAGCCGTGGACGAGCATTTTGCCCAACGGGAAATCAGCGCTTCCGCACCTCGCGTACAGTCTGTTAGAGCGGAGAAGATCGCTGAGGATGATCGATTCTGGAGCCGAGCTCCTCGCTTGCAAGGCGATTTCCCCGCCCACTGGAAGAACTCCTGGGTTTACGACTTGGAGACATTACGGATGATGGTGAGGAGACCCATCGGCGTCTACAAGCATCACTGGGACCCCATGCAGATTCATGCTCCGCGCAATGTTCTGGCCGAGACTTCCATCGATATGTGGGCACTGAGTTATGCCGACCCGGAGAGCGCCCGGGCCGTCTTACTTGGGCAGTTTCAGGACGCGCTGGAACCCAACGTACCTTGTATGCGCGAAGACGGGACCATGAATATGGTGGCGGCTGATGGAAGCGAGTGTGGGACCTCCGTGCAATGGTGTTATCCCTTTTATTGCATTGAATCTGTTTTTCTCCGCACGGCTGACGAAGTCTGGCTGGGCAAACTCTATCCCTACTTGACCGCCTTTCTTGACTGGACGCTGAAGAATCGTACAGATTCCGAGGGCTGGGTCGTGGCCAAGTGCAGTTGGGAGTCTGGCATGGACGCGTCGGCCCGCTTTCTGATCAAGCAGCCCACAGGAGGAGAGTTGATCGATTTCATCCGCGTTGCCGAAATCCAGGCGGCCATGGCTCATGCCGCAGGCACCATGCGCGCGTATGCGAAGCTGTTGGGGCGAGCGCAAGATATCCACCGCTGGCAGGACCTCTTCGCAAAATACGCGGGCAAGACCCGCGCGCTGTTTTACCAAGGCTGGTTTTACGACGTGGATAGCCGCTCGGGGAAGCCCATCGTGATTCCGGGACATCGGGAAGTAACGCAGATGGCTCCCATCATGTGCGGCGTGGCCACGGCCGAGCAAATCCGCGCCATGGCCCCGGCGATGCTCGAGTACACGCCCTACCAGGAGTATTGGCTGGAATGGCCCTCCCTGGTCTTGCCTTACGCGGAGTCAATGTGGCGGGCAGGCCAGCGCCAACCGCTCGCGAAAGTCCTCTTTGAAATCGTGGACCGCGCGTACCGGTCTATGGACCGGCGCGAAGTCGAACCCGAGAAGAATCTCGGTTGGCCGGGAGTTAGTTGCGAATACTGGGGGCAGAATGGAGCGGCGGGCGGGGAGGGTTATGGCTGGGGCGCCACCCTGCCGGCGCACATTATTCGCAGCCTCTTCGGCTTTCGCGAACTGGGATGGACCGAGGGCGAGCAGTTTGAACTCGGCCCGGACATTCCTGATAGCCTTACCGGTGAAGGCAAGTCGTTCTCGCTGCTTGACCTCCATTTCCGATCCCGGCGATTTGACCTGCACTATGGCCAGACGGGCGGAGGAGAGTTCCGCACCACCTTGACGTTGCCAGACAAAGCTCGAGGGCTTCGAGTCACCGACGAATCCGGGCGTGGGCTGCCCGTGCAATGGACCGGCAACGCGGCCAACTTCACGGTGAAAAACCATGCACTGTACCGAGTCCTGCTGAGCTCAGAATGACAGAATCGGGCGACACATGCGACGATTCGACGTAGCACGGGTAGGCATGGCCCGGCGAGATTTCCTTAAAACGGTGGCGCGGTCATCCGCCGGAGCTGCGCTCAGCCGCGCGCTGTCCGAGCCTGTTGATATTTTGCGGGCTGAGATGGCTCCACATCAAGCCGTGGCGCCTCACCCTGTTGCTACTCCCTACGCCTCTCACGTGCGCCCGCTCATCGGCACGGGCTGGCACGGCCACACATTTCCTGGCGCCACCGCGCCTTTTGGCTTGGTGCAGTTGAGCCCGGATACTTCGGGCCCACAGCAAGCGTGGTATGAGTGGGACCACAGCGCCGGTTATCACTATCGTGACAGCGTGGTCGACGGCTTTAGCCACACCCATATCCAGGGAACCGGCGCTCCTGAGTTTGGCGATGTATTGTTGATGCCCGTGGTAGATGGCCGCAACTGGGCTTGGGATCGGGGCACTCCCGGCAAAGGGTACTGCTCGTCCTTTTCCCATCAGCGCGAAGTGGTGCGCGCCGGCTATTACAGCGTACACCTTGAGACTCCGGGCGTGAATGCCGAACTGACCGCCACAACGCGTTGTGGCATGCATCGTTATACCTGGCCCGAGACCACAGGCGCTGCATCCGTACTGTGCGGCGTCCTCCTGGACCTGGCTCACGGGTTGGGTTGCAAGGTGTACTTTGCTGAACTCAATCTTGAGGGCCCCACAGTGATCAGTGGACGCCGTTATACCCATGGGTGGGCGCCGGACAAACAGGTCCATTTTGTAATCGAGTTTTCGCCGCCTTCTGATTTGGTCGAAATCATGGTGGACGGGAAGCCTGCCGCCCCCGGAACCCGACAGGTTTCTGGGACCGAAATCAAGGCCCGATTCACCTTTACGCCCAGGCATAGCAGTCAACGCATACTTCCCCTGCTCGTCCGCGTGGGCATCTCCGGCGCCAGTATCGAGGGAGCGCGCAAGAACCTAATCAAGGAGATTCCTCACTGGGACTTTGATCGGGTCCGTCAGGAAACAGAAGTGCGATGGGACCAAGCCCTGAGCGCGCTGGACGCCACCCTGCCCGACGAAGCATCCACGCAGGTCTTCTACACCGGCGCCTACCACAGCCTGACAACACCGGCCACGTTCGACGATGTCGACGGGGTCTACCGCGGTGAAGACCGGCAAAATCACACGCAAACAGGCTCGACGAAGTACTCCTCGATTTCCACCTGGGACATTTGCCGCAGCGAGTTTCCTTTGCTCACCCTCATGCAGGCGGAGCGGGTGAACGACTTGATCAAAACCCTCTTGACTGATTACAGGGAACTGAATCAACATTCGCTTCCCTATTTCCCACTTTGGGCCAATGAGACTTGGAGCCGCACTGGATTCCATGTGGTGGGCTTGATCTTAGGAGCCTATACCCGCGGCCTGCGCTCCTTTGACGTCGAGAGCGCTTATGCCGCCATGCGTGAAACCGCCATGGAGGGCGCAACGGAAAACGGCAATAGGGCGCTTCAGCAGCAGTTCCGAGAATACGGTTACGTGCCTACAGGGCCCCGCAAGGAATCGGTTTTCTATACTCTGGATTTTGCTTATGATTATTGGTGCGTCGGGGCCATGGCCCAACTACTCGGCAGGCAGGAAGACGCCACCTATTTCTATAAGTTGGGGCAGAACTATCGGAACCTCTTCGATCCGAAAACCGGCTTCATGCGCGGCAAGACGGTGGAGGGCAAATGGCGCGAGCCCTTTCGCCCGGATCAGGAATACTGGGATGATTACACTGAGTCCGACGCCTGGCAAGCTACTTTCACCGTGATGCATGACGTTCAGGGATTGATTCAATTGTTCGGAGGGGATGAGGCGTTCGTCGCCAAGCTTGATGCGCTGTTTGCCGCTCCCTCTTTGGTCTATCACGCTCCGCCGGATGTCACCGGGCTTATAGGCCAGGACGCCCAGGGCAACGAACCCAGCAACCACATTCCCTACTTGTATGCGTTTGCCGGGGCCGCGTGGAAAACCCAATACTGGGTGCGCCGCGTGATGGCCAAGTGGTACACCAATACTCCCAGGGGGATTCCGGGTAACGACGACTGCGGCCAGCTATCAAGCTGGTTCGTGCTGAGCGCCCTGGGATTGTACCCCGTCAATGCTGCCACCGGGGTTTATGTGATCGGCAGCCCCACGGTGCAACGAGCCAGAATTCGTAACCCGGAAGCAGGCACGACCTTTACAATCGTCGCCGAAAACAACTCGCCGGAGAATGTTTATATTCAAAGCGCGCAATTCAACGGCAAGACGCACACCCAGGCATGGCTCAGGCACCGGGACATCGAGGCCGATGGGGAACTGATCCTGCGCATGGGACCAAAGCCAAACAAAGAGTGGGCAGCCGCCCTTGCGGACCGCCCGCCATCCGGCCTGACTTAGCTTCTTGACGATCACTTCTCGAGCTGCACTCGTACTGTCCAGCGTGTGTACCCTGATTTGTCGACGGCCTGCGCCGTTTCAGGCGAGCGGAGCTCCAGCGTCTTCTCGCCGCTAGTTGTTTCAATAACGCGCGCGCCATCAAGTGCATTCACTTTCCAAGGCGTGAATAGCTTGACGCGGTAAGCTCCTTGCGGAAGCCCCTCCACCGTCAACCACAATTGACCGCTTTCATACCTGGTGCTGAGAATACGCAGATTCCGGTTGCCGTCGCCTTCGAGTATCGGCTGCCAGTCCACCTTCACCGCCACACCCGGCGCATAACGCACCTCGAAAGTGCTCTTTCGGGTAACGATCATGGTCGCTGTGGCATGAACATCGCTCTCAAAACTTTCCAATTGGAACTTCACAGGTTTCCCATCCTGTAAGACCTGTGTGACCGTCGATCCTGCAGGCAGCGCGGGTGAGAAGTCAACCTTGATGGGTTGCAAACCTGTGCATCCAACCGTCGTCGTGAGTAGGCCAGGTTCCTGGTGCAACTCCAGATCTAACTTCTCCATTCCGAAAGGAAACTCGCGAACCTTGACGTCCGGCCAGTCAGGCGGCAAGTGGGGTGATACAGTTAGCGCCTGTTGGGGTACATCGAGATCGAGTCCGAGAACGCCGTCGATGAGTCCGGGAATGATTGTGAGTTCAGAAAACATCTGGTGGGGCACAGCGTTGTCCAGCAGGCGGAAGTACAATCCGGTCAGGACCTCCGGCATCGCGCCGCGCGCGCTGAGCCCATGCAGATGGATCATTGACATCCAGGTAGAGAAGCCCTGCACGGCGTTGTGATAATGGAACTGTCCGAGCATCGGGCCGGCCGTCATGAAAGGCCAGACCGATCCGATGTTATAGGAACCTTCGGTGTAGTGCGGGTCGTCCATAGACATGTTGCGCAGCCCCCAGTCCGAAAGGAAGGCGGCTGTACTCAGGTGTTCCAGCGCAGCGCGAGCGTGAGCCTCCGGCAGGCTTCCTAGCCAGGCGCAATAGCCCATCATGATATTGAGATACGTAACCGGCATGCCGGCGGTGTCCAGTCCGTAATCATAGGAATTCGAACGGGCATTCCAAAATTCGCGTTCCAGCGAGGCCCGCGCTGTGCGTTCACGCTCTTCGCACTCTTTTTGCAGGGCTTCTTCTCCCATGAAGCCGCTGAGACCGCGCATCGAACGGAGAGCTGCGATCCACTCTCCTGCCATGGCAGCATCTTTCGAGAAAATCGCAAGCTCCGCCGAGCCCCATTCGCCCTTTGGGATGATTGGGAGGCCATCGGTGGGATCGAGTGTGGAAACGCAATAATCGAACGCCTTGCGAATCGACTGCCAACTCTGCTTGACAAAATCCTGTTCGCCTGTAAAGCGGTAGAAGTTGCCCATGGCGATCAGGTACCAGAGCGAGGAATCGGGATGTATGTAGGCGTAGGGATAGTCCTTGAACCAGTCGATCAATCCGGCGCTCTGTGCTACTTCGTGTGGTATTTTCCCGTCAGCCCGCTGGTACTTTTGGAGGAATCGGAACGCTTCCTTGACACTCTCAGATCCGCCGTATTCCAAATACGCCCAGGAAGTAATCGTGGGCTCGTCGAAAAACCAGGCGTACATGGGCCGGGTTCCGGTCCCGGAGGAGCCGAAACCGGAAACGTAGCTGCAACCAACGTAAGGGTTGCAAACCTTGAGCTGGTCGAGTGAGATCCGTGACCAGCGCAGGGCCTCGTTCACGCGGGGAACGGGAGTCTCGAATTGTGTTCCTTGCGCGTCAAGCTCTGCGAAATGGCGGAGGCTCGCCGCATAAAGCGCTGGAAGGGTCTGGAGGATCTCCTGGTAAGCCGCCGGGGCGTCATAGATACCTTTGATCCCACCGACAACTACGATCGGGACGTACGAGCGCTTCGCGTCTTCCGGGCTGATGTGCAGTTCGATCACTTCATCAGGATGTTCATTGGTGAGGTAGGAGGAGTATCCCACGGCAGTCGCGCCTTTCGCCAAGGGAGAGCCGATCAAGGCCGAGAAGCGGTCAGTTGGCTCGGCGAGTCTGATCCATTTATGCTCCGCGTCCCAGGTGTAGGTTTGCCCTCCGATCCCGCCCGGCCACATGAGATTGAGGTCCGGTTTGAACCGGACAAAGACCCTTAAGTCCGCTGGGGCGTGCGCCTCGAGCAGGATGGTGAAGCCCGGCTCTCGGCGTGGCGTGAATAGCGTCTCGGTCACTGAAAAACGTTCGGCGGAGTATTGTATTTGCACCATGTGGGGACAGACGCGTACGCTACGAGCAATGTCCGCGCCGGCGTAAATCCTTGGATAACCCTCCAACTCAAAGGCCAATTGCAAATCGTGGAAGATCTTCAGCGGATAGACCCAACCTTCGAGCGTTCCATCTTCGAAACCCCACAACCCGCTCTGCTCCCCAACCGCATTAACAAAACGCCAGGAGCTTGCTGGCCCGGTCAGTTCCAAAGGTCCGGCGCTCATACTAAACTTGGGGATACCTTGGCCGCAAAGCCCCTGGGGCAGCGTTACCGTTACGGCCAGCAAAAAGACAAAGATGATCACCCTCGCGGCATGAGATTGACGTTGCAACGATGTTGGTTCACGCATTGGACAGACCAAGAATTTTCATATTACAGCTCAGTTCGGGCGGGGCCATGTCATCCGTGCCCATAGCAAACCCTGAGGTTAGGCGATGACGCATAGGTAATCAAGCCCATTTTGAAAAACCTCTCAAAGCTTGGGTAGCCCAAAACGGGGACCACGCCGACGCTGATTATTGAGATTTATCTTATTGAGATTTGTCGTTGACAGGAAGCAAATATTCATTTAGCTTTCGACCCCCTGGGGTCTATTGCTTAACTTCGGTATCGACCCAAGGAAACACATAGGACTGTGCTGTGAAGGAGTCGATGAATAGCAGAGAGCGAGTTAAGCGCGCCATCCAGTTTCAGGATCCCGATCGGGTTCCCATTTCGCACGCGGTCCTTCCTGCCGCCCAGATTAAGTATGGGAAAGCGCTAGACGAAATCCTGACAGAGTTTCGCGAAGACTTTGGTTGGGAGTATATGCAAGATCTTGCCATCGCAGATTTTCCGGTGGTTTATAAGCAGGGAAGAAATACCGACGACTTTAGCACTGTGTGGCGCTCGGAATGGCTGGGGGTGTGTGGAATCCCCGTCGAATGGCCCCTTCGCGACTTGGATTGTTACGAAGAGTTCGAGTGGCCGGAGGTTTTCAACGCCGGACCGCCTTCCGGAAGACTTTACAGCGGCCACATGATGGGCTTCGATGATCGCTGGTACGCGCGTGGCGCGTGGATCACCTTCTTCGAACAGCTTCAGCAACTCTGCGGGATGGAGAACTTCCTAATAGACATCGCCACCGAATCGAAGACGTTCTACCGGCTACTCGACGACATGCTGGATTTTAACCTGAGGTGGATCGACAAGTGGACCAACCTTGAGTATGACGGCCTGCACTTTGCCGACGACTGGGGAGGCCAAACCTCGCTCATCATTAAGCCCGAGACTTGGCGGCGGATCTTCAAGCCGCGCTACGCGGAAATGTTTAGGCGGGTCCGCGAACGTGGGATGGACATCTGGTACCATACCGACGGGCAGGTGCGGGACATCCTTGGTGATCTGATCGAGATCGGGGTGCAGGTAATCAATTGCCAGGTGCGAGTGGTCGGACATGAATGGATCGCCAGGAACGCGCGCGGGCGCGTAGCTTTTCGCACCGATATCGACCGGCAATGGGTCATGCCTTTTGGCTCGATATCGGAGGTGCAGGAAGAAGTGCATCGGACGTTTGAGGCGTGCGGCGTGTCGCGGGGGGGGATTGTGGCCTGCGGGGAGGTTGGACCGGACGTGCCGCTCGAAAACATCCGCACCATGTACGAGGCTTTCCGTGAATACGGGACGTATGCTTCAAAAACGGCTGGGTAGTAGCAGCCTCCGTCGCCGCCACGCCGCGGCGCGGAGGCAGGAAAGTATCAGGGAACGGAAACAGCCCAAAACGGTAGTTTGTAGTCTGCACCGTAGAACTTGCTTGCAAATTGCCCTATCGCCTCTGAGCGATCGTAGAGCTTATTGAGACGTCTACAATGACATTCCGGGAGAGAGTCCTGGCTGTCCTGAATCGGCAGAAGCCGGATATTGTGCCTTGGTTCGGCGACCTGGACTATTGGGCGACAGCGTTAATATGCCGCGGCGAGAAACCGCAGGGTTTCAAGACGAGCGACGCCTACCTTGACTGGCACCGAGACTTGGGAGTGGGTTTCTACCTGCAAGGCTATTTTCCTTTCAAAGCTGTCAACGAGAATTGCCGGGTTCGAGAATGGAACGAAAGAAATCTGCGGCGACGACAAATTGAAACGCCCTTCGGAACTCTGCAAGAAACCTGGACGTGGCTGGAGAATTCGTTTGCAGAGGCGCCCACTGAGTACCTGGTGAAGTCGGCCGCCGATTTGCGCAGCTATCGTTATTTCACCGAAAGCATGCGGTATGAAACTGACTATGCGTTTGCTCATCGGCGCCGCGCGCTAGTCGGCGATATCGGAGTGGTGCTGTGCTACCTCCCCAAGAGCCCACTGATGCAGTTGGTTGCGCTTGACGCGGGGCTGATGACTACTTTCGGAATCTTCAGCGAGGCGGAGGAAGAATTCCTCAGAACCATGGAGGTGGTCCGGCGCTCGCACGATAGGGCGGCGCGCCTTGCGGTCGAGAGCCCCGCCGAGGTTCTCATGATTCCAGAGAACCTTTCATCGGAGTGTGTTGGGAAGGCCTTTTACGAAATGTTCATGCGTGACTATGAAGAAACATGGGCGCAACGCATCGACGAAGCGGGTAAGTTCTCCTGCATCCATTTGGACGGCACGCTGAAAGGCCTACTGCGCGAAACCTGCTCCACCAGCTTGACGTTCATTGAGGCGCTGACTCCCGCTCCGGTTGGCGATTTGGAAATCGAGAAGTGGGAGGAGTGGAGCGGGAACTCGCGAACCATTCTCTGGGGAGGATTGCCGGGAGTTTATTTCACGGGGTTGGTGAGCGACGAAGAATTCGAGCGCCACGTCAAGAATGTGCTGAGCGTGATGCGCTCGGAGCCACGCTACGTCCTGGGCGTGGCGGACCAAGTCCCTCCCAATGGTTTGGAGCGACGGGTGCGGCGCGTTCGGGAGCTCGTGGAACAGTACGGCGCATATCATTAAGGGTTCATTGCTCAGCATGCGCGAAGGGTTATGGGACTGGGGCGTGATGCTCCTGATCGCCTAGGCAGCGGTTATCAGCTAAGGCATGTTTCGTCCCCAGCATCCCTAATGAACAAGCCTGGAGTAAACCTGCCACTATGCCTCAAAGGAAAGCACTAATGTCATGATCTCCCAAGGCTTCACCGCCAATCGCAGTGAGCCGGACTTTTCTAAGGGGAGATATTCTTCTTTATCTTCAATCAGGTTGGCTTGCCAGGCATGCGCGATAGGTTTTGAAAACCTTAGGTGCGCCTCACACCCAAATCCCTCTGCCTCGTAAAATCGAAGCACAACCTGTTCGCCTTCCTCACTTTTTTTCAGTGCCGTGATAACGAGGTTTGCAGGTTCGAGTTGTAGGAAACTTCCACTCGCGCCGCCTGTTCCATTTGTAGGTGTTCCCTCTTGCGTGAGGAAAGCCGCCAACGGATAGTTAAATCCAATCGCTTCCCGGTAGCGGGTTCGCCAATTAGCCCCGTGCGGCATCACGGACACCCGGTAACGGTGGGTTCCCTTCTGGGTGAACCAGTTGAGCGGATTCCACGCCTGGCTCTTGCGTGAGCACAGCAATACGTGCTGAAGCAGAGGCTGGGAGATGGGATGGTCGGTGTCATCGGCGAAGAGGTGCACCGTGGTGTCTGAAGCCGACAGGCAGCCGTGGCCAAGATAATGAGCGTCGGATGCGTCGATCCAATTGGTCGCCTCGCGGTAACGAAGTTCATGCTTGGCGCCGTAGGGAACCTGCTCGAACCACGTTCTCAGCGGATCCGCTGGCAGCAGTGAAAAGTCGAGTTCGTCCTGGCCCAGTTCAACTTTGCCGAAAGGGACCTCGTAAGTGATCCGTGCTTTATCGAGGTTTATGGGGAAAACCACCCTGAGCTCACGCTCTTTTTGGCCGTCCCAATCCAACAGTTCCAATTCCAGATCGATGCGATCAAGCGCATGGTAAAGATGCAGAAGCTGCCGCAATCGAAAATGCTCGAACTCGGCCTCGCGTATGGCTGTGACCCTCACCGGTGTTCGGGTAAAGGATTTGAAGGAGAAGGGATGGCGGCTGGTCTGGTCAAAGTCCGCCATGCTGATGTCTTGCGGGTCATCCCAGGCGTAGCCAAGCGCCGTTAGCTGGATCACCTCCCCTGCATCGAACTTGCCGGTCTTGAACACCTCCCAATCACGGCGCTTGTCATACAGGCTCTTCATGCCGCCTGCACCGAAGGTCACCTTGAAGAAGCTGTTTTCGGCGACGTCCCCGGACAAAGGGGTGAATCCGGCAGCGCGGGGAGCTGGTTTTAGGGTGTACGTGCGATAGCCAAGCGAAGGCACAGCGCGAGACACGAATACGAAACGTAGCGCAGGCGTCCCTCCCGCAGCCGGGGGAGCGTCCCCCGCCCGCATCGCGGCCCGATCTACGATTTCGTACGGGACGTTCTCCCCCTGCTCATCTATGACAGAAAACCCCTCCCAGCCAGCAGGCATTTCGAACGGAACCTCGGCCAAGTCTGTTCGCTCCCAGTTCAGCGGATTAAAGACAACGAACGAAGGGCCTGATTCCCCACCAGGCTTAGTGGCCGCTGCTAGCTTTGTTCCCGCGCCGCTAAGCAAGCCATCAGCAAGCTGACTAGATTTCTGGTATGAGGCGACAAAGACGGCGTCCGTAATCACCCCTTTGTTGCCTCCCCACCCATGGTCCGGCCAGCAGTTGGCGCGCCAAGCCTCCTCGAACGTCTTCTGCGGGTAGTCTTGGAACCCCAGGGACAAGCTCAGCGCAGCGTAAATCCGTTCAGCAGTGAGCAGGCAGTTATGCGCACGCCTTCCTGCTAGCAGTCCCTCGCGATGGCTGGGCTCGTCATAATATGCCCAGTTGAGCGGCCAATCTCCACTAAGTGTTGTGAGGCTCAAGTCGTGCTGGGTGAACTCGTCAAAAAACTCCTCAGCGGAAGTGAAAGTCATGCGCGGCGGATGAATTTGGTGATCAGAGGAGGATGCGTGGTTCCATAACGTCGCCACTTTTTGCATGGCTTCGTTTTGATTTCGAACGTAAGGGGGCAGTTCAGGCTGCGGCACAAGATAGTCAAACCAGTAGTCATAGATGAGATCATGTGGAAGCTCGCGGGGCTGATAATAGTATTCTCGCTGTTGCGCAAACTTCAGCCAGCCCTCATTGCTTTTCGCGTCCAGGGGATCGCTGAGTGGCGTTGCCGTCAGGCCGTAAGTGAAAATAACGGATCCGTCGAGGCCCTGCCACCAGTAGAACCCAAAGGGCATGCGCCCCTGAAGGAGGTACTTGACTCCCGCCTTGCGCAAAATCTGTGGCATTTGGATGGTGAGCCCCGGGGGATCGGTCTTGAAGTAAGTGTGCGAGTCCACACCCGGAAAATTCTTCCTCAACCAGCCCCGCCCATAGTAAAACTGCCGCACCAACTTTTCCGGGCCAACGTGAACTTCCAGGCATTGGACGTAGCTGGCGCCCCAGGCAAAACGCCTATCTCGCATGTAGCCGGCAATCTCCTCGCGCCTTTCCGGATGCCGCTCGAGGAATTCCATCAAGTACACCGGCGATTCCATGGAGTAGCGAAACTCCGGATATTCTTTGAGCAGCTCGAGCGCCGGCAAGATAATCTTCTCGGAGCGAAAGTCCCCCGTCTTTTGTTGCGTGTCGAGCCAGCCCAGGTCATTGTGGCAGGTACAATGAATGGCAAAGATCCCACCGTCGAAATACGACTTAAAGGGAGAAATCTTGAGGGGGCGGCTGGAACCGAACCCCGACGTCCCATCGACGATCTTAAATTCCATCTCGCCACCGGCAAGGGGGGCAGGAATCCATACTTGCTGGCGGCTCACCGTGCTAGCGGGAATCGTGGCCAGAGGGACCTCGACTGGGGCACCCCCTTTCTCGAAGATGCTAAGCCGCGCGCCTTCGATCGCCGCATCAGGATTGGTGATTTCAAGAGTTGCAGTTTGCACGGGCCTGCCGTTGTGGACGTCATACATCGCATGCATGTCTATCTCAAAGGCCCGCTGGTGCAACTGGGGAAAGACCTTGACTTTCGCGATTCCGGTTTCCAGAGCTCCGGGCCGCCCCCAGACATCCTCTATTCGGATCCGAACGAACTTGGACGTGCCAGCACTAGGGAAACGAACGATCTGGTACCAGTCCGCGTCCCGCAATTGAGCCGTGATCCCGAACCCGTCCGAGAGGATGCACTGAATCCTTCGTGGGAACGCGTAAAACTGCGTCCGCGAGAAGGTGGCTAAGTAAGGATCGGAACCGACCACGTCGCGCGCTAGCGGCCGTCCCAGAACCCACAATTCGCGTACTATATGCGGCGTGGCAAAATCGATCTGCACCCATGCCCCCGCCAATTGCTCATCTGCCTCCCACCCGCTATGATCGTCATCGTTGAAGATGTTCTGAGGAAGATATCCCCACGGAGGATCGGCGAAATAAGATGACGCCTGGGCTTTGGGTTTGAAGGCCTCGCTTGCCCAATTTGGGTTCTCGTCGTTTCCGGCCTGGGGCGCCGCGAGCGTTCGGGAGCTTGCCACGACTTCGGCCAATCCGCCAGCAGCGATCCAGGCAAGCCCAGCCGCCCCACCGGTTTTCAGGAAATTCCTTCGGTCCATAGTCAGTTCATCCTTTTCCCCCATCAGCGAGGATAGCCCTCTCGAGCCTCGTTTAAAGCGCGAACGTCGTTTGTGGATCGCTGATCTGCGCAACGTCACCCAGAAAGTAAAGTGCAGTCACGCGCGGCGGTAACGTCTCGGTGAATTCGGTAACGCTCCTAGCAACGAGTCTTTCGGTGAAGGCGTCGTAGACGTCGGTTCGCTTCGGCAGTCTCAGCCGCTTTGGACCGCCTACATTCGTATGGATGGCCAGAAAATGACTGTTGGCATAGATCAAGTCGCCGTCGTCATTGTAAATATGACATCCGGCGTGCCGCGCGATGTTGCGTAGGATCGGCGCGGGAACGTTCGGCACGGCAATATAGACTGAGGTCCAGTCTGCGAATTCTTTGACCACGAAACCCGGTACCTCCCCAGCACCTTCTCCATGCCAGGGGAGCAGCCGACCCAGGGTTCGCGCTTCGGGATCGTCACAATAGAATATCGGCCCGAGACGTGAGTCCGTGCCGAATTCCGGGATAGCTGCCATATGGGCCGTAATCGGGTGCGTGAAGTCGGTCAGGTAGACGCGAGATGACATATGACCATAGAAATCAGCTATCTGATGTTTCACTCGGATGCCGGTCAGGTCGTGAATATTTTCCACGGAGAAACCCTTTTCGCTGAGCACGCCTGGCGCATATAGCCACACGGCCACTTTCCCGTCTCTCTGAATCCTTCGCTTCACCGCTTGGCGCTCGTCGTCAGTCAAATAGAGCGTATCCAGAAAGATATAGAGCTTGTAATCTGGCATATTCGGATTGGAAAGATCGTTATGAAGGTACACGTCGTAAGTTGTGCCCATGCGCGGAAAGTTCAGACGCTCCTGCAGGTAGAGAGGGTATAGGAGTTCCACGCCGGGCTTAAGAAAGAAGGGTGTTTCTTCATCCATCAGAACCGCGACTTCGCCCTGGTATTGCATGTCCAAGTCCAGACTCTTCTCGAGCAGTATGTGTGTTCGGGTGAAGAGCCGCACGATTTCCGGATCGTGATACCATCTGCCTTTGGGGTCAGGATCCATCCACCACATACCGTAGCGGGAAATCAAACGTCGCGAGAAATCGCGTTTCAAGACTCCGAAGGACTCGGCGCGAGTGGGAAGAGGGCGGCCCTCGGTGAAGGATCCAGGCTCGGAGACGCAGGTTGGGGTATCGCATTCCGTAAAGAAGAGCTTGCCATGGAGTTTCACCGTCTCGGGCAGGGCCTGCTCACCGTCGTAGCCACCGGGGCCCCGGCCCGTGTACTCATACGGCGAGCAGAGAAAATCCACATAGGGAGAGGCCAGGACCTTTCTTAGGGCATTGTGCCCCCAGTGCACTGCGTTGCCCTCCTCTGGAGGTCCAAGGGCGCAGATCAGGTAGCCGTAAAATGCGCCGAGGATGCTTTCGCTCTTCGAGGCCTCTTTCCCGACTTTGCAAAAATGAATCAAGGCGTCGGAGTTAACGTCCGACAGAAACTCGTAGTAATCGCTCACCCATAGAGACACAGCAGGGTCGCGGAGCAGGTTTATGTCGGTCTTCAGCCGCGTCGCTCTAGTCGGAAGCGGGGCGGCATCGAAAGTGAGGTCGGCGATTTTCCATGCGCTACGAAGGGCGGACATATCGCCGGCGTATTTCGCCCTCAACCACTTCCGGAAACCCTGCGTTGCGGCAGGGCTGAAATCGGGATCTACCGAGCAGTAGAACCATTCGTTGATTCCACCCGTCACTTGATATCCGATGACGTGGTTCGCGTAGGGCATGCTGCGGACGTGCTCGATGAGCCTGCGAAAGGCTTCGGCAGCCTCGGCCAGCCAAATCCGAGACGCCATGGAAGTCAGGAAGGGAGAAATCGGGTTCCCATCCTCCGCAGTCAGCCGATCGTCGGGGTGGGCTTCCAGCCACCAATGAGGCGCCGAGACGGCCAAACGCGGAAACATATAAGCGTCCGGATCTGCTTCGATAATAGTCTGAACTTCGGCGTCGAACGCGTGGTAGTCATACTCGTTTGGCCCTCTCCACCCCAGGTCATGTGAATGACCAATGATGTCGCTCCAGCCAAAGGTATAAAGATGCAACCCCGCTTGGCGAAAGTCCGCTATGTTCCCCTTCAGAGCGTCCCGGAAAAAATAAGTGCACGCAGGCGTAGGCATATCATTGATGAAGAGCGTTGGCGCGCCCTTGTGCATGGCGACGCGCGCGCGCGTTTGGCCATTGGAGGCGGCCTTTACGGAGCGGATTGCCTCCAGACCCGCAGCTACTGCCCCGGTGGTTTGAGCAGCTCTCCTGAGGAACTCTCTTCGATCAATTTCGCTCAACGACATCCTCCAATTTTCAGGTTGCCGAATTCTGGCTCGACGCCCGCTCCAGAAAATCTGGTTGCCACACGAACGGGCAAATGCTCGTCGTGATCAAAGCCCTCCCCTACACAGCGGCAACAACATGTTCATTGTAGCGCTAAAAGCTTGGCCGTATTGGCGGGCATGGTGAGGGAAAACTCCTTCTTCCCTTCCGACAGAGTCCTTTTTGTGATCAGGTCAACCACGCGAGCCGGCCGCGGCAGCCGAATCGTGCGAGCGCCCCCCGAAGGTGAATAAATAGCCAGGGAATTCCCGCTTGCATACACTACATCATCCGCCTCGCTATAGATATGGCACCCGGCGGCGCGCGCGATGTTGCGCAGCAGGGCGGCAGGAAGGATCGGTGCACTGGAGTATACGGATGTCCATCCCTCCTGCTCCTTCACCAGCAACCCGGGCCGATTGAGTCCCGCCAACCGGCCCAGCACTTTAGCCTCTGGGTCGTCACCCCAGAAGCGAGGACTGATGCGAAAGCCTGGAAGGTCCCGACGTAGCGTGCTGTCCGTGGGGTCCTTCAGGTAAAGGCGGTGGTCAAACCATGGCTTGATGCTCTCCACGTTGACATCGGTTCCGTAAGCCAAGCCGGTGGGGAGGGACCGTGTATATGGATGATCGCGGGCAGTGATCTCCACTCGTAGTTCGCCAGGCGAGTCGCTTTCCGCAAGGCGAATACCGGTCAGCGCCCGCATGTTCTCGACGGAGAGGTTTTGGTCGATACAACCCGGCGCATACACCCAGACGGCAGTTGCATGATTCCGTTTGAATTTCGCTTGCGTGGCGGCGCGTTGCTCGGGCGTGACACAAAACGTGTTCAACATTATGTAGCACTTGTAGTCAGGCAGGCTCTGGTTTTCGAAGTCTCGGAGACGAATCATGTCAAACGGCGTGCCCATGAAAACCAATCCCCATTGCTTTTGAACGGAAAGCAGCGCGGTGAAGAGAATCTCACCATCGGCGAAGTAGCGGAAGCTGTCTTCATCAAGCACAACCGCCACATCAGCCTTGGACTCTTTCTCGGCGCCCAGATACTGCTGGTCGATGGCACGCAGCGCAGAGAACAACCTGATGATTTCCGGATCATGGAACATTCCGCCCAGCAAGTCCATATACCACATGCCGAAATCGCCGGTGAAAGCATATCCAAAATCACGTATCAGCAACCCTCGAGTCTCCTTCCAATCGCGCGGAAGGCACAGTGAGTCCCTCCAGCGCCATTGCCGCTGGTGAAGGTGGGTTTCGGTATCCACCTCGTTGAAGTACAACTTGCCGTGCAGGGCTATGGTTGTGGGCAGTGTCTGCGACGTGTCGGCGCCGCCGACCATGCGGTTGTCGTAGGTGTAAGGACTTGCGATGAAGTCAATGTCCGGCGAATGCAACACCCTGTCGAATCCGAGATGACCGCTGTGATTGAGCGACAGGTGGGGATAATTGCACCAGAGATATCCGTAAAACACGCCGACGATCTTTCGCCGCTGCGTAAGCTCGTTCGTCCAGCGGCACTGCTCCAACAACACCCGGGCGATCAGATTATTGAAGAATTCAAAGTAATCAGGAACCTGGCGGCTGATGGCGGGATCGAAAAAAATCCCGTGTGTAGGGTGTTTGCGGATGTCTTCGGAGGGGATTTGGGCCGTCGCAATGGTCACCTTCGAGTTTCCCCAGGCGAGCCGCAGATCTTCCGTCTTGCCGTGATATCTCTCCTTCAGCCATTCCCTAAATGCGGCCTGCGCCGGTACGCTGTAATCTTCCACACCGAAATTCGTTGGCGGCGAGGCCCCGGGCGGGACTTCCCAGTAGGAATTCCAAGCAAACCACTCACCGTAAACCCCATTACAAATAAAGTACCCAACGATGCTGTTGCCGTACTTGGCTTCCAGGTGTGTCAGCAGGGCAGCGAGAGCCCGGTGGGAGAGGGTTCGATAGTTTTCTGAGGCAAAGGAAAAATAGCAAGGTTCTCCGAACATTCCGGCGCGGCTGCCGTCACTCTTGAGGGTGATATCATTGGGAAACTTATCGCACCACCAATTACCAGGAATCGGATCGATTCGCGGCAGAAGCAAAAGGCTCGGCTCTTGTTTCAAGTACTTCTCAATCTCCTTATCCGTTTTGCTGAAATCGTACTTTTCGGGGCCCACCCAGTCGAAGGGAAGATTGAAATCCACGATTCGGAACCCCGCTTTAAGAAAGTCCGCCAAATCTCTGCTGTCGGTAGTGAAGCATGTCAGAGGACTGGTGAGCTTCCCATTTACAAATAGAGACGGCATCCCCTTAAAACGCCTCACCTCGCTGGTCAGTTGCCCCGCGCAGAGCACCGTCCAACAGATCAATAGGTTGATCAAACAAAGCAGGATTGCCAATACCTTCATTTTCATTGCTTTTGCTCCTTCCGGGTTCTTCCGTCTCCAAGCCAAAGCGGCAGAAAGGCGCTATGTCTGCAGCAAAAGGGAAAAGGCTTTTCAACGGCAGCCAGGAACATTGAAGTCACTTGTCTTCGTTCGCGACCAGCACACCCCACTTTTGACCTGCCGCAACCTGCACCCAAATGGATGACATCTATTCCACGCCTGGCAAAGGCAGGTGCCGTAGCAGGCTCTGTTCGCTCTGGAGCGTGTCGCGCTCGTCCCGTTCCGCCTGGAGAAAAACGCCCGGGGAGGGAAGGTGCGTGACGAGGTCAAGTTGGTATTCGGCCTTTTCCTTAGGCTTCGGAGATCGGATTCCGCAGCGTGACAGTCGCAGAGTGCGTGAACGGGCCCAGTGTCAACACGCCCCTCACTCGATCGACGATCCCCGCGGTGGCGGAGGCGATGTTGTCCTTGAATATGGGGAGGTTGAAGCGCACACTTCCATTCGGAGTATCACCCCAAATTTGAAGTGTCACCGTATTTCTCTCGCTAGTGATCTTGAAGTTGATCTTCCGATTGTCGTTCACGTTCACATTTGCCCACTCGATCACATTACCGGGTTTAAGCCAGTGGTTCGGAATGCCGCGCCCGATGATCACTGTCCCGTCAGTCTTCACGGAAACACACGCCTGCAACAGTGCTTGCTTACTGAAGTTCGTCCCCCAACTCTCATAATTGCCATAGCTGACCTGCGGTGTGTACATTCCTACCCACTGACCCTTGCCTTTGTTTTCGAAGGCTTCCGACCACTGAAAAGGAGCGCATTGGTTGTTCAGCAGGAACTCCAGATTCTTGATGATCTCCGTCCGGTACTCCTCGGAAAACAAGCATTGGACTCCCGCGCTGGCGTTGTAGGTACTCCCGAAGGTGACCTGACCCCACCATGCGCCCCAGCTTCCAGCCGGAATCCCTCTCTTGTCTTTCTCCTCGAGTGCATAGCGGATGGAAGCATCGAACTTGTCCTTCCAGGTGCCTTCCAACTCGAACCCCATCAGGTACGCCCCCCAAGGGAAGGTGCTCAAGGCGCCGGAGTACGGCATCCAAGAATAGAAGCTGTCGGAGTAACTCCTCAGCGTTGAATCATCAAGGGCACCCAAATAGTAATCTGTTTTCCTACGGGCACAGGTCTGCTCGAGTGCTTTGTTGACGCAATCGTTCAGGTTGTTTATTTCGTTTGCCGCCCATTGCGCTTCCGCCTCGTCGCCCCACTTATCGCAGAGGTATTTGTAGGCCTGGAGACCGTGCAGGGCGCCCCAGTTATCACAAAGCAGGTAGTCGTTCTCCCAGTTCTCGAAGTCCTGCGATTTTTTCATCAATCCGTAATGGGATGGGTCGTCGAAAACCCGGCACTTGTGTATGTTGCGCGCCGCAGTCTTCAGCTCCTCGCGTATCGCCGGGGTGAAATAGGCCAGATCACCCGTGGCCCGCATGTATTCAGCATAGGGAAGCATATACTTGCCGATCGTATCCAAATAATTAACATCCCAATGGGTGGCGTTTAAAGCCTTGTAGTAACTGCTCTTCAGAATGTTCTTGGCGATCTCGTAATCCCCCTCGCGCATGAACTCATCCACGTAGTTGGGCACGTCGTGAGCAAACGTCCGGTCATAGCTATACACCCAAGCAGTGGGAGTCTTGGCTCCCGCCCGGATTTCAAAATCGTCTCCGGATTTCACCATGGATTCCCAAATCATAATCTGAATGGACTTATACATATTGACCAGGTTCGGAACCGGCAAAGTCACCGGGTGAGCGAGCGCCGTGATCCGTCTATTGTAATGCTCCGCCATACGGGAGTAGTTGTCGTTAAAGTCGCCAGCAGATTTCAACACCTCTGCCACTCGTGCCTCATACCCCGTCGAATCGTAGAAGGCCACATCATCCACCGCCGCAAGTGTGTTCGCACCTCCCTCCGAGAGGAACCCGAATTCGCACTTTCCGCTGGTGACATTGATGTTGGGGATGATCAACATATGGTATTGCTCGCCAGCAAAACCGACAGACAAATCCGGACCTCCGTACTGCTTGGCGACCATGCGGGAGGCGCCAGGCACGCCAGTGGACCGTACCCAAGCGCGTAGTTCATAAACTCCAGCCGGAAGTCCGGCAAGAGTCTGGAACGTGTAAACCTTGTAATTCTTTGCCCGGTGATGGACGAGCTGAAATCGGCCCGAATGCTGCACTTGCACCTGCATGTATTGCTGTACCTGCGCTTCCAGGTCGCCGCCGTCCGGGTAGCCAGTGGTGTTCAATCCCACTGTGCGGCTCGCATCCGTGTCCCCTGTGGTGTTCCACCCCTTGGGCGTGTTGGTAGGCTGCGAATCTGCCTCGAAGCCGGGGTTTGCCACCTTGTTGACTTTCAGCAGATTTGCCACGTCGCCGCTGGCGATGGTGACGAAGTCCCGGTTGGCTGAAGCCCCGGAATCGAGGGACATGTCGTAGAACTGTGAGACCGGGGTGCTTCCCGTCAGGTCGGCGGATAGCGGCACTTCAACATTGGGGCTGGCGTTTATGTTGAGCCGAACCTTTTGGTGGGAAGCGGAGGTATTGGTCAAGCACACGCGGGAGTAAACAGCGGTTAGACTATCATCGAGAATCCGATTCGCGAAATGCCAGATTTCCACCTTGATGGTCCCGGCCTCCCATTGTGAAACAGGGCACGGTAAATAACCTTCCCGCAGGTACCACTTGATGTTCGCCTTGCGATCAGGAGCTAGCTCGTCTGGGCAGTACGTCTGATTGCCGATGGTCACGGTGTACTGGATGACCCGTTGCTGGCCAGGCGCGAGCCCGCCGCCCATGAACGTCCAGGATTTGGGATGGTCATTCTCCCAGCCGACGTATAGCCACTTCAAGCCATCGTACTCGTAAAGCGGCTCAGCGATGCCCGATTGTGCAGCCCCTATTTGCGTTATCTCGCCACCGGCAGCACTCAATGAGCTGGCCGTCGCGCCCTGTGCCCTGAGCTGTGTATTGCATGGTAGACAAGAGAGCGCACCGGCTGCGAGACCTCGAAGCCCGACTTTCATAAAGTGACGTCGTCTCATGCATTACTCCGACCAGCACAAAAAAGCAAAGCTGGTAACCTGCTCTTATACCATCGCTGGCAGAATGATAGCAATGCGCCTGCCCATAAGGCTAAGTGTCATCAGAATAATAGTTCCATGATGCTTCACTCGCTCGCGCGATACAACACTCAAGCTTGCGGCTTCCACTTCAGCTTGAGCGATCTCGCGCGCCCCAGGCCCTTGTGTTCCCAAAGGCCATCGAATGGCGAAGACGTGGAAGTACGCTGGCGGAGTGGTAGGTCTGCAGGTATTCTAGCTGTTGAAAGGTAGGCGACTGGAACACCTTAAATGGAGCCCAGGCGACCCTCCTGTCTGGACCTCACCGAGTCACGACGATCCTGGTGTGCCACGGCGGTCGCATCCTTTGAGCATGCACACACTGTGCGCACAAATCCTCATTGGCCTCGCTGCGAACCAAACCAAAAATGATAGCCATCATTCCGTGCACGCTGATCCGCGAATCAGTAGCACGACGTTAAGTTAATAAGTTAAATCGAGAACGTCCTTATCAGCGCCCCAAGCGTGTACCAATACTAGCGTCTTGAGAACGGGAGGTGCGGCGAGTTGTCTAAGCATGTCTCGCGCAGCCTCACCACACCCATGACACTCTGATCGCCGGACCAGGCATAGCGGCCCGAACACGGGGATACTAGATCGCGCGGCCCCCCACACATTGACTGACCAGGATTGGGAACGAAAAATGCCCATCCACGCCAGAATCCAGCCGGCCGGAATGTACTGCCCCAAGTGACGGCGAAATGAGTTCCCAGGCCCAATCCCAAACAGCGCCGGAACTATCTGCGCGGCCACAACTTGCAGTGCGACGAGCGAGTAGATCCTTCTACGACCACTTGAAAGTGATTTCCGAGTAGGTGACCAGAACTAAGCCTCTGCTACGGCGGACGCCACCCCACTGCGCAGGCCCGGCAAGAGAGAATCCCGGCACATGAAGCAGGCTGGCGCGTTCCTGGGGGAGCAGGAGGTAATGCCGTGAACAACCTGACCTATCTGAATCGGTACAGGCATTCGTTACTAACCAAGGAGCAGGAGTTGCTCACTGCCAACGGCGGCAGGCTGGTCGACTGCGGGAGGGCTTGCAGGAGTCGCCGTAATGGACCGAGCACTTGCCGAGAGCGAGGAGGCAAAGCCCGAGGAAGAGAAGCCCTCATACCATCCTGTCCAGGGTGAGCCCCCGGCGCCGGAACAGTTCATCGGGTGATTTAGCGATTGGCATTCCGAAAAAAGTTATCAGGTAATTCGAAAGGATGGGAACAAGGTGAGAAGCTTCGTCCGGTGCGGACTCAGAAGTTGGAACATCATCCCCATGTCCATTGTGTGGTCCCGGCCGGCGGACTCTCCCCCGATCACCAGCGCTGGATCCACTCCCGCTATCGCTTCTTCCTCCCCAGAAAGGTGCTGGGTCGTGTTTTCCGCGGCAAGTTTGTCGACGCTCTCAAACGGGCCTTCGCCGACGGCCAACTGGGTTTCTACGGGGACCTCAAGCTTCTGGCGGAAGCGAAGGCTTTCGCTGCTTTCCTCCGCCCCCTCTTCCGTCACGACTGGGTGGTTTACTGCAAACCGCCCTTCGGTGGCCCCCAACACGTTCTCCGTTATCTCGGCCGCTACACCCACCGCGTGGCGATCTCCAATCACCGCTTAGTCTCCCTGCAGGGCAACCAAGTCACCTTTCGCTGGAGAGACTCCGCGCACGGCAACCAGCAGCGCCTGATGACCCTGGCGGTCGAGGAGTTCTTGCGCCGCTTCCTGCTCCACGTGCTTCCCCCCGGCTTCGTGCGTATCCGCCACTTCGGCTTTCTGGCCCACCGACGGCGCGCAGCTCTCTTGCCTCTTTGCTTTCTGTTCCTGGGGCGACCGACCGACTTGCCACCCGCCCCAGAACTGCCACCCGAGGATGAGGAAGGCTCGTCGATCACGAGGTCTACTATCTCCTCGTGGCCCTGTCCCCAGTGCGGCGGCCCCATGATTATCCTGGAGCGACTAACCGCGGCGGAAATGTGTTTGCGCTCCCCACCCCCCGCCCCCACGAGGCTCGCATGAAATACAGCATCCCGATTCGACCGCACGGCGTCCGCTCACCACGCCCGCGCTCTCGTGTGCCTGATCACATGCGGGCAACCCATCCCTCCTCACCCTATCCCTTCACACACTCTCCAAGGGATCTCAGGTTGACGGATAACACATGCTTTCTCACCCGCAGACAGCCATTCCACTTATCTCTCCACCCGCCCGCGGCGCCGCCGAGCCCCGTTCAAAACCCATAATTTGCCCGCGTCCGCCGCAAACACGGGCGGCTTCGTTCAAGTCGCTGTATCGAACGCGCGCCGGGCGAAGTTTCTGCTACTCCCCAGCCTAGTCCACCGGCGCGCATCCGATACGCATTATAAAAGGGCGCCCCTTTTGGTGTAGGTTCTGAGCGTGACCTCATTCCCTACGAAAAGGAGCGCTCTTATGGACAAGACGAAGTATATCGGCATGGACGTTCACAAAGAAACGATTTCAATTGCTGTGCTGGATTCTGTTGGCAAGCAGGTGATGGAGTCAATCGTCGAAACGAAGGCAGCGACCATTCTGGAGTTTATTGAAGGGCTACGCGGAAGTTTACACGTCACGTTTGAAGAAGGAACCTGGGGCGCTTGGTTATACGACTTGCTGAAACCTCGCGTCACGAAGGTCGTGGTATGCAATCCGCGGAAGAATGCCTTGCTGAAAGACGGCAACAAGAGTGACCGGATTGATGCGCGGAAGCTGGCTGAGCTGTTGCGCGCCGGACTGCTGTCGGCGGTCTACCATGGAGAAACGGGCATACGAACGTTGAAGGAGCTGTCCCGCAGTTATCTGACGATCAGCAAGGATCTCACGCGCGTCATGAATCGGTTGAAGGCGCTGTATCGAAGCTGGGCCATCCCCTGCGCTGGTACCTCTGTCTATGCACCGCATCATCGTTCGGAATGGTTGGGCAAGATCACCGAAGCCGGCGTGCGCCGCCGGGCCGAACTCTTCTATCAACAGCTCGATGTGCTGCAGGTTTTGCGCCGAGAAGTGCGACGCGATCTTTTGACCGAGAGCCGGAAACATAGCGCGACGAAATTGCTACGTCAGATTCCTTGCATCGGCGCGATCCGGGCCGCTCTCTTGATCGCGCTGATCCAAACCCCTCATCGCTTCCGCACCAAGCGGCAACTGTGGGCCTATAGCGGGCTTGCTCTCGAGGCGCACAGCAGTGCGGAATACCACTACGTGGGAGGTCAGTTACAACGTTCCAAGAAACAGCCGGCGCTTCGTGGTCTCAATGACAACCACAACCATGATCTCAAAAACATCTTCAAGGGCACAGCCGCGAGGGCCAGCAGTTGTGCCGGGCCCTTCCACGATTTCTACCAGGCTTTGCTGGCCAAGGGCATGAAGCCTTCGATGGCTCGTCTCACCTTGGCACGCAAGATTGCGGCGATCACTTTAATCCTCTGGAAGAAAGGAGCGCGTTTCGACGCTGAACAACTGAAACCGCAAGCGGCTTGAGCGTCTCGAGTAGAGAGTCCGTTCCCTCCCCTGGGATCAACCTGGCGGTGGGCCAATCGGGTTCTGGAGACGTTCGGGTTCGAGGGCAAGTATCTCTAGTGCTGTTAGGCCCCGTGCACCTTTGCACCTGAGTCTCTACCGATACCCTATGCTCCCTCGGATAACCCAAGAAAGCTATAGGCCACGAGTCTCAGATAGAACCATGGGTTGCCAGTTGGCAGCCGCTTCGCTTGTCAAGTTTCAGGAGCCGAGTGGCGTCGTCACGACAGGAAGATGCAACTAAGGGGACGGAAAAGCCAGGCAGCCTCGTCGCTGCTCGGGACGAGCCAAGTTGATAGGTCAGAGAGCCAGAGCAAAGCCCAAAGGCTCCTAGTAGGCTACAGGGGCTCGATGCCGAGGTCAATATTCCCTCGGCCTCCGGTCGAGGGGGAATTATTTCTCTTGACATCGCCTTTTATAGAACAGCCCTATGACTTTTCAGGCGGAATCCGCTCAACCTGCCATCGACCCGCCGCCAACCACTGTGTGGAGGAAATCTCGCAACAGTTATGCAGCACATAAGGCTTTTGTGTTTGAGAACCGCATTGTCGAAAATAACTGGCCAATCGTTTTAATCGCACCTCTAACTAAGCGCCGTAGCTGAGAAGCGTTATTCTTCTCCAGGTGGGATTTTTTTCTTCAGGAGGAGGGGCCCCGCTTCCGGCTCAGATCTT
>Ga0326728_10003380_pt1 | contig 49854 bp, 44 predicted proteins | sample MB3enrmetagenome_FD_207602 | JGI IMG/M metagenome (GOLD analysis project Ga0326728, IMG submission 207602) | Lab enriched peat soil microbial communities from McLean, Ithaca, NY, United States - MB31MN | ecosystem: Environmental > Terrestrial > Soil > Wetlands > Peat | place: USA: New York... | reverse complement strand
TCCGTTTTCGTCTTGTGAGGCGCTGCCTTGCCATTCACGGCTATCGGCAGCCTGAGAGCGAATCGTCGCGAGAGGCGCTTTTCCGATATTCGAAGTCCTGTCATACTGCGGAGCTTACCCCCGGTTCATATCGGAGCAAAAGTTACTTCGGTGCCGGGCCGGCAACCGGCGCTGGCACAGGCAATCGGCAACCGCCACTAACAATTGTACTTGCTGCGAGGCGCCCGCGTCCGGCGACGGCATTAAAACCTGGTTACCTCGGTGAAATTAAAGCGGCGCACCTTCATGGCCGGCACCACCATATCGAAGGACTCCTCGCCACTGGCGCGAACCGGCTCGGTCATCTGTTCTACGCCGGCCAGCAACTCGATCAGGCTCTGGTTGAAACGGAAGTTACGCAGTCCGCCTTGCAACTTCCCGTTCTCCACATAGAAAGTACCATCGCGGGTCATCCCCGTCAGGATCTTTTCGTAAGGCTCCACTTCACGGATGTACCAGAGACGCGTGACCAGAATGCCGCGTTCGGTGTCTGCGATCATCGCGTCCAGGCTCATGGCCGGCCCGACCGGTTGAAAGACCACGTTCAGCGGAGCTTCGCCCGCTTCGTTCGGCACCGGAAAACCATGGCCGGTGGGACGGACTTCTCCGGTTTTGCCCGCCCATTCGGAACGCTTGATCTTTTCGGCGCTGGCACGCGCGTAGACCAGATTTTTCACAACGCCATTTTCCACCAGTTGCACCCGCTGCCGGCGCACCCCTTCTCCGTCGAAAGGCGCGCCGGATTGCAGCGGATGATATACGTCGTCACCAATCGTGATGTTGTCGCCGAACAGTTTGGTCCCGATCCGGTTGTTGAGAAAAGAACGCTGATCGAGGACGGCTAACCCACCCCAATCCCAGAACATGAAGCCCACCAGATCGAGAACCGCCGCCGGTTCCAGGATGACCGTGTAGTGTCCGGGCGGAAGCTCGCGGGGATGCGCCGAGTCCCTGGCCTTGCCGGCCGCTATTTCCGCCAGGCGCTCCGGAGCCAGATCCGCCACGTTGGCCACGTTCGCTTTCTGCCAGCCGGAAGAATCCTCAGCCAGCATGGTGATGGAGGCTTCAGCCGAGGTTTGCCGGTGGAAAGCGGCCAGGCCGCGGGAGTTCAGCACCGCTTCCATCGATTCGGAATTGGCGAATATTCCCGCGGCGGTGAGCCGGTGCCGGCCGGCCACCGCCACCATTGTTTGCACGGCCTGCGCGCGTTCCGCCGGACCCAGGGAAGCGGTCTCGGCGAAGGCGCGGATACTCTGCGGCCCGTTCTGCGCAAACGCCTCCGGACCCGGGACCGGCAACAAGTCCGGATCCGGCTGCTGCACCCGGGCCAGGGCTTCCGAAGAAGCCACGGCGTGGCGTAAGGAGTTGTCATCCCACTTATTGGTAGTGGCCCGTGCCGTACGTCCGCCCAGTACGGAACGGATGGAAAGGACGTAATTCTCTTCCTCGACGTTCTGTGTGATGATGTTGTTGGCGAAACGCGTAAGGGCGCTGCGTCCGCCCGCCATGAGGACTTCCACTTCGTCGGCGGACGAAAACCGCTTCACCCGCAAGAAGATTTCCTGAGCTTGATCTTGCGTAAGCATTTTTAATTCAGTCACAAGCCACAAGCTACAAGCTACAAGCCGGCCGGAAACTGCACAGAGTTGGCTTGCTCCTTGTTGCTTGTGGCTTGTTGCTTAGTTTCCCCTAAACGCGCTCCCTACCGCGATATTGCGAAACCGGGCCGGCGCGGCGCCGTGGCCGGTACCCATCACCTGCTGCGGCTGGCCCTTGCCGCAATTGGGCGTGCCCCACAGGATCCATTCGTCCCGCGAGCCGATAGCGTCCATCGCATTCCAGAATTCGGTGGTGATTCCCGAATAAGAAGGATTCTTGAGCATCCGGCCCAGCTTGCCGCCTTTGATTTCCCAGCCGATCTCGGTGCCGAACTGGAAGTTATAGCGCTTATCGTCAATCGACCACGAGCGATTCGTCTGCATGAAGATGCCGTGGTCGGTATCGGCGATGAGTTGTGCCAGAGTGAGGGGCGTCTCGCCAGGCAGGATGCTGATGTTGGTCATGCGAATAATAGGTATGCGGTTCCACGATTCGGAACGCATACAACCCCCGGAACGTTCCAGGCCCACCATGGCCGCGGTCTCGCGCGAGGTGAGGTAACCGGTGAACAAGCCGTTCTGCACGATGGGAGTGCATTGGGCGGGTACGCCCTCATCATCATAGGCAAAGGTGCCCAAACCGGGACCGTGCTGCTCGGTGGCGTCGGCAACCACGTTTACCAACGCGCTGCCGTAGCGCAGATTGCGCAGCTTATCCAGGGTGAGAAACGACATGCCGGCGAAGTTGGCTTCCATGCCGAGCACCCGGTCCAGCTCGATGGGATGGCCAATCGACTCGTGAATCTGCAGTCCCAACTGCGAAGAATCCAAAATGACGGTGAATTTGCCCTCCGGACACTGATCGGCTTGGTGCAGGGCAACCGCCTCCTCGCCCACACGCCGCGCGTTCTCCAGCAGTTTAAGTTCGCCGATCAGTTCGTAACCCTTGTTCTGCCACTGGCCGCCGAACGAATTGGGATACGAGCGCTTCATGATCTCGGTGCCGGAGAACGCATAGGCCGCATAGCCCGCGCCGGTCACGGTGCGCACCTGATGGATGTCGGAGCCTTCCGAGGAGTAAAACCACTGTTCGTAGCGGCGGAAATTGAGGTTGGTCTCGGCCAGGGTTACGCCCGGCGTGGCGCGCAGCTCGGCATCGATCTTCAACAGAAGGTCAAGATTTTCCGCGATGGAGGTTGAAAAAGGATCGATGCGGCAAGGCGAACTCCAATCCGCCCGGTGCGCCTTCTCCGCCGCTAGCCGCACATCGTGCTGCTTGACCGACGCCGAGGCGCGAGCGATCGCCAGGGCGCTTTGGGCGGCCGCTTCGACGCCTTCGCGGGAAAGGTCCCGAGTTGCGGCAAAGCCCCAGGCGCCATCGGCCAATACGCGAACGCTGGCGCCGAGGGAATCCGACTCGTTGGCGCTGCCGATCTTGCCGTTCTTGGTAGCCAGGGCGCGCTGCCGGTCGTCGAGGATGCGTACGTCGGCGTAGGGCGCTCCCCGGGCGTGACACGCGTTCAAAGCCCAATTGGCGATCTCTTTCATTGCCTTAGCTTGGATGACGATTGGTCAGGTTCAGAGCGCCTGGGTACCCCACTCAAGCCGGCCGGTGGCCCAGGTATGCGCCCTAGTAACTATCGGAAAACTCGAATGTGCCGTGGCGCATACCTGGGAACCCACGAGTGGCGACAGTCCCAGCCCTGACTTGCCGCATATAGATATTACTGCAAGGCGGCTGGGTGGCCTACTCAAGCCTGATGTTGGCTTGAGTGGGGACTTGCGCCTCAGCGGGTTCCCGCGGCGACTTTCTGTGCCGTTCCAGCCAGAGGCGCTTCCTCCCCATCGCGCTGGGCTTGCGCAATTTTGACTAACCGGCGAACTGCGTCGGTACAATTTTCACACAACAGCAATCGGGTGGGCAGCTCGCGCTTGCACAAGTCGCATTTCATCGCATCATCTCCGGCAGGTACTCCGGCCTGCTCACCTGTTAGACGGCGAAGGGGAACGAAAGTCTGCACCGGGATTTTTCGATGCGGAACAGCCGCTTTTCAGGGAGTTGCAATTCCTTGCATCCAAACCAAAACCCAACGCAGAAGCGCAGAACCGCAGAGTCAGACAGGGAGAACTAATCCCAAATTCCGGTTTCTCTGCGGTTCGGCGTTTCTGCGTTGGGTGTTTTCTGGCCGACAGCCGACGGCCGAGAGCTGCCTTTAAGTTCCCTCGCTCCAGCTCGCCAGATACTCCTCCTGTTCCGTAGTCAGGCGGTCGATCTTGATGCCCATGGACTCGAGCTTGAGTTTCGCCACGCGCTTATCCAGTTCTTCCGGTACCGAATAAACTCTGCGTTCCAGGTTCTTCGCGTTCTTGACGAGGTATTCGGCAGAGAGCGCCTGGTCGGCGAAGCTCATGTCCATAACGGCGGCCGGGTGCCCTTCGGCGGCGGCCAGATTGATGAGCCGGCCTTCCCCCAGAACGTTAATGCGGCGGCCGTCCCTCAAGGCGTATTCCTCCACGAAGGGACGAGTGACGCGCTTGGACGAGGACAGTTTCTCCAGCGCGGGCAGATCGATTTCCACGTTGAAATGGCCCGAATTGCTGACGATCGCGCCGTCCTTCATCTGCTCGAAGTGCTCTTTGCGGACGACATTCTTGTTGCCGGTGACGGTGCAGAATACATCGCCGGCCTTGGCGGCATCTTCCATAGACATGACGCGGAAGCCATCCATGACGGCTTCCAGGGCGCGCGTCGGATTGACCTCGGTGACGATCACGTCCGCTCCCAACCCCCGGGCGCGCATGGCCAGACCGCGGCCGCACCAGCCGTAACCGGCCACGACAAATTTCGAGCCGGCCAGCAGCACGTTGGTCGCGCGGATGATGCCATCGATGGTGGATTGCCCGGTGCCATACCGGTTATCGAACAGGTGTTTCGTGTCCGCATCATTCACCGCGACGATCGGATAACGCAGTACGCCATCCTTGGCCATGGCGCGCAAACGGATTACTCCGGTGGTGGTTTCTTCGGTGCCGCCAAAAATGTCGCCGACCACGTCGGTGCGTTTGGTCAAGGCCGTGGTAACCAGGTCTGCGCCATCGTCCATGGTAAGGTGCGGCTTGTGATCCAGGGCGGCATTGAGGTGTCCGTAGTAGGTTTCGTTGTCTTCGCCCTTAATCGCGAACACGGGAATGCTATAGTCGCGCACCAGGCAGGCGGCGATATCGTCCTGCGTGGAGAGCGGGTTGGAGGCGCACAGGGCGACCTCCGCGCCGCCGTCGCGCAGCGTGATCATCAGGTTGGCCGTCTCGCTGGTGACGTGCAGGCAAGCCGCCACGCGTACGCCCTTGAGCGGCTGATTCTTGATGAACTCTTTGCGAATGAGTTGCAGGACCTTCATGGACTGATTGGCCCACTCAAGGCGCTTCTTGCCCAGGTCGGCAAGATCCATACTTTTTACGTCACAGGGTATCTGCATAGATGTGGACATAAGCTCCTGTCCTTATGAAAATTTCTCCGTCGGGCGGCCCATCCTTTCACCCGATTTTGGCGAAGGGCGGGGCAGATCGGGCAGACTTCCGGAGATCCCGCCCGGAACGAGCGGGATCTCCGAAGCTGCGTAAGCCGGCGGCGCCTACCGCTTTTCCATCGTGGCCTGGGTCTCGGGACGAGCCTGCAATCCGGCCTGCTCGCGCAGGCTGGCTGCCTTGTCCGTAAGCTCCCAGGTGAAATCCTTGTCGTTCCGCCCAAAATGGCCATAGGAGGCGGTTTTGCGATAAATCGGCCGGCGCAGGTTTAACGATTCGATGATTCCCTTGGGCTGCAACTTGAAATTAGCGCGGATCAGTTCCTGGATCTTGGTTTCGGGAATCTTTGCGGTGCCGAATGTCTGCACCAGCACGCTCACCGGATCGGCGACGCCGATGGCATACGCCAGTTGCACCTCGCAGCGGTCCGCCAATCCGGCGGCCACCACGTTCTTGGCCACGTAGCGGGCCAGGTACGCGGCGGACCGGTCCACCTTGGTCGGGTCCTTGCCGCTGAAGCAACCCCCGCCGTGACGCCCCATACCGCCGTAGGTATCGACGATGATCTTGCGCCCGGTCAGTCCCGTGTCACCCATGGGGCCGCCCACCACGAACCGCCCGGTCGGATTAATGAAGTACTTGGTATCGGCGTCGAGCAAGTGTTCGGGGATAGCGGCTTGGACGATATGTTCCAGTACCTCCGCATGCAACTTCTTCCGGTCCACCAATTCCGAATGCTGGGTGGAGACAACCACCGTATCGACGCGCTGCACGCGGTGCTGTCCGTCGTATTCCACCGTCACCTGAGATTTGCCATCGGGGCGCAGATAGTCGAGCTGGCCGCTCTTGCGCACTTCCGCCAGGCGCTGGGTCAATTTGTGGGCCAGGGCGATCGGCGCTGGCATCAACTGTTCGGTCTCGTTGCAGGCGTAGCCGAACATCATGCCCTGGTCGCCTGCTCCGCCGGGATCCACGCCCATCGCGATGTCCGGCGACTGCTCGTGAATGGAGCTGATTACGGCGCAGGTCTCGGAGTCGAATCCGTAGGCAGCATCGATATAGCCCACCGACTTTACCGTACCGCGTACGATGGAGGGAAAATCCACGTACGCCTTGGTGGTGATTTCACCGGCGATAAAGGCTAGGCCGGTGGTCAATAGGGTTTCACATGCCACCCGGCTGTACGGGTCCTGCTCGATGCAGGCGTCCAGAATGGCATCGGAAATCTGGTCGGCAATTTTATCGGGATGGCCCTCGGTGACTGATTCTGAGGTAAATAAGAATCTGTTTTTTGACGACAATGCAGCGCTCCTTCTCGTTCTTGCGGCAGATGCAGAGTACCTGCGGAAAGTTGGCACGGGCATGCAACGCGAACCGCCACACTACGGTTTGCCGGAACTACAGGAAGGGTACCAGAGTAGGCATACTGAAGCAATAATTTTGCCGCCCGGCAAGATGCGCGTTGCTCCCCAAATCCCTTATGCCACATCTCAACAAAAACCCTGATCCCACGCGCCTAACCGCGCACGCAGCGGACCTGAGACGCAAGCGGAGGAAGAAATACACCGGGCTGAATCTGCCCCGCCGGGTTGGCCGCGGAGGCGGCCGGACCCTTCTCCAGTCGCGAATGGTGGCGGGCCCGCCACTGCTCATAGTGTCGCCACCCCAGATGGCGGTAATGCCACGCGACAAAGATGGCGCCCAATACCAGCACCACGATCACCAGGATCCGCCAGGGAATTTTCACCGGCGCCTTTACTCCGGAATCCTTCGCCGGCTTCCACGCCGCTTCCAGCTTCTTTAGTCGTTCGGGGTCGTCCAGTAGTTCGTCCGGCTCGGACGCTCCTTTGGCGGTTTCATAGTCCGCTACCGCCTGCTCCTCATCGATTCCCAGGTAGCGGGCGTAAGCGCGCACAAATCCCCGGTTGAAAATCCCCCCCGGGAGTTTACGGAATTCTTCCTTTTCGAGGGCACGCAAGGCGCGGGTGCCAATCTTGGTGGCGAGGGCAATTTCCTCCAGAGTGATTTTGCGCATTTCCCGTTCGCGGCGGAGGCGCTCGCCAAATCCCACGCCAGCCTCCTGCCCGCCCGTCTTCCCAGTTTGTTCGCCAGGGAGCGCCACGCTTATGCCCTATAGAAGCCCAAATTGCCGAGTCAGTATTGGATCATAGGTATGGGTGTATGCCGTGTCAAACAAAAACCCCCATTGGCGTTCCGGGTTACTAAAGGTGCAAACGCCCGCAGACTGGGTTGTGGCAGTGGGTGCGGGTCCGTATAATGCGCCCAAGCGGATCTATGGATACGCCGGACAGGTCCCATGAGTGACGTCAGCAGCCCCGGTAAGCGACACATACAGGAGGTGAATATCTTCCATGATGTCGCTAAGGCCCTGACCTCCTCCCTCAACCTGGATTCCATCCTGCAGACCATCATGGACAAGATGGCGGAGTACTTCCGCCCCGATACCTGGTCGCTGCTCATGGCCGATGAGGGGAAGGATGAGCTGTATTTTGCCATCGCCGTCGGCGAGGCTGCCGACGCGCTCAAGAACGTCCGCCTGAAGATGGGAGAGGGGATTGCCGGCTGGGTGGCCCGCCATGGAGAGCCGCTCATCGTTCCCGACGTGTCCAAGGACCCCCGCTTTGCCAAACGCATTGACGAGTTGACCCGCTGGAAAACCCGCTCCATCGTCTGCATGCCGCTTAAATCGCGGCAGCGCGTCCTGGGGGTAATCCAGTTGATCAACGTGCAGATGGAGGAATTCAACGAAGCCGAAGTCTTCTTTCTGCAGGCGCTCTGCGATTACGCTGCCATCGCCATCGACAATGCCCGCGCGGTCGAGCGCATCCAGGAACTGACCATCACCGACGACTGCACCGGTCTCTACAACGCGCGGCACCTCTACAAGACCCTCGAGGCCGAGGTCTATCGCTCCGCCCGGTTCGGCTATGAGTTCACCGTACTGTTCATCGATCTCGACTATTTCAAGCGGGTCAACGACACGCATGGCCACCTGGCGGGTAGCCGGCTGCTGGCCGAGGTGGGCTACCTGATCAAGGCCAACCTGCGGCTCATCGATTTTGCCTTTCGTTACGGAGGCGACGAATTTGTCATTCTGCTGCCCCAGACCAACAAAGATTCTGCGTTGATCGTGGCCCGGCGCCTGCTCGAGGTTTTCCGCACCACCAACTTCCTGAAAGCCGAAGGGCTGCACTTAAACGTGCGCTCCAGCATCGGCGTGGCCACTTTCCCCGAGGATGCGCGCACCGCGCACGAAATCATTCGTCAGGCGGACGAGATGATGTACGCAGTCAAGAACACCACCCGCGACAATATCGGCGTAGCTCAGCGCGGCATTTTAAGCTGAACGTACGTCCCCCGTCCCCCTCACACCCCAATACCTGTCATTCCGAGCCGCGCGCCCGACCTGATTCCGGCAATTGCCATTCGATCGAGGCGCGGGGCGAGGAACCTATGTATTTCGGCCCTATGTGCGGTTGCCACTTGTGCGTCAAGAAGAGATCACAGGCGCACCAGTGCGACGACAAAACAACGCCAGCAACGACCCGCCCACTGCGATCCGCAGGCCTGACAAGTTGTACGTCCCTCAACACTCTGCATTCCTCCGGTTGAACCGGGGTTGTGTCCTGAGTAAGAGAGGGAATACGACAAAACCGATCCTGTCTCGCCCAACGACGTGCGGAAGAACAAGACAGCAAGTAGCCTCAGCGGGAAACGAGAAACGGGAACGGCTTCTAAGGCTTGACGCCGAAATCCCAGACGTAGAGATTGATTTGATTCTCTTCCAGCATCTCTACCAGAGCGTATTCGCCGGGTTCCAAAGGGTCGGTGGGGGTAACTTTTAGCCAGGGGCCGGAAAACGTCTCCACCCTGGCGGGCACAAACTTCTCTTCGGGACGGACTTTGCCATAGACCGCGATCTTGATATTTCCGACGATGCGCACATCCTTTTTGGCCACGCTTTCCAGGCGGACCAGGCGAAAGCGGTCTTGCGGGTTCTGTGGGGGCGGTTTGGAAGCCTTCTGCGTTGTTGTGGGTGGGGGCTGCGGCCCGGCCGCGTCGTCCGCGTCCTGATCGATGGCTATGTAGAGAAGCGGATCCCGAACGTGCGACTGGACCTGCGCATGCTGCCCCTTCAGTTCGATGGTCTGCTTCTGGCTGCTTAGGGGATTGACGGTAGAGCGCAGGATATTTCCCCCCATGTTGCGTTTTACTTCCCCGCCGTTTTGCGCCAGTTCATTGAGTTGCGCCTGACCGCGGAAAACGTCCAGCAGAAAAACTCCCCCTGTCTCCGGCAAACGCAGGCCGGGAGCCACTAGGGGAGTCAGTTCCTCCTGCTTACGGCGCTCCGCCTGCGCCTCAGCATCAATGCCTTTTACCGCGGCAGAAACCTGAGGTGGCCCGCTCCTCTCCCGGGCGTATTTTTCCGTTGCCGGCCAGTCGATAAGCGAAGAAGGAACTTCTTCCCATTCATAGCGTTCGGCGCTCAAATAGCGCACTCGATCGCCTTGCACTTCAAATTTGACAATCGGCTGGTATCCGCCGTCTTTCAAAATCAGGCGCTTGATTTCGCTTTTGTCCGCTGGCTGAGTTGCCTGCGGCGGGGAAGGCAACGGGGACTGGCCCCGGGCTGGCGGCGCAAGCGCAGCATTAGCCGCGATCAGCACCAGCGCCGGCAACAGGATTGGCGAGTCTCTCCGCACGAATGCAACTCACAAACCAACAATTAGTATTGTAGATGCACAATCACCAGTCAGCACTCACCGATCAGCAGAGCGCACGTTCCGGAGCGACAAATCCTTGCCCTCTAACAGTTGTCATTCTGAGTCGCGCGCCCCAAGAGGGCATAGATAGCGCAATTCTGCGGCAGGGCGCGCGGCGAAGAATCCATGCATTTCGGCCCCATTTGCGGTTGCCATTTGTGAGTAACGAAGCGATCACAGGTACTCCCTCGGTGTTCCGCTTATACGGGCGGACGGGGGTGTTCTGGTTTGGCTGATTGCTGAGTGCTGAATTCCAGAAACTCAGTTAACAGGAAACGGAAAACGGAAAACAGATAACGGATAACGGATAACGGGGAACGGGTGAGGGGAAACGGGAAACGGATTTTGTTCCCTTGCGGGCAAGAATTCAGGCATAATTGGAAATGAACCCGTCTATCCATTCAAAATCCACCCACAACCAGGAACGAGGAAGCCATGTCGGCTAAGTACATTTTTGTAACCGGGGGAGTAGTTTCGTCACTGGGCAAAGGACTGGCGGCCGCCTCTATCGGCTGCCTGCTGGAAAGCCGCGGGCTTAAGGTTTCCTTGCAGAAGCTCGACCCTTATTTGAACGTCGATCCGGGCACCATGTCGCCGTTCCAGCACGGTGAGGTGTTTGTCACCGATGATGGAGCCGAAACCGATCTCGATCTGGGCCACTACGAGCGTTTTACCCATGCCAAATTGACCCGCGACCATAACTGGACCACGGGCAAGATTTACGAGCAGATCATCGCCAAGGAGCGGCGCGGCGATTATCTGGGCAAGACGGTCCAGGTGATCCCGCACGTCACCAATGAAATTAAGGCGGCAATGAAGAAAGTTTCTGCCGGTGTGGATATCTCAATCGTTGAGATCGGCGGAACCGTCGGCGATATTGAATCGCTGCCCTTCATCGAGGCCATCCGGCAGATGCGGCAGGACTTGGGGCGTGAAAATACGCTGTTCGTCCATGTCACCCTGGTGCCTTATATCGCCGCCGCCGGGGAGTTGAAGACCAAACCTACGCAGCACTCGGTGAAAGAGCTGTTGAGCGTGGGAATCCAACCCGATATTCTGCTCTGCCGCACCGACCGTTTCTTGTCCAAGGACCTGAAAGCGAAGATCGCCCTGTTCTGCAACCTGGAAGAACGGGCGGTAATCACGGCCAAGGACGTGGAATCGGTCTACGAAGTTCCCCTGACGTTCGCTCGCGAAGGAGTGGACGAACTGGCCCTCCGTTATCTGCATCTCGATGCTCCGAAGCCCGACCTGGCCCGCTGGGAAGAGCTTGTCCACGATATCTACAATCCGCTGGACGAGGTCTCCATCGGGTTGGTGGGCAAGTACGTCGAGTATGAAGACTCCTATAAGTCCCTGAAAGAGGCCCTGTTGCACGGTGCCATGGTGCATCATCTGAAGGCCAAGTTGACGTGGATCGAAGCTGAGGGCTTGGAGAGCGAAGACCGCAGTTACGAGGAACAGCTCGAGCAGTATGACGGCATCCTGGTTCCGGGAGGGTTCGGCAAACGCGGCATTGCCGGCATGCTGAACGCCATCCGCTATGCCCGCGAAAAGCGGGTGCCGTTTTTTGGTATCTGCCTGGGGTTGCAAACCGCCTGCATCGAGCTGGCGCGCAACGCCTGCGGGCTGACGGGCGCCAATTCCACCGAATTTGATCCGGCGCCGCCGCACCGCATCATTTATAAACTCCGCGAGTTGCGCGGGATCGAAGACCTGGGCGGTACCATGCGGCTGGGCGCTTGGCCCTGCCACCTGACGCCGGGCTCATTCGCCCATCGGGCTTATGGCAAGCTGGAAATCAGCGAACGCCACCGCCACCGTTATGAGGTCAACCAGGAGTACCGGGCGCAGTTGGAGGCCGCGGGCCTAAGCGTTACCGGCGTGACCCCGGACGGCACTTACGTGGAAATTGTTGAGATTCACGACCATCCCTATTTCCTGGGCTGCCAATTCCATCCGGAATTCAAGTCGAAGCCGCTGGAGCCGCATCCGTTGTTTACGGCTTTCATCGGTGCCTCGTACGCGAACCGCAAAGCCCACTTGGCAAAAAGGGCAGGGGAGGACGTGGAATTGTTTTTGCGTCCGGAAAAGGTGGTAAGACATTAACACCTACCACAGAGATGCCGAGACACAGAGGGAATTTGGGATTTCGGATTTCCCATTCCTAGCCCGGTCGGACGAGTATCTGGGTACACAGGGTGCTTGCATATCATAAGCTCTGGATTTTCTCTGTGGCTCTGTGACTCTGTGGTAGGTTTTGGGTTTCTTGGGTGATTTTGGTGAACGCCAGCAAGCAAGCTTTTGAAATTGGCAACATCTCCGTCGGTACGGGCAAGCTGTTCCTGATTGCCGGACCCTGCGTGATCGAGAGCGAAGAACATGCGCTCAAGATGGCGGAGGCCATCGCCGCGGTGACTGCTGAACTGGGGATGCCGTACATCTTCAAGGCCAGCTACGACAAAGCCAATCGGACCTCCGGCAAGAGCTTTCGCGGATTGGGACTGGAGCAAGGACTGCGAATCCTGCACCGAGTGCAACAGAGGGTAAAGACGCCGGTGCTGACCGACGTGCATGAGACGGCTGATGTTCCCCGGGTAGCGGAAGTCGTGGATATTTTGCAGATTCCGGCCTTTCTTTGCCGGCAGACTGATCTGCTGCTGGCGGCCGGCCGAAGCGGCCGTCCCGTCAACATCAAGAAAGGCCAGTTCCTCTCCCCCTGGGACATGCGGCACGCCGTGGAGAAGGTGCGCTCCACCGGCAATACGCGGGTGATGGTCACCGAACGCGGGGCCGCGTTTGGCTACAACAACCTGGTGGTCGATATGCGATCGCCCGCCATTATGCGCGAGTTTGCGCCCGTGGTCTTCGATGCCACGCATTCGGTGCAATTACCCTCTGCGGTTCAAGGCAATGGTGTTGCGATCAGCGGCGGACAGCCGCAGTTCATTCCCGTATTGGCGCGCGCCGCCGTGGCGGCAGGGGTGGACGGGGTGTTTATGGAAGTCCACGACAATCCCGCCCAGGCCAAATCCGATGGGCCTAATGCGCTGCCGCTGCCGGAATTGCGTTCCCTGTTGCAGCAATTGCTGGCGATACACCAAGCGCTTTAAGTCGAGTTTCGCGTTTCCAAACTCTGGGTCATCCTGAGCGAAGCTGCTTCTTTTTTTAGTTCCTCGATGTTGTTGAGGGCACGGAAGACAGGCTGCGGAAAAATCGGTTTTGGGTAAGGGCGCGAATTCACTCGTGCCGAAAAGTCGTTCATGAATGTTGGGTGCTGCTGACCACTGGCCACTGGCCACTGGGTTAAAAACCCGTCCAAACCGTCCACCGGGCCGCCTGAAAGGCGGCTACTCTGCAAACGTGGACAGGAAACAGACGTGGAAATCCCGCCTGATCATAGGGTTGCCCGGACTTGGCGAATGGGCAAAAAAACCTGTCTAAACCGTCCAAAGCGTCCACCGGTTCGCCTGAAAGTCGGCTACTCTGCCGACATGGACACGAGACCGAAATGGAAATCCGGCCTGACGGAACATCCCGCGCAGAGACGCGGAGCCGCAGAGGGAATCAGAGACAGGGGCTTTTTCCCAATTGCGCTCTGTGTCTCTGCGTCTCTGCGCTGGGTGTTGGGCCTGTTCGGGGGGCGGAGGGGGGAACCAACCCAACCCGCGATACCCCGCCACAACCCGCCATAGCCCGCCACTGGGAACAAAATTTATTTTCTGTTGTCACAAACTCCTGTCCGGGTTTCCAATGGTCAAGGCAAGAGGAGTGGTGCGTTGCGAGGGCTCCGAAAACTGGAAACCGGAAACTTGAAACTTGAAACTTGAAACTGCTTTCATGCGTCACATTGGCGAAAACGTAATCCGGATTGAGGCGGAAGCCTTGCGGGTACTGGCCGAGCGGGTGGCTGGACCCCTGGCGGCGTCCTTTGAGACGGCCGTCGAACTGCTCTATTGCTGCTCCGGCCGCGTGGTGGTTACGGGCATGGGCAAGAGCGGCCTGGTAGCCCGCAAGATTGCCGCCACCTTCAGTTCGACCGGGAAACCAGCTCTGTTCCTGCATCCGGCCGAAGCCTTGCATGGCGACCTGGGCATGCTGGCCGGCGGTGACGCGGTGCTGGCGCTATCGCTGAGCGGCGAAACCGAAGAACTCCTCCGCCTGCTGGCGACGATCAAGCGGCTCGAGCTAAAGCTGATTGCCCTGACGGGGGAAAACGCTTCCACTTTGGCGCAAGCGGCCGACGTGGCCCTGGATTGCTCGGTAGCCAAGGAAGCGTGCTCGCTCGGCTTGGCGCCCACCGCGTCGACCACCACCATGATGGCCTTAGGCGACGCCTTGGCCGTAACCCTGGCCGAGAAACGCGGTTTTAAGGATCAAGACTTCGCCGACCTGCATCCCGGCGGAAAATTGGGAAAGAAACTAGCCCGGGTCCGCGCCCTGATGCACACGGGAGAGGCCATACCGCGGGTGCATCCGGAGACCCGCATGCCGGATGTGATCTACGAAATGTCGCGCAAGGGGCTCGGGGTCACTACCGTCGTGCAAGGCAGTCGTTTGCTGGGCGTCATCAGCGACGGCGATCTGCGGCGGCTTCTGCAACAACACGGCAAAGATATTTTCGATGTTACCGCCGGCGCCTGCATGACGAAGAATCCCCAGGTGATCCGTCCCGACGAGTTTGCCGCCGCCGCGCTGAACCTCATGGAACAGAAGAAGATTACCTCCCTGCCCGTGGTGGACGAAAACGGCTGTTTACAGGGAATCTTGCACCTGCACGATCTCTGGGGAACGCAAATGGTTTAGCTCACGCAGCAAAATCCCCCCCCGCCTGTCATTCTGAAGCCCCGCGCCCGAAATAACCCGGGCAGTTGCAGTACTGCTGCAGGCGCGCGGGGCTGAAGAACCCATGCATTTCGGCCCTGTGCGCAGTAACTTTTGTGCGGAGGCTGGATGACAGGGGTACCCGGCTGCGTCTGGTTGGGCCGGGAGCCAACAGCCGAGACCGATATCGATAAAGTTCTCGGTTCCCGGTTCTCAGTAGCCTCTGCCGTGGTTTCTGGTTTCTGGCTTGGGGCTTGAAGCTTGTCGCCCTTTTCTGGTTGGCCGAGAGCCGACTACCATAGCTGCTTTATTGGTGTTGCCCCAGGTCTGGTTCTGTGTTTCTGCGGTTCTGCGTTGGGTGTTTTTCTGGCCGAGAGCCGACGACCGAGAGCTGCCCTTGTCACTTGCGCCGCAACTCTTCCAGTTCTTCCTTGGCGCGTTTGAAGTCGTGCCGCAGAATGCCCAGATAGGCCAGGTGAACGGCCCAGGTAATGGCGTAGGCAGCATACAGGAACTTCACGATGTAATCACCCTCCCCGTTTCCGGCGCGCGCGAGGCCGGCGCTTCGTTCTTTGCCTCACTCTCTTCCCGCAGCACGTACTCTTCTTCAACTTGTTGCCGCAAGCGCTCCACCCGGTAGCGCAGCGCAACCACGATGCCGGCCAGGACCATAAACGCCAGCCAGTTCACCACCAGGGCCTTGGCCATTGCCGGATCCAGTCCGCTACCCTGACCGCCTGCGATCACCGGCTGCGGATGCTGGGTTCGAAAATAGCGGATCGAAAGATACACGATGGGCACATCGATAAATCCGAACACGGCGAGGGCGGCCGCCAGCAGCGGAGTTTGCCCGCCGGCGGCAAATTTCCGTAACAGCAGATAGCTAACGTAGATCAGCCACAGAATCAGAGTGCTGGTTAAACGCGCGTCCCATGTCCACCAAATGCCCCATACCGGCCGGGCCCATAGCGGTCCCGTCAGCAGAACCACGGTACAGAACACTACCCCGACTTCCGCCGCGGCCACGGCAAACGCATCCGCGCGCTGGCCGCGCTTCCACAGGTACACGATGCTGGCGGCGAAATTGGCAAAGAAACAGAGAAACGCAGTCCAGGCCGAAGGCACGTGGTAGTAAAAGATCCGTTGTACATCTCCCATCGTTGCCTCCGTAGGCGCGGCGAACATGCCCAAATAGAAGGCATACCCCAGCAGCGCCACCGTCCCCAGCGCAACGATTGTTAATTTAGGCTTCATGGTTCTCCACCGGAGGAATTCAGAATTCAGAATTCAGAAGTCAGAACCTCGCATCGTCAATCCCGCCACGTGCATGGTCATCCCCCCTGCATTGTCATCCCGAGCAAAGCGAGGGATCTGCAGTTGAATGTCACGCGTGTGGAAGGGAACTGCAGATCCCTCGCTGCACTCGAGATGACAATTTCACGGGTAAGTCTGACGTTACTGATTCGCCGACTGACAATAGCCATCTGTCTCCCTGTCTTCCGACTTCCGACTTCCGACTTCTGACTTCTGTCTTCTGTCTTCTGTCTTCCTTCCCCTCATTCCGCGTGTAGCACCATCTCAAAAAGCAGCAGACAGGCAGTGGTGAATACCACGTCGTACACAGCCAGCAGCTTCATCCAGTAAGCCGGGGAAGCATCTCCCGCCAGAATCGCTGCGGTCGCTGCCACCATGGAATACAGTGCCGGAATCGAGATGGGAAATAGAATCAACGGCAGCATTACCTCGCGGCTGCGCGTTCGTATCGAAATGGCTGCAAAGAAAGTGCCGTTAACCACCAGTGCCCAAGTGGCCAATGCCGCGACCAAGAGCAATTGCCAAGCCGGGCCGATCGGCCGGAGATTGTAGAACACCAGAAACAGCGGGGCCATAACTGCTTCCAGCACTCCCACGAAGAGAAAGTTTCCAATGGCTTTGGCCAGAAACAGAGAATTGGCCGGCGCCGGGGAAATGCGGTACGCATCCAGCACTTGGTTGCGCAGCTCCCGCGCCCAGGTTTGGTTCAAGGCCACCACGGCGGCAAACAGGAAGGAGACCCAGATGAGGCCCCCGGCAATGCGGCGCGATTCTTCTGCCGTCGGATCGAAGGAGAAGCTGAACACCACCACCACCAGCAAAGCAAAAAACAGCATGGAATTAATGGCGTCTTTGGAGCGCCATTCCAGCCTCAAGTCCTTGGCCAAAGTTGCACGCAGTACCGGCCACAGGCCGGGGTGCGGTCCGGGCATCGGCGATTGTGCCGCGAGGCTCATCGTACAACCTCAGGGGTGGAGGGCTGGGTTGGGGATACCGTGTTCACTTGAGCTTTTGCTCCCTGAACAATGCGGCCGGCGGCCATTTGCACCAACTCATCCGCGGCGCTTTCCAGCAGCGCCGGCTGGTGGGTTACCACCAACACGGTGCATCCACTATCGCGGGCGTTCGCCAGCAGCCGGACCATTTCGCGTGCAGAGGAGCTGTCCACGTTGGAAAACGGTTCATCCAGCAACAGCAGTTCCGGCTGATGGAGTAGCGCTCGCGCCAGGCTCAGCCGTTGTCGCATGCCCTGCGAGTACTGTCCGACGCGGCGCTTGAGCAGGGGATCCAGACCCACTTTGCGCAGGGAAAGTTCACACGCTCCCGGGTTGTGCATGCCATAGAGCTCGGCAAAATACCGGAGATTTTCCATGGCGTCCAATTCGTCATAGAGAAGGGAAGCGTGGGCCATATAGGCCAGGCGGTGGCGCACCGAAGCCGGATGCTCGGAGCCAAACAGGGTTACCGTCCCCCGCGAAGGCGGGGTCAATCCCGCGATCAGGCGCAGCAAGGTGGACTTCCCGGCGCCATTTTCCCCCAATATGGCATACAGCCGCGCCGCTTCAAACTCCGCGTTGACGGTGCGCAATGCCGCAAAGCGGCCGAAATACCGGCTGACCTCGCGCAAAACCACTGGCGGCGCTTGCGAGTTAACCTCGGTGTTGGACACAGAATACGATCGGGTTATCGGGCGATCGGGTGATCCGATGATCGGAAAAGTTTTGAAAGGCACTTAACTGCCGCTACTCGTCGGTCCGCTGGCCATGATCGAAAACCGCGGCTTTTTAGATCACCCGATCACCCGATGCTATAACGCTATTTTTTCGGCGCGTATTTGGAAGCGCACTTGGCTTGCAGCTGCTGGGCGTGGAACACGCCATCGCGGCCGAATCTGCCTTCCGCCAGCGCCTGCGAATCATCCTTAAAAGTATCGGGAGGCGCTTCTGTTCCCTGGTAAACCACAGGCAGCACCTGATTGTTTTCCCGCAACTGGAACTCCACCCGTGTCCCCTGACGGCGAATCGATCCAGGCACCACATCGCCGGCTACACGCAGCCGCTTGTCGTAACGGCCCTCCAGGCTTTGCAGTTCATGAATGGTCACATAATAGCTCTTGCTCTGCTGAACACCCGTCCACGCCAGATATCCGAGCGAGAGGACAATGACGCTAATGGCTGCGCCGAAGCGTACCAACCTGCTCTTTTGGTTCGATGCCGTCAACCGGACTTCCCCCACCCGCACTTTTCACTGTAACTGCTTGTGGCCCAAGGGTCAATCTATCACAGGTGCGCGTGATAAAGTGCGCACCCCAACTCGTGGCCGGCGCAATTCCGGTTGCCCCTGCTGTTGCAGATGCAGCAACTTCGGCCGAGGCGCGGAAAAAAGGTGTTCCAACTTGCCGCCCGCAGCATACGGCGTTATTTATAATAAGGATACTGGACAGACATTTTCGAAATTTTGGGGACGCGTGACCTGGTTTCCGGACCGGCACGGTGCAACGCAGAGGAGAGTGAGGATCATGGACCCGCGCATCGGTAACAATGGGGGCAACGGCACTGGTCAGAAGTGGATTCAGAAACCACGCGGCGAATGGGTGGAAAAGCGCAAGCAGGAGGCGACGCGTTCCGGGGACCAAAACGTTACGCAGATGCATTTGGCCCGCAAGGGAGTTACGACCGAAGAGATGCTTCGGGTGGCGGAACGCGAGCAGATGGAGCCGCAAACCGTCCGCGACGAGGTTGCCGCGGGCCGGTTGATTATCCCCGCCAATGTCAACCATCCCGAACTGGACCCGATGGCTATCGGCGTAGCGGTCACCTGCAAGATCAACGCCAACATAGGCAATTCCGCCGTGATTTCCAATGTCGAGGAAGAGTTGCGGAAACTGCATACGTCAGTGCATTACGGCGCCGATACGGTGATGGATCTCTCGACCGGTGGGGGCATTCGCGAAATCCGCGAGGCGATCCTCCGGCACTCCCCCGTTCCAGTGGGAACGGTGCCCATTTACGAAGCTATCGCCCGCGTGAAGCGGGTCGAGGATCTGACGGCGGATGTTATGCTGGAGGTAATTGAAGAACAGGCGGCGCAAGGGGTCGACTACATGACGATCCACGCCGGCGTTCTGATCCAGTACCTGCCGCTGATAACCAGGCGGATTACCGGCATCGTCAGCCGCGGGGGCGCGATCCTGGCCCAGTGGATGGCCCACCATCACAAGCAGAACTTTTTGTATGAACGCTTCGATGACATCAGCAAAATTATGGCGAAATACGACGTAACGTATTCGCTGGGGGATGGTTTACGTCCCGGTTGCCTGGCGGATGCCAGCGACGAAGCCCAATTCGCCGAACTGCGCACCTTGGGTGAGCTGACCAAGAAGGCCTGGGAACGCGACGTCCAGGTGATGATTGAAGGCCCCGGGCACGTCCCGATCGACAAGATTAAGGAGCAGGTGGACAAGGAAGTCGAGTGGTGCTATGGCGCACCTTTCTATACTCTAGGGCCGCTGGTGACCGATATCGCCCCGGGTTATGACCACATCACTTCGGCGATCGGGGCGGCCATGATTGGCTGGTACGGGGCCGCGATGTTGTGTTATGTGACGCCTAAGGAACATCTGGGGCTGCCCAATGACAAGGACGTCAAGGACGGCATTATTGCCTACAAGATCGCGGCCCACGCTGCCGACGTGGCGCGGCATCGCCCCGGCGCGCGCGACCGGGACGATGCGCTGAGTTGGGCGCGATACAAATTCGATTGGGACAAGCAATTCGAGCTGTCGCTCGATCCTGAAACCGCCCGGGCTATGCACGATGAGACGCTGCCCGATGCCTACTACAAAGAAGCCCGGTTCTGCTCGATGTGCGGACCCAAATTCTGTTCCATGAACTATTCGGCGAAGGTTGATGAGTATATCGAGCAGGTTCAGGGGGAGAAGAAGAAAGACTACTCCAAGCTGGCGGAAAAATTGATTTCCATCAAGTGAGGATCGACCGACTCCAAACCCTCAACCCGAAGATTACCGCAGCCGGACTGCCCGCCGCTATTTGGCGATGAGCCAAAGAACAATGCCCGCCCCACACATTTCCAGCGGGCCGAAGGATAACGGCTGCATGAGTTTGGCCACGGTAAAGTCCTGGGTTACGTTGCGGACCGTCCAGACAATTCCTCCGGTCGCGATCAGGCTGGCAATGCGTTCGTGCGCCCGAATACTCAACATGGGCCACAAATAACAACGGCGCACGCCGTACTAGATGTGGGGTGAGGATGGCAACGACGTGCGCCTTATTAGATTGATTTGATCTTAGAACGGCCCACTATCGACGTCAAGAAAAATTCTACGAAATCGCTCGTGCTAAAAGATATGCGGCGCCAGCCGCCAAGCCGCCTATGATCATGGTTTGGATCGCGCTTCGCCCGGCCCGCGTCCCGGTAAATCTTCCTTTGATAAAACCAAAAATCCCCAGCGCGATCAGTATGACCACTACGGAAATCAAAAATCCAAGACGGGGACGCCCGGAAATCATATAAGGAGAGAGCGGGATGATCCCGCCTGCAATTTAGGCCAAAGCGATGGTCAATGCACTATTGCGGGCGCGCGAGGGCTCCGGTTTTTGCAGGCCTAATTCAAAGCGCATCATGAAGTCGACCCAATCCTGGGGACGTTCCCGCAAGGCGGTCACCACCGGCGCTGCTTCCTGTTGGGTTAAGCCGTAAGATTCCAGGATCTGGGATACTTCGTCTGCCTCCGCCTCGGGAATCTCGCGGATCTCGCGCCACTCGCGCGCCAGCTCATGCCTGTAGTGCTCGGAGTCGCTCTTGGCTGCCAAATAACCCCCCAGTCCCATGGCAATGGAACCGGCAGCGATCTCGGCCAAACCGGCGACGACGATGATGCGGCTGTTGTTCACCACCCCGGAAAGGCCGGCCGCCAGGGCGAATGGCACCGTCAGGCCGTCTGACATGCCGATTACAATGTCCCGGATCAATTCGCTCCCCGTAAAATGCCGCTCGATATGTTCGACGCTAGGCATGCTTGCGTTCTCCACTGATGAAGGCTAGCTGCGGCTGGGACGCCGTTTGGACCCAACGCTTCGAGTGGACTCCCCTTCGGATGGCGCCAGCGAGAGCGCCAGCTCGGGATGAGCGGCAACATAGTCCAGCGCGAGTTGCGCGACCTCGCGTTCGCCGCGGTGAGTGAGGGTGTGGGGCGCCTCCGCCAGCACGATCCAGCACGCCTGGCGTACTTCTGCGCGCATTTCGGGACTGATATTGCCGAGCTGTCCCTCGCGGTAGAGCAGCAGGTAAAAGCTGACGACTTTAAACACCCGCTGGCCGTCGCCCCAGGAGCGCACGTATACATAGCGGACATCTTTCAGCTTGTGGACTAGTTCTGCCTCTACGCCGGTCTCCTCGCGGACCTCGCGTACCGCAGTTTGCTCAGGCCGCTCGCCGCGGTCTACCAAGCCTTTGGGCAGTGCCAGCACCGGCTTCCTTTTCCGTGCCGGCCTCTCCCCTGAGGATTGCGGCTCGATCGCCGCTATCCACCAGCACCCCTCAGCGTGACGGAGTACAGCCCCACCCGCGGAAAACTCACGATCCATTTTTTGCATGACCGGAGAATCCTGATATGAAAAGTTGATTCAAACAGAGGACCAGCGTGCACACAAACAAATTTTTCAGCAACCGCACCACAAAGGACACAAAGGGCACGACGGAGGGGTAGGAACGGGAGACCAGCTACATCTTCTCTGCGTACCTCTGTGTTCTTCCCTGAGACGGTTCTCGTTTACTCCTTAGCTAGTGTCTTTAGTGTCCTTTGTGGTGGTCTTCTCCGGCGGGTGAAGCCGGCCAGAGCGGCATCATTCCGCCTGACCGCGGCATCCAAAACCAGCAGCACGCGGTTCGCATCCGCAGGCGTTCCGCGAGAGGGACACGCACTTGGGTACCATGCTGAATCTGGCCCGGTCTGTACGCGCGTTTGCCAAGGAATGGACACGCGAGCGCGACAGCGCTCCACCGGTAACTGCCCGGTCCCCACGAATCGGGCTGGCGCTAAGCGGCGGCTTTGCTCGCGGCTTCGCCCACATTGGTGTCCTGAAGGTTTTAGAGGAAAACCGTGTTCCCATCCACTTCATCGCCGGCACCAGCGTAGGTTCTATCATCGGCGCTGCCTATTGTTCCGGAACGTCGCTCAAGGAACTGGAGGAGATCGCGGTACTGGTCAAATTCCGAGATTTTGCCCGGTTTACCTTCTCGCGACTGGGTCTGTGCAGCAACGATCGCATGGCGGTTTTACTGGACCGCTGCCTCAAGGCCAGGACTTTTGAGGAATTGAAGATCCCGTTGGCGGTGACCGCCACCGACTTCATCACCGGGGAGGGCGCGGTATGGACCTCGGGCCCCCTGGTCGATCCCGTTCGGGCCAGTTGCGCCTATCCGGGAATGTTTCTACCCGTGCGGGTGAACGGGCGGCTCTATGTGGATGGTCTTTTGGCCCATGCCGTGCCGACCCGGCCGTTGCGGGACATGGGCGCGGAGCGGGTTGTGGCCATCCATCTGAGCGCGCAATGGGCGAATTATGGTCCGCGGCATGTGTTCGACGTTATCGGGCAATGTTTTTCCATCGCCCAGGCCAAGATGTCGGGATACTGGCAGTCGGCAGCCGATGTGGTCATAACGCCGGATGTTCGTGGCTTCAGCTACGACGCTTTCGACAACGCCAAGGCTTTGGTGCAGTCCGGCGAACGCGCCGCGCGGGAGATGCTGCCTCAACTGCTGGCATGTGTCCGGGAGTCCACTACCGGACAGCAGGTCACCTCGACGCTGGCCATCGCTGCCGCGTCTGCGACTCTTCCGGCGACCAAACCGTCCGCTGCGTAATCTGCTGCTCTGCGCGGCGGAGCCGAATTCCTGTTCCATCATCGAATGCGTTGCCGCAAGCGCCCGTAAGCCTTGTGCTAGAAAGTTTTTTTGGCGGCGTGTAGTCTAGTTAGCGCGGTGTTTACTAGATTCTCCAGTCGTCGCTTCTCACTACGTTCGTTATGCTTCCTGATACTGATGGCGGGGGGATTTCTGCCGCCCAGTCCGGCAGAAGCCAGCCAGGCGCCGTTGCTGCCGCGGGAATTCGGGGGATGGCAGGAGTCCTCGACCAAGACCAGCACCGATCCTGCCGCCGCCGATCCGGTCAATGCCAACATTCTGCGGGAATACGGTTTTACCGATTTTGCCCAGACCAGTTACCGGCGTCCCGACCAGCGGCAGTTAGTGGTGCGGGCGGCACGCTTTGCCGATGCCAGCGGAGCTTACGGCGCATTCACCTTCTATAAGCTTCCCCAGATGTTGAACGAAAAGTTTGGCGACCAGGGCGCCTCACTCAATGATCGCGTTCTCTTTTACCGCGGCAACGTGCTGGTGGAGGCGAAATTCGACCGCATGACCGCCATGTCGGCGGCGGAGCTGCGCGAGCTATCGGATACTTTGCCACTTCCTCAGGGAGCGGCGCGCAATCTGCCGACCCTGCCGCAATATCTTCCGAAACAAAATTATGTGCGGAATTCGGCGAAATACGTCATGGGTCCTCTCGGACTGGCTGCTGCGGGAACCCCTGTCCCGGCGGAACTGATCGATTTCGGGCGCGGCGCCGAGGTAGCGGAAGGCAAGTACTCGACTTCGCGTGGCAACGCAACGCTGATGCTGGTGGCATACCCAACCCCGCAGATTGCCGCCGAGCGTTTGCGGGCATTCGAAGCGCTAAACCAGGCTTCGCTCGGCCCGGCAGACGGCTCTTTGAGTCCCCCGTTGACCATGAAACGCAGCGGTCCGCTCATTGCCTTGGTTGCGGGGCAGATTTCGCCTGCGGAAGCGAAGGCGCTGCTCGCCGCGGTCAATTACGACGCGGACGTCACTTGGAATCAGAACACGCAGTTGGATAAGAAGAACAATGTGGCGAACCTGTTGGTCAACATCATCTTCCTCATCGCCATCATTTTGGGTTTTGCGCTCGTCATCGGGGTGGCTTTTGGGGGACTGCGCCTCGTCGTCAAGCACTTCTTCCCAGGCCGGGTGTTCGACCGGGCGGAGGACATGGAGATAATTCAGCTGCGACTCGGAGGAGGAAAAGAAAAACGGTAAGTGTATGAAAATATGTAAGTTATTCTATTTTGAGGGGCAAAAAAACGTCTTTTTCGGCCTCTCTAAAGTATTTTCGATTTGTGTACAAATTGTTGAAAAGAAAAGACTTTAGTTCGGAAAAACTTCTTGACACCCCCACAGGGCGTTCTTATGATTTTGCCATCGAGTTTTGACGGGTTAGCTTCCGTCGGAACTATTCTCCCTTGAAGAAAAGGTCGCTTGCGTTGCCAAGCGGCCTTTTCGTTTGGACTGCGGCCGTTCCGAGAAATCAATCGACACGATCGGAATTTCCTCCAGCAATCTCTTCGGAGCGTAAATTCCTTCTCATTCATGAGCAGCCCATAAGCAATCAGCACTCAGCAGTCAGCCAAAAATTCCTTCCGTTGGCCGATCGCTGAATGCTGAAGGCTGATTGCTGAGTGCTGTTATTCTCACCCAATGCCCAGATCACCAGCTGCTTCCAGCGGAGTGCCACAGACCCGGCAGATCATGGCGGAGCAGTCACCGCAGGTGAGCGGATCGTCTACCTCCCGGGCGCAGTGCGGACAGTAAAAGTCAGCACTCGAATTCTGCCGAGCCACCCGGTTCTTGTCCTCCGGTGTCCCAGGCGAGGGGGGATGGATCGGTTTGAGACATAGCCGAAGAGGACTGTAACATAGAATGAGTCAGGTGAATTCCATGTTCGACCAGTCACAATCCGGCGACGAGCGGCTCAAGCAGGAGTTTAATCAGTGGGTGGCAGACGGGCGTGCCGAAGGTATGGAACGCTATCATCTTTCCATCGTCGAGCAGACCATCCCCCTAATGGGGTTGAAGTCCGGCGAGCGTGTACTTGATCTGGGTTGCGGCACCGGCTGGGTGAGCCGTCTGCTGGCGCGCTTGGTGGCTGAGACACCGGGGGCGCCCGGCCAGGTGGTCGGTCTCGATATTTCCGACGAAATGGTTCGCCTTGCCCGGGCCGCCTCCCGGGAATTCGAAAACCTTCTCTTCGTGTGGGGTGCGGCCGGCCGGATCCCGTGGGAAGAGAACTATTTTGACCACGTCTTGTCGGTGGAATCTTTCTATTACTACCCGGACCAGGATCGCGTCCTGGCCGAACTGTTTCGGGTGATGGCGCCGCAGGGGCGGCTATTCATTTTGATCAACCTGTACAAGGAAAATCCATACGCCTTGCGCTGGGCCGAAAAACTCGAGGTGCCGGTACACATCCGTTCCGAGCAGGAGTATGTGCAACTGCTCGAGGCGCACACGTTTGAGCAGGTGGAGGCGCGCCGGATTCCCGACCTGACGCCCACCCCGGACGAATACACCGGAAAATGGTTTGCCAACGTGGAAGAGCTGCGCGACTCCCGGCGCATTGGGGCATTGCTGCTGATGGCCCGTAAACCCGACTTCCGGTCTCCCGGCAGCGGCTACGAGGTCTGCTAAACCGCTGTTCCGGTTAGTCCAAAGTCAGATCGTAACTGAGAGTCGCCAGGGCGACATATTCCAGTCCGCCAATAACGCGGCTAAGGCGGCCACCTGCAGCGGCTTCGCCAGGAAAGCCGTCATACCTGAGGCGAAACACGTCTCGCGATCCTCGGCGGAAGTATTTGCGGTTACGGCAATGATGGGGATCGCCGGATTGCGCACCCCTGCGCTCCCCCCACGAATTTGGCGCGTGGCCTCATACCCATCCATTTCGGGCATCTGGCAGTCCATGAGGACCAGGTCGTAGTCGGCCTTCCGGAGAGCTAGCAGCGCCTCCGCCCCGTTGGCTACCGCCTCGCCGCGGCAACCAAGCTCGGCCAGGATGGCCAAGGCTGCTTCCTGTTGGGCTGGGCTGTCCTCCGCAATCAGAACCGCAAGCTTGCTGGTTGCACGAGGGAGCTCCGGGGGAGGCACGAGGAGGTTGCGATTGCCCGTACTCAGTCCTCCCGGGGCGGTTTTCAATTTGTCTGAGGTGCGCATATTCGGGTCTCGATTTATTGTCTACTGCACTGCCACTGTTTGATCGTCCATGTAACCTTGAAGCGGCCGATGTCCATTGGTCCGGGCGCTCCTGGAAGTTGGGGCCTGAGGAGCGCGGCTAGACGACCGCTGGCGAGCGGGCGCGGGGTTCCCCTCCTGCCGGTCGGCGTGGCCGCTGTCCAGCTTGAACCGGCCTACCAGTTGCTGGAGATCTATCGCCAGGTTCGACAGTTCCTCGCAGGATTTGGCTGACTGCTGTGCCCCGGCGGCGGTCTCCTGCGTGATTTTCGCGATCTGCTCCACGTTGGCCGTAATTTGTCCGGCGGTACCGGATTGCTGAGTGGCGGCCGTAGCAATTTGCGAAATCATGTCCCCGACCTGCTGTGCGGCATTGATGATCTCCTCCAGCGACGAGCCCGCCCGGGACGTGGTGGCCACTCCCGTTTCCACTTGCTTGGTCCCATCCTGCATCTGACCGACCGCGGCTTTCGTTTCCTGCTGCACGGTTTCAATCATCTGGGCGATTTCCTTGGTGGCCTTGGTGGTGCGTTCAGCGAGCTTCCGTACCTCGTCGGCGACCACGGCAAATCCGCGGCCTTGTTCGCCGGCCCGCGCCGCTTCGATGGCGGCGTTGAGGGCAAGCAGGTTGGTCTGGTCGGCAATATCGTCAATGACCGCTATGATCTTGCCGATCTGGTCGGAATTCTTACCCAGTTCCTCAATTTTGCGGGCGGCGGTGGTCACGGAGTCGGCAATGGAGCGCATGTTGACCAACGCTTCGTTAACGACCTTCCCGCCCTGCCGGGCGGCGTCCGCAGCCTGGTGCGCGGAATCCGCCGCCCGAGTCGAATTTCCAGAAACCTCGGACACGGAAGACGACATCTCCTGGATGGCGGTTGCGGCCTGTACCGCCTGGTTCCGCTGGGTATCGGTTCCCTGAGCCATTTGCGTAGCCGAGGCCGAGATCTCTTCGCTGGCACTGGCCAGTTGCTGGGCGGTTCCGGCGACCCGCTGCATCACTCCCTCAAGATTGCCAATGAAAGTGTTGAACCAGTGGCTCAATTCCCCGATCTCATCCTGGGAGTTCACGGCGAGCCGTTTGGTCAAATCTCCCTCTCCCTCGGCGATGTCGCGCAGCCTGGCGACAACGTTCTTCAGCGGCGTAGTGATCTGCCTGACCACATAGAAGACCAAAACGCCGACCACCGCGCCCAGAGCGAGCAGAGACAACGTGATCCACCAAGTGCGGGCGCCTTGGGCAGCCACTTCTTGGCGATTTTGGTCGAACAACTGACGGATAATGGTGTCGATCTCGGGAGCAATCTGGACCGAGCGAACCAACGGCGCGACCCCATGCTTGTCGCTGTACACAACCGCTTCCTCAAACTTGCCGGCGTCGAAAAGCCGGACCATTTCCCGATAGGCGCCATTGATCTGATCAATGATCTTTTCGCCCTCGGCGCTTAGCGCTTTCCCTTTCTCGGTAACTAACAAAGGCCGAAGCTGGTCCAAAGCGGCATGCGCATCCGCCAAACCCTTATCAAAACCCTGCTTGGCTTTGGCGAGTTTTTCCGGTTGCTTGGTATATTCGTACAGCATCACGCCACGATAGTCGGACCGCATGTTCCAGACGGAGGTATTGAACCGCGCGGTCAGCGCGAGCTTGGTGACGTCCTTGGTGGCGATCAGGTCAATCCGGGACTGCAGCTGGCGGAAACCGGCTAGGGTGACAACCGCTAGAATGCCCAGTAGCGCAAGAATCGCGCTAAAACTTAGAAACAATTTCTTAGTGACGCTCATAGCTTTCAAATTGAACATTGTCTTTTTTCCTTGCCGGGGCCGCCTTCCTGCGCCCGTCCCGTAGGGGTCCTTTCCGCTCTGTGTCAATCTCCCGACTCTGCCAAGTTAAGGCGGTTCTTCCCCCAAGAGAATCCCCCGATGGTGGCAGGACATCCCCCATTGGAGGGATACGGGCCCAGAAGCGGGACCAAGCCTGTTTCCCGCAACGCTGATCGCCGGAGCTCTGTATCCCTCTGCGCTGTACGTACCATTATTTTTCTCTCCCCGGGCGGACTAGTTTGCACGCGCTGCTTTCCTGTATGCCGCCTGCTCGGTATGGGTTAGGAGGCGGTCCAGGTCGAGCACCAGGAGCAACCGTCCGTCGAGCTTTCCGATACCGGAAACGTATTCGCGTTTAGTTCTGCCCAGCCGTGGAGGCGGCTCAACCGTTTTTTGGGAAACCCGCAACACTTCCGAAACAGCATCCACCACAAAGCCGAAGACAGCGCCCTTGAGCTCGATAACTACCACGCGGCTGTGCTTGTTGTGCTCGCTCCGGTCAAGGCCGAAGCATCTTCGCAGGGCCACTACGGGAATGACACAGCCCCTGAGGTTGATGACGCCTTCGACGAACTCGGGCAGGTTGGGAACTCGGGTCAACTCCGGCAGACGGATGACTTCTTTTACCTGGAGAATGTCAAACCCGTACTCTTCCCGGCCCACCTGACAGCCGACGAATTGCATTTCGCCGCCATAAGTTCCCAGGGAACTGCGTTCCGCCATGCCTGCTTCTTGCTGACTCATCTCTCTGACCTCCCTATGCCAGCTCGGTCTCGCGACGGAACAAAAATTGGGAAATCTGATCTTTCCGACTAACAGCACATTTTGTTCTCGTACATTGGCTATTTAAGCCGGTTAGCAGCGCCCGTCCAATCGCTCACAGGAGGGATAGGACCCCCCGTTTGGGGAGTGGCATTTTCGGTGCAGAAGGTGTAGATAGGCGCGGCAGGTGGTACTCCGGGCCTGTAGATAAGGCTTCTTGGATTTCCGGTTCGAGAAAAAGCACCCGACTTATCTGCCTGCTTCGAGGAAGGTCTTCCACGCGGGCAAGACTGTGTTCATTTGGGCGGCCAGTTCGGGCAGTTCCTGGCTGGCCTTTTGCAGTAGTCCTTGTTTGCAGAGTTGTTCCAGTTCGCAAGCGGAATCCCGCAGAGGATAGGCGCCGCCGCCGGCGGCCAGACCTTTGATCGTGTGGGCTTCGCGGGCGGCGCCCTGGGAGTCGCCGGCCGCCAAGGCCGCCTGTAATCCGTTCAGACGGAGCGGGATTTCGCAAAGCAGCCGCGTGAGCACGACCGCGGCTATGTTACGTTTCCCCGAGTAGCAGCGCAGCATCTCTTCCACGTCAAATACGGCGGTTGCCTGAGCGAGAGCCGGATCGGGTTGAAGGCTCTCTTCGGTACGGCTGGGGCCGGCCTTGCTCTTCTTCAGGGCCCGCGCGATCGCGCTGAGCAGTTGTTCTTGGATAATAGGCTTCGCCACATAGTCGTCCATACCGGCTCGGAGGCAACGTTCGCGATCGCCCCGCATGGCACTGGCGGTCATGGCAATCACCGGCACGTCGGGGTTGAGAAATGACGAACCGCCCTGGCGAAGGCGGCGCGTAGTCTCGTAGCCGTCCATCACCGGCATCAGGCAATCCATCAGCACCAGATCGTAGGCAACCCGTTGCAGGGCGGCGAGCGCCTGCGCGCCATTTTCGGCGATGTCGACGCCGTAGCCGTTGTCGGCCAGCAACAGCTGTGCGATTTCCTGGTTGGTGGCGTTGTCTTCGACCAGCAGGATGCGGACCCGGTTAGCCCTCGCTTCGGCGAGAGAGTGGCGAGTAAGCAGAGAATTTGGTTCCGCGGCCGGTGCTCTGCCGGCGCGCACGGCGATCAGGCAACGCCGCAGCTCGTCCTCGTGGAGAGGCTTGGGCAGATAGGCATCGAAACCGGCTTCCCGCGCCCGTTGTGCATCGCCCCGCATGGGAACCGAGGTGAGCATGATGCAGCGGGTGTCGCGGAGCAGTTGGTTGCCGTGAATGGTGTGTCCCAGCGTTTCGCCGTCCATTCCCGGCATCTGCAGGTCGAGCAGGGCGATTTCAAAATGCTTTTCTTCGCGGGCCGCCTGTTGCAATTGCGCCAAGGCGTCGGCGCCGCTGGCAGCTTGCGCCGCGCGGCAACCCCAACTCTGCAATTGGGTGCACAACAGCTCGCGGCTGGCGGCATTATCGTCCACCACCAGCACACGGCAGCCTTCCAGGCCAGGCTCGATGGGGACAGCAGCGGTCACTGCCGCGTCGGCGCCGCGCTCCATCCCCACCGTGAACCAGAAGGTCGAACCCTCCTTTTCCACGCTCCGCACTCCGATCTCGCCACCCATCAGTTCCACCAGCCGCTTGGAGATGACGAGACCCAGTCCGGTGCCGCCAAACTGGCGGGTGGTCGAGGCATCGCCCTGACTGAACGGGGAAAACAGACGCGACAGTTGCCCGGGAGGAATTCCAATGCCGGTATCACGAATCTCGCAGTGCAGTTCGATGCGTCCTTCCTCGCCGGTCCGCGATTGCACTTCGACGGCAATTTCACCCGTGGGCGTGAATTTGACGGCGTTGCCGGCCAGGTTAAGCAGAACCTGGCGCAGCCGGCCGGGATCGCCGCGAAGTATTTGGGGTACTTCCGGGCTGATATGGCAGAGGAATTCCACGCCCTTCTCCTGGGCGCGCACCGCCAGCATATCGGCGACCTGCCAGACCACCCTGCGGGGCGCGAAATCAATCGACTCCAAATCCAGCTTGTTGGCCTCAATTTTGGAGAAATCCAGGATGTCGTTGATCACGCCCAACAGCGATTCGGCGCAGTTGCGGATGCTATTGGCAAAGTGGCGCTGCCGCCCGGTCAAATTCGTTCCCAGCAGCAGATCGGTCATTCCCAGAACGCCGTTCATGGGAGTGCGAATTTCGTGACTCATATTGGCCAGGAACTGGCTTTTGGCGATGCTTGCCTGCTCGGCCTGTTCTTTGGCCTTTACCATTTCGGTTTCGGCCAATTTGCGCATGGTGATGTCGTTGATAAATGCGCAGGAAAATTCGCGGCCGCGGAAGCGCACGTATTTGGCCGCTACCTCGACCGGAATCAACCGGCCGTTGCGCGCGCGCAGCGAGCCTTCGAACCGGAGAGAACCCAATTTGGTGAGAGTCTGGAATATATATTCGTAACGCTGCGGAGAAAGTTGCGTATCCAGATCGAGGATTATGGTTCCGAGCAGCTCGTCGCGCGTGTAGCCCAGCAATTCGCAAATGGCGCGGTTGGTATAAAAGATATGGCCGTCCCGGTCCAGCCATAGGACCGAGGAGGCCGCACGTTCGACCGAGAACTCGATCAGGTTGCGCAGATCCTCCGCCTGGCGGCGTTCGGTGATGTCGCGAATAAATACCAGCAAGTAGGACTGATCGCCCACTTCGACCGCGCGTGCGCTGGCCTCGGCGGGGAAGACGGATCCGTCTTTACGCCGGTATTCGGTCTCGCACCGGGCCGCTCCGCTGGCCTTGACCGCGTCGATGCGGGCCTGGATTTTGGCTCCATCTACCGTGGCCAACGCCTCGATGTGCAGTTGCTGCAGTTCGGCAACGGAGTAGGCAAAATCCTGTGCGGCTCGTTCGTTGGCTTCCAGAATCTGTCCGTCCATGCCCATCAGCAGAATGCTATCGTTCGCCTGCTGCATAAGCTGCTTGAAGCGGGTTTCCCGCTCATCGGCCATTCGCACGGCGAGGTGACGGTCGGTAACGAGCAACCAGGTAAGCAACGTGATCAGAATACTTCCCGCCAGACCCGCGCCCCCGGTGACCCAGACCAGCTTCTGCGACGCCTGGTTCCGGGCGCTGCTCCACAGCAGGTAAGTGAGACCGAAGGAAGCCAGCAAAACCACGGCCGGCAGCCACCTCGCAATCGGCCATGCGGGCACACGAAGCCGGAGGGAAGAAAGAAGAGTACCGGCGGCGTGTTTTCGAATTGTCATGGGCTTTACTGGCTAACCTGTTGGACAGCCGGGTTGGGCCGCGGGCTTCATTGCGGCCGGGTCAGCGCATGATTCATGGCGAAAACTGCCAGTTCCAGCCGGCTGGACACGCCGGTCTTGTCAAAAATGTTCTTCAAGTGGTGCTTCACCGTCTCGTCACTGATTTTGCAGACGGAAGCGACCTCTTTGTTGGCACACCCTTCCGCCACGAGAGCCGTAATCTCGAGTTCGCGAGGAGTAAGGCCAAACGTCTTTTTCTGGCCGGGTGATACTTCCACGGCCAGATCTTGCATCAACTTCACCGGATTGGTTACTGCCGTGCCCAGAACCCAGAACGTGCCGCTCGCCACGGCCCGGATACAGGCATGCAGTTCCTCGGGCAGCGCATTCTTGGTGATAATGCCGCGTGCGCCCAGCTGCAAGGCTTGCAGAACCTGTTGTTTCTCGATGCTGGCCGTCAGCACCACGGTTTTGACTTCTGCTTCTCCCGACATCAGCTCCGCCAGCGCTTCCAGGCCGGAACTTTTCGGCATGGCAAGGTCGAGGAGCAAAACCTCGGGGTGCACGCGATTGACCTGGCGTATGGCTTCTTTGCCGTCTGCGGCCTCGGCGAGCACACGAAAATCCTGCTCCAGTTCGACGGTGTTGCGCACACCCATCCGCACTACGGGATGATCATCCGCGATCACGATTCCCACACTGCCGTCCACGATGTTCATGATTGCCACCTTTCCCGCGACGCCCAGGCAAGCGCGATTTCCTCCAGTTCGCGACGCAGGTCCGGCAACAGCGGGCCGGGGGATTGCCGGGCAGAAGCACGCGTCTCGATCTCCCGACACAGTGCTACCGCCCGGACTGCGTTCACGACCATGCTGCTGCCCTTCAAGTAGTGAGCTTGCCGGCGCAGCTCGGCAAAGTCACTCTTCACAGCCAGAATCTCCATTTTCGCAAGCGTCTGCCGGGCGTCGGCCAGAAAAACTTCCTCAAGGCCGCCTGAGCGATTGCGATTGTCTGGCGCGGGACTTAGGACCGCCCGCGAGTCAAAGGCGCGATCACAGTCCGGTTGGGCGGCCGCTTCGCCGCACAGCTCGGCGGCCGGCGCCAGGGCTGCTGCCAGTTTTTCGAGTTGCACCGGCCGGCTCAGGAACGCGTTCATGCCTGCCGCCAGACACTCGCTCTGGCGGTCGGTTTCCTCGTCGGCGGTGACGGCCACGATCCAGGGCGTGCGATGGTCTCCGTTTAGGGATCGAATGCGTTGCGATGCCTGCAAGCCATCCAGGCCCGGCATGAGCAAGTCCATCAGGATCACATCGTAGGTAAGGCGTTGCGCCGCCTCCACTGCCTGATTCCCATCGTCAACCACATCGGTCCGGTATCCGAGCTGCGCGAGCATCATCTGGATAACTTCCTGATTTACCGGATTGTCTTCGGCCAGGAGAATACGCAGACGGGGGCCTTTGCCGGGCGGCACTGTGTCTGGCGCCGCCGCCGGCCCGGGAATGTGAGCAGGGACATGGCCCTGGCCACCACGCGGTGGCAAACCGGTGCTCATGATTTGTTTATCGGCAGGACAGAGCTTTTTCATTAAGCTTGAACGCCAGGTTTTTGGCAGAAAACATAACCACAAGCTTGTTCCAATTCGCGGCGTCCGGCTTCGCCGTCTGGTCTCTGCGGCGGAGAGCGGCAGACGGTTTACGACGTTGCTGGTGTCGGTTGATCCACAAGCCCGAATGCTGGCACACCGGCATGAAAGCGAATTCGAACAACATCTGGTCCTAAGCGGTGATGGGCAAATGAATCTGCAGGGTCAGATCCGCGACTACCGTCCGGGCAGCTTGGCCGTCATCCCGCAAGTGGCAGAACATTCGGTTGCCGCCGGAGAGCATGGTGTGGTGTTGCTGGCCCTGTTCTCACCCGCCTTGACGTGAGGGTTTGGGCGCGGTCAGATTCCGGGGCTCCACGGCGGTTTTTTGGGAAGCGATCAAGGTCATGCCCGAACCTGACGGGCCACCTTCGCGGGTGCTTCTTATCCGCGGTGCTCGGGTTTCTGCCGTCGTTCTAATCTGGATAGGGCCAGCCTCAACCTCCGTTCTCTTTTCCCGACCATCTGAGCGAAAACCGGCTTGGCCTTCGGTACTTGGCTTGTCCGACGCGGCGCATCCAGGCCATTTCTTCCGGCGTCATGGGGCCTTTATCCCAGGCGTCCAGCGCGGCGGTCAGGTCAGACACCGAGCGCGGCCCCATCAGGCAGACATCCACCACCGGGTTGGTTAACACGAAGCGATAACAGTCGGAAGCCGAAGGAACAGCATTCCCGAAAGGTACTTGGTCAGGCTTGAGCAGTTCGCCCCAGCAGGTAGCCGTAAAGCTTACGATTCCGGGCCGAACCTCAGGCGCGGGCAGATGCGGGAAGATATCGCGTTCGGCGCCGGAATGCACGGCGTTGTAGCGCACATGCAGAGTGTCGATGTTCGCCGCTTTGGCAGCAAGCTTGGCCGCATGCCGCCGATTGTGTGTAGAGACAGCGACATGACGAATCAGCCCCTGCTCGCGAAGCTGCAATGCTTGTTCGAAAATGACAGGAGGGACATCCTTGTTCCACATTCCGAGCAGAAGAACGTCGGCATAGTCCAGGGCAAGCGATCGCAAGGCCCGCTTCAGACTCCAGGGCAGCAGAGCGGCCAGGCGCGTGTACGATTGGATGACCAGGACGAATTCGTCCCGCCGCGACCTTAGACCGCGCAGTCCCGCGGCAAAACTTTCACTGCGCCGCGAACCCCAATACAGATAATTGACGCCCCGTTCGAAGGCCTCGCGGACGCAACGTTCGTCCGCGCCATAGCTGGCGGCCAAACCAAGGCGGCCCACCCGAAGGTTCGTCCGGCCCAGCCGGGCAGTCTTCCAGGATTCCATGGCATTCCACTCCTGTACTTCGGATCATAAGGGCCGCGGCTCCGCTCGCGCCACAACGTCGCGCCCCTCTGCCGGGGGATATTCACATGAGCACTTGGTTTTTTGTCTTGGGACCGAACAGGCCGACGATTAGCGATTCCGCTGCAAACAAGGCGGCGATGTAGATGAAGACGCTGTTGTAGCCGAAGTGGCCGAACAGAGAGGCAACGATAAGCGGGCCGAACGAGTTTGCCCCGCGTCCGGCCCCATAGGCAATGCCCGTACCGGAGTTGCGAACGCGCGTCGGAAAGTATTCCGCTGTATAGGCGAAAAAGATAGGCGTACACACGTGGAACGAGAGCGTCATCAGGCAGCCGAAGACCACAACGACACGTGCGCGAAACCCTTTTCAATCTGGCGCAGCAGCTCTGTCAGATGGCCGATCGCAACCAGGCTTCTAAAAATGATCTTGTCGCATCAGCAAAATCGCGGACCGCGCGGCAAGATAACAGAGGTTCCTCAGCTTGTCTATCTAAATACGATCCATTGTCGGGAGATATAAAGATGCACGCTGTGCGAAAACCCTTAACCCTAGAGGACACAAAGGTGCGAAGAGGGAACCTATATCCGGATTGGGGATTTAGGGCTTGAGCCCCGGAATCGTGGATCGAGCTGTTGGTTGGGGGGAGTGAATTCGCGAATCCCCAAGTCCCAAATCTCAAGTCTCAAATCCCGATTTTCGTTCTCCTCGCCCCTCGGTCTGCCTCCGCGTCCCCCGCGTCCTCTGCGGTGAATGGGCTCTCGGTGCGACTCAAACCAGCTACTCTCGCCAGGGCTGTAACAGGGCTAGAATTATCCCAGCATAGGCCGTCAGCCGATGTGGGCTGGCGTCGACGCGGGGAGCGTGACTTGCAAATTCTCGATCGTGCGCAACCGCTGGCTCCGCTGATATTGCGGCTTGCCCTGGGCGCGGTGCTCTTTGCCCATGGATACGCCAAGGTTTTCGGCGGTTTGGCGGCACATACGCATTTCGTGGCGGAAATCGGCCTGCCCGCCTGGATGGGCTATGTCTCTGCCGCCACGGAGTTTCTGGGCGGGTTGCTGCTCATCTTGGGGTTGCTGACACGCCTGGCGGGACTGGCGGTGACCATCGAAATGCTGGTCGCTATCTTCCGTGTTCACCTGAAACACGGGCTGGTGGGGGCTGGCGGCTATGAGTTCCCGTTAATGATAGGCGCCGTCGCCTTTGCCCTTATCCTCATTGGCCCCGGCCCTATCTCAGTGGACTGGCTGCTGGGCGGAGGCGGCTCTCGAAGATAGCGGCCTTGGTCCCTCATCTACTTCCACGCTGATCACCCAAGAGTTTGTCTACGCGCTGACGTTCATCTCTACGGAATCCAACCAGATGTTGCAGGTCGGGGTGCCGATCTTCCTGGTGCGCGGAGACGTGTACTACTGGGGGTCACTGATGGCGGCCTGTCTGCTGGCCAGCATCCCGACAGCATTTATTTACAACCTGTTCCTGGACCGGTTTGTAGCCGGATTCACCGTCGGCGCAGTGAAATGAAGCGGGCCGGCGGACCTGACGATTGCAGACCTTGCGCCGCCCTGCGCACCGCCCCCCTGCCGCTAAGCAAGAACTTCCGGCCGGTACATGCAACCTTAGCAAGGGATTCCCGCTTCTAAGAGACAGCTACCCTGGGGTGAGGTCTAGCGCACGAAAGTTTCACGGCAGGAAATATACGGATTGTTCCAGTTAGGCATATTTCTTCGACATTCAACGCGATCCCAGCAGGAAGAGGAGATTTAGCTGTGACTACTCGTGCGATAACTCAGGCCCAACTGCAGCCCGGCATCAGCCGTTGGTGGCGGGTCGTGGGGGGGCTCTCGATGAACTTGGCCCTGGGCACTCTTTACGCGTGGAGCGTATTTGTCGCTCCGCTCAACAAAGAATTCGGATGGAACGCGAAAGAAATCTCGACAGTGTTCACCATTGCCGTGGTTACATTCGCGCTGACGTTCGTTGTAGCAGGTCGTCTCCAGGACAAGATTGGCCCGTTCTTCTGCTCGATGGCAGGCGGAATTCTGGTCAGCGCGGGATTTTTCCTGTGCTCGTACACCACAAGCCTGACCTATCTTTTTTTGTGCTTTGGCGTGATCGGAGGCTTAGGCAACGGCTTCGGATATGCCACCCCCATTCCGGTTATGGCCAAGTGGTTTCCCGATCGACGGGGCCTGGCGGTGGGCCTCGCGGTGGCGGGCTACGGTGGCGGCTCGGCCATATTTGGTCCACTCTGTGCCAGTTACCTGATTCCTGTGTATGGCTGGCGGTCCACCTTCCAGATTCTGGGCGCGATCTTTTTTGTTATGACCATGGTTGGCGCTTTCTTGCTGAAAAACCCGCCGGCCGGCTACCGACCTGCGGGGTGGATTCCGGTGGCCACTTCCAAATCCGCGGCGACGACCTATGAGTTCAGCCCCGGAGAAATGCTGCGCACACCCACGTTCTACCTGATGTGGGTGGCGTATGCCCTGGGCTGCTCGGCGGGCCTCATGGTGATCAGCCAGTTGGTGCCGTTCGCCAAGAGCGTGGGCATTCCCAGTACTTCTCTGGCTGCCATGGGTCTGGTCGTGGGTGCGGCCGGCAATGCCTCGGGCCGCATTCTCTCAGGTTGGATGTCGGACCAGCTTGGTCGTATCAACGTCTTGCGCGCCATGATCGGGATTTCGATGGTCGCGATGCCGATCCTGTATGCCCTGGGCCACAATGTCGGCTGGCTGTATGTGATGGTGTTTATCGTCTATTGGTGTTATGGCACGCAGCTATCCGTAAATGGGTCGGCAACCTCGGATTTCTGGGGCACGAAAAACGCTGGCATCAACTATGGCTTGCTCTTTACCGCCTGGGGGGTTGCCGGTGTCCTGGGCCCGCGCATTGCCGGCGTTCTGTTCGATAAGTACCACAATTACCAGGCTGCCTTTTATACGGCAGGCGTACTGGCAGCAGTGGCCCTGTTCTGTGAACTGTTGGCCCGGCGGCCTGCAGTCCCGACTGAGCCGGTTCAACGGTTAGCCGAGCGCATTGCTAGCTGACCCGGCGGGAATTAGCTTGCACTTTCGCGTGCGGCGCTGCTGGCCCGGGCGGCGCCGCGTGTACGGCGAAAGTTCAGATCGGCCATAGTGCCGCTAGCCGGCGCGCTCCAGCTGCGGTTTGACCAAGTGCGTCGCGAACTCGGGCCGGTCGCCGTAATCGGCGACTTGAACTTCGTGGATATGCTTCCCAAAACGCGCAACAGCAAGATCATGCGGCGCGTCCTCAAGGGCGTCATTCAGGATCGCAATCCCGGCGATGTCACGACCGCAGAAGACGAAGGCTCTGTGGAAGAGGCCAAGCAAGCGGGGCAGCAGATGAAAGCCGAAATCGGCGCGCAGACAGCCACGGCAGGCCAAGGTGGAGCGTCTGCGAAGCGCCGGGCCATTTGGGGTAACGTCCACGAATTGGCTGAATCAAAGGGACTCGGGTGACGCTCAAAATATTGTCCCAGTGTTGTCCGGAGTTCATGCATCTGAAATCTCAAATGGAGGAATGGAGGTTGTTGCTATGGGGAATGTTGCTCGGGTGTTGAATATGGGCGATGCGCGCCACGAGGCTCCCGCCCAGGCTACGGAAGCCGAAATCGCAGTTCATTGGAAGGAAGAGGAATTTGTCTACCCACCGGCAAAATTCGTCGGCCAAGCGAATTTGACCGACCCAACGATCATGCAACGTTTCAGCGAACCAAACTTCCCTGAATGCTTTCGGGAGTACGCCGACATGCTGAGCTGGGATCAGTACTGGCACACCACCCTCGACCAGGCCGATCCCCCGTTCTGGAAATGGTTCGTGGGCGGAAAAATCAACGCCTGTTACAACTGCGTCGACCGCCATCTGGACAAGTACAAGAACAAGGCAGCCATCCTGTTTGTGCCCGAACCGGAGAGTGAATCGCCGGTGGCGATCACCTATCAGGATCTGTTTGTTCGGGTGAACGAAATGGCGGCGCTGCTGCGCGATTTCGCCGGGCTGAAGGCGGGCGATCGCGTCACCATCCACCTGCCGATGACGCCTGAGCTGCCGATTACCATGCTGGCCTGCGCTCGGCTGGGGGTAATCCACTCGGTCGTATTCGGCGGTTTCAGCGGCGAGGCTTGTGGACGGAGGGCGGCGGATTCCGCCAGCCGCGTCCTGATCACCATGGACGGTTACCACCGCAACGGCAATTTGATCGATCACAAGTCGGCAACCGTGGAGGCGGCGCTGGATGCCGCGCGGCAGGAGGGCCACACCGTCGATAAGGTTCTGGTTTGGCGCCGCTATCCCGGCAAAATGGTTTCCCAGGCGACCATGATGCGGGGCCGGGACTACTATGTGGACGAACTCCTACACGACTTTGTGGGCCGCCGGATCAGTCCGGTGTCGATGGACGCGGAAGCCCCTCTCTTCCTGATGTACACCAGCGGAACGACCGGCAAGCCCAAGGGCTGTCAGCACCGGACCGGCGGCTATCTTGCCTATGTGACGGGCACTTCGAAATACATCCAGGACATCCACCCCGAAGACGTTTACTGGTGCATGGCGGATATCGGCTGGATCACCGGCCATTCCTACATCGTGTATGGGCCGCTGTCGCTGGCCGCCAGCAGCGTGATTTATGAAGGGGTTCCCACCTATCCCGATCCCGGCCGGCCGTGGCGGATCGCGGAGCGCCTGGGGGTGAACATTTTCCACACCTCGCCAACGGCCATTCGCATGTTGCGCAAGGCCGGACCCGACGAACCCAAAAAATACCATTACCGCTTCAAGCACATGACTACCGTGGGCGAGCCCATTGAACCCACGGTCTGGCGCTGGTATCACGAGGTCGTAGGCAAGGGCGAAGCGGTTATCGTCGATACCTGGTGGCAAACCGAGAATGGCGGCTTCCTGTGCAGCACCAAGCCGGCGTTGGACCCCATGAAGCCAGGCAGCGCCGGTCCAGGCGTGCCGGGCATCTACCCCATCATTTACGATGAAGACAACAACGAGGTTCCGGCCGGCTCCGGCAAGGCAGGCAACATCTGCATCCGGAATCCTTGGCCGGGGATCATGCAGACGATCTGGGGAGACCACGATCGCTTCGTGAAGCAATACTACAGCCGGTATTGCAAAGATCCCAAGAGTAAAGACTGGCGCGACTGGCCGTATTTCGCGGCGGACGGCGCAGTGCTGGCTGCCGACGGATATTTCCGGATTCTGGGCCGGGTGGATGATGTGATCAACGTGGCCGGCCACCGCCTGGGGACTAAGGAGCTGGAATCAGCCTGCCTTACCGTTCCCGAGGTGGCGGAGGCAGCGGTGATCCCCGCGGCCGACGAGATCAAAGGTGTGGTCCCGGATGTTTATATCTCGCTCAAGCCCGGCATCGAGCCCAGCAAGGAAATTTCCGACAAAGTAGTCTCGGCGCTGGAGACCATGATTGGCAAGATCGCCCGGCCGAGAAAGGTGAATATCGTTCCCGATATGCCCAAAACGCGGTCCGGCAAGCTGATGCGGCGCGTCCTGGCGGCAATCTCCAATAAAAAAGACACCGGCGACATCAGCACCCTGGCGAATCCCGACGTCGTGAGCCTGATTCGAGAGATGGTCCAAAAATAGCGGCAAGGAAGTCAGAAGCCAGAAGCCAGAAATGAGAAGCCAATTATCCTGTTCTGACTTCCGATTTCTGGCTTCTGACTTCTGGCTTCTGACTTCTGGCTTCCCTCCGGCGGCTTGTAGCTAATTTGTGACCAAGCTCACACGAAATAGTGATAGTATTCCGAGTGGGGGGAAGGGAACGTGGCCGCGCCTTACGGGTTGGACATTGTCGACAGTTGCATGCTCTGCAAGTTCCGCAATGATGATTTCTTCTGTGACTTGCCAAAGCCTGTGTTGCAGGCGTTCGATGCCATCAAGTTTGCGGCCGCCTATCCCGGCGGGGCGCTGTTATTCAACGAGGGACAAACGCCCCGCGGCATGTTTCTGCTCTGCCGGGGCCGCGTCAAGCTTTCGGTGACCGCCTCCGACGGCAAAGCCTTGATCCTCAAGATTGCCGAAGCCGGGGAAGTCCTGGGCCTGCACGCTACGGTGACCGGCCTGCCGTATGAGATGTCCGCCGAAACCCTGCATCCCTGCCAGGTAAATTTCGTCAAGCGGGACGATTTCCTCAAATTCCTGCGCGAGAACGGCGAAGCTTGTCTGAAGGCGGCGGAACATCTCAGTCAGAATTGCCAGACGGCATTCGACCAGATCCGCTCTCTCGGGCTCTCGCATTCGGCCCGCGAGAAACTCGCGCGAGTGCTGCTGGAGTGGGCTGAAAATGGCGAGGAAACGCGGGACGGCCTGCGGGTCAAATTGGCTATGACGCACGAGGAAATCGCCCAGATTATCGGCACCTCGCGGGAGACCGTCACCCGTATCCTGGCCGAGTTCCGCGACCGGCAGCTGGCGGTCATCAAAGGTTCCAATCTGCTGATCCGCAATCGGGCCGGCCTGCAGGCCATGATCGCGGGTTGAGGAAGCAACAAGCCACAAGCTACAAGCAACAAGCCAGAAGCCCCAAGCAATGACGTCGCGGTTTGGGCCTCTGGGTTTGTAGCTTGTGGCTTGTTGCTTGCTTAGGCAACTGGGCACGCTTGAATGGCAATCACACAGAACGGCGCCCCATGCTCTGGACAATTTTCTCTATCCTGGTAGTGGCCTGGATTATCGGGGTTTTCACCGAACCCATGGGCGGGTTCATCCACGTGCTGCTGCTGCTGGCATTGCTCGCTGTGGGGACAGAACTGGCGCTGGCTTGGCGACGCAGGAATTTGTAATTTGCAATTTGTAACTTGCAAAGTACAAACTGCAACGCGAGATTTCGATTTTTCACTTTGCAAATTACAAATTACAAATTGCAAATGCTTTCCATTCGGCCCCTCTCTCGTGCCATTCACTGCCACTACCTGCCTTTATGGCTGCCTGCGCTTTCCTGATCTGCCGGCCAATGGTAAGCTGGGCCGTAATTCTGTAGACTTCCTGATGGATATATACGAATTCAGGGCGCAATGGAGTCCCCCCGGGAGGCAGCTTGGGGCCTGCCGGACTGAACGATGAAAGGGATTCATGAGCATTAATATCGGTCTGGACATCGGCGCCGTCAGCCTAAAGCTGGCCGCCATCGGCAGCCAGGATGACGCGCCGCTACTGGAAGCGCTCACCCAGAGGACCGACGCCTTCTTCCGCAGCCAATTCCCCGAAACCAGCGCTCTGGCTGGCCGTCCGTTGGTCCTGTCACGCTATCGCCGGATTCAGGGCAGCCCGATTCAGTCCACCTTCGATGTCCTGCAAGAGCTGTACGAGCATGTGCCCGAGAAGAAGGTCGAAGGTATTCGCGTTACTGGTTCCGGCAGCCAGCTGATTGCCAAGATCCTGGGAATTTATTTCGAGAATGAGTTTCGCGCCCTGGCCAAGGGGGTGCGGGTTTTTTATCCCGAGGTGCGCACCGTCTTTGAAATGGGGGGCGAGACCTCCAAGTACTTGCACCTGGACTCCGGCGCGAGCGGCAAGTATCTGGGCATCGTGGATTATTCCTCTAGCGGCGATTGTGCCGCCGGTACCGGATCGTTCATCGATCAGCAGGCTTCCCGCCTGCTTTATCAGGTCGAGGAAGTCGGGCCTGCGGCTTGCCAGGCGACCTGTGCCGCCAGTATTGCCGGGCGCTGCTCGGTATTTGCCAAGTCGGACATGATTCATGCCCAACAGAAGGGCTATAGCACCGACCAGATCCTGCGCGGTTTATGCGATGCGGTGGCGCGGAACTTCAAATCGGCCATCGTCAAGGGCCGTGAAGTGGCGGCCCCCGTGGCTTTTCTCGGGGCGGTGGCGCTCAATGAAGGCGTGCGGAACGCCTTGCGGGAAGCCTTCAAGCTTACCCCGGAGCAGTTTATCGTTCCTGAACTCTATGCCTGGATGGGAGCGGTGGGCGCCGCCATGTTCGAGGCGGAAGAACTGCGCAAACGTTCCTTCAAGCATATTCATCAGCTGCAGCAGCATGCGCAGATGAAGCAGCAGTTCGCTTTCAGCGATCCGCTCTCGATGCAACGCGTGGTCTTACTGCGCGATCGGGTACAGGATCCCCCGTTGCCCGCGGCTGGCCAGCAGGTAGACGCCTATCTCGGCATCGATGTGGGCTCGGTCTCGACCAACCTGGTCGTGCTCGACAAGGATGGGAATCTGCTTCACGAAATCTACTTGCGCACGCAAGGCCGTCCTATCGAAGTGGTAAGCGCCGGGTTGAAGGAAATCGAAGAACAACTGGGTGGGCGGATCCGGGTGCTGGGGGTGGGCACGACGGGCAGTGGCCGTGAATTGATCGGCGAACTGGTGGGCGCCGATACCGTGAACGATGAGATTACGGCCCATAAGACCGGGGCCACCTACGTGTGCCAGCGATTGGGCATGGAGCCCGTAGACACGATTTTCGAAATCGGCGGCCAGGACTCCAAGTTCATCCGCCTGGAGAAGGGCATCGTCGTCGATTTCACCATGAACGAGGCCTGTGCCGCCGGCACCGGCTCGTTCCTGGAGGAACAGGCGGAAAAGCTGGGCATCAGCATCAAAGGCGAGTTCGCGAGTCTGGCGCTGGCTTCGGCCCATCCGGCGCGACTGGGAGAACGTTGCACCGTATTCATGGAACGCGACGTTACCGCTCTGTTATTGAAGGGAGCGGAACTGGGAGACCTCTGCGCCGGCCTGGCCTACTCCGTCGCCCTCAACTACCTCAACCGCGTGGTGCGCGGCCGCAGGATCGGCAACGTAATCTTTTTCCAAGGGGGCACGGCTTACAACGATGCCGTCGCCGCCGCCTTCTCGCAGATTCTGGAAAAACCGATCATCGTTCCTCCCCACAATGGCGTGATCGGCGCCATCGGCATGGCCCTCATAGCCCGGGAGCACATGCAGGCCGGCGATCAGGCCACCAGGTTCCGCGGATACGACCTCAGCAAGGTGAATTTCACCACCCGCGAATTTGTCTGCCGCGCCTGTTCCAACTACTGCGACATGAAGGAGTTCAAGATCGAGGGCGAACGCAGTTATTGGGGCGACAAATGCAGCGACAAGTTCCGCAAACGGGCCCGGACCGATCGCAAGCCGGTGATTGAGGACCTGATGGAATGCCGGGATCGGTTATTGGAAGAGGTGCTGCGCCCGCCCGTCGGCCAACGGCCCGCCATCGGCCTGCCGCGCAGCATGTTCTATTACGATCGCTTCCCCTTCTGGTGCGCCTACCTGCAGGAGCTGGGATTCGAAGTTGTAGTTTCTTCGCGGACCGATGGACAGATCAGCGCGCTCGGGGAGGAGTTGGCGATTGCGCAGCCGTGTTTCCCGGTCAAGGTGGCGCATGGCCACGTCCAGGAGTTGCTGGGGAAGAACGTGGACTACGTGCTCATCCCCAATACGGTGAATCACGAAGTTCCACCCGCCTTGATGGAGATTCATCCGGAATCTCACCTGTGTCCCTGGAACCAGACCTTGCCCTTTGTGCTGCTGGCCGTTCCTCAACTGGAGGACTCGCGTTCCAAGGTGCTCAATCCGACCGTCCACTTCCGTTATGGTCGCCGGCACGTGGAAAGGGAGCTGGCCGAGTTCTTCGGCCGGCGTTTGCAGGTTTCTCGCCGGGCCAGCGACCGCGCGGTGCTGGCTGCCTATGCGGCGCAAGGGGCCTTCAATGAGGCGGTGCAGGAACTTGGAGCCCGGGCGCTGGCGCAATTGGAACGTACGCAGGAACCCGCGCTGGTGCTGGTCGGCCGTCCCTACAATTTGTACGACCGCAGCGTGAACTGCGATATCCCGCGCAAGCTGCGCAGCCTGTATGGGGTCAATGTCCTCCCCATGGATTTTCTGCCGGTCGAAGAAGAGGACATCACCGACGTGAACCCGAACATGTATTGGAATTCGGGGCGCCGGATCCTGGCGGCCGGACGGATCACGCGCCGCCACCGCAACCTGCATGTGGTCTATATCTCCAATTTCAAGTGCGGGCCGGACAGCTACATCAAATCGTTTCTCGACGATGCCGCCGGCAAGCCCTCGTTGGTGCTCCAGTTCGACGGCCACACCAACGATGCGGGCTTCATCACTCGCTGTGAAGCCTACCTCGACAGCAAAGGATTTTTGCGATGCCCAACGGCTGCCGTCATCTGAGCCGCAAAATCGGTCCCAGCCATCCGCTCGCCGGCAAGACCGTATATATTCCGACCATGGCGGAAGGCAGCGCCGACGCGTTCGCCGCCGTCTTTCGCTGGCTGGGGGTGAATGCCACTCCCACCTCCCCCTCCAACGAGCGTACCCGTGAACTCGGCGCCAAGTACACGAATGGCGATGAGTGTTACCCCGCCAAGGTTACGGTGGGCGACTTTATCCGGGTGATCGAGCAACCTGGGTTCGATGCTAAGCGCACCATGTTCTTCATGCCTACGGCGGAGGGCCCGTGCCGCTTCGGCCAGTACGCGCCTTTTCTGGCGAAGACGCTCCGCGAAAACGGTTACGGCGACGTACAGATCCTTTCTCCTACCAGCAAGAATTCCTATACCGACTTAGGGGAAATCTCTACGCCCTTCATGCGGGCGGGATGGCGGGCCGTGGTGGCCGCGGACCTGCTGCGCAAAGCCCTGCACCGCACCCGTCCTTACGAACTCGTTCCTGGCGCCGCCGATAAGGCCTACCAGGAGAGTGTGGCCGACCTGTGCAACACCATCGAAAAGAGCTGTGCCGATAACGATTGCCAGCTGCAAGCGCTGGTGGCGTCCATGACGCGGGCCCGCGAGCGTTACCGCCGCGTCCCCGCCCTGTTCGACCGGACCGTGCCGCTGATCGGCGTGGTGGGCGAGATTTACTGCCGCATGAATACCTTCAGCAACGACGATCTGATCCGCAAACTGGAGGGCTATGGCGCGGAAGCCTGGTTGAGCGATATCGCCGAATGGATCCAGTACACCAACGCCGAACAGTTGCGGAAGCTGAAACTCAGAAGGCGATACTGGTCCCTCGGCACGGTGAAGGCCAAGCTGCGGTGGCATATCCAGAATTCCGACGAGCACGCGATCGTCAAGCCGTTCAAAGAGGACTTTGCCGGCTACGAAGAACCCGATATCTACGAGGTGTTCGAGTGCGCCCAGCCTTATCTGCCCGTTACGGGAGTGCTGGGCGAGATGGTCCTTTCCGTCGGGAAAGCCGCCTATCTGGCCAGCCACGGCGCCGATGGCATCATCGATATCAGTCCTTTTACCTGCATGAATGGCATCGTGAGCGAGGCCGTCTATCCCAAGCTCAGTAAAGACCACGGCGGCATTCCCATCCGCAACTTTTACTTTGACGGAACCCAGTCCGACCTCGACCGCGACTTGGGTATCTACATGGAACTCGCCCGCTCGTATCGGGAGAAAAAACCGTACACGCGAAAATTTCCCCACTACTTCCCCAAGCCGGGAGAGAACGGCGTTCTGGAAAAAACCGGGTAAAGGAATCCAGCGCAGCAACGCAGAACCGCAGAAAAATCAAAATTAAGGTTGTTGTTACTTTTCTGTTCTGCGCTTCTGCGGTTCTGTGTTGGGTGTTAGAAGCGTCCGCATTTCGTTGGTAGGTTTAAAGCCCATGGATTCGTAAAGCGCTCGCCCTGCAGAACTGGCATGCAGGATCACGGTGTCGACGCCATTGCCCTGGCACCATGCCAGCATGACTTCCATCAGGCAACGAGCTAAACCGCAGCGGCGGAATTCAGGGGCCGTATAGACATTGAGAATATTCCCTCGCCGTGCGCCTGAGCCGATCAGGTGCGGCGGCCAATCCATAAGCCACAAACTCGCTCCCGCGGCGATTGCCCCGTGGGCATCAACGGCCAGCCAGCCCAGATACTCGCCGGACTTGATCCTCTCCGCCACCCATGGGCGAAACTTCGCCACCATGGAATTCAGCGCCGCCTCGTCCTGATACCCCATGCCGTAAAACATTCCGCGCCGATGCGCGGCAATTACTTCTACGTCATCGATTGAGGCGCGGCGCACGGTGAATCCTGCCGGTATGCTTCTTGCCGCCTGCAACTTGCGCCTTTCCGCCGGTTGGCCGCTAGGAATGCGCGGCTGTCTGCATATTCCTTCGCACCAGACCGAGCATCTGCCTGGCTTCGGTTGGCGTGGCCAATTCCCGGCCCATAGCCAGGGCGATTTGCTTCATCCGCCGGAACAAACCCAGGTTGGCCGCCAGCACGCCTTTGCTATGGTAGATGTTGTCTTCCAGGCCCACCCTGACATTTCCCCCCAGCGCCATGGCAATTACAGAAAGTTTGACGTGGTCCTTGCCGATGATTGTAACTCCCCAGGTGCAATTCTTTGGCAGGTAGTCGCAGAGGTAAAGCAGTCCTTTTTCAGAAGAGGGCTGGGAGCCGTTCATGCCCATCACCAGATTGATATGCAGCGGGGCAAAGATCTCCCCCTTTTCCACCAGCTTAAACGCGCTCCACAGCATCGCGGTGTCGAATACTTCGATCTCCGGCTTGATCTTGTATTTCCGCATCTCCGCGGCGAGGTAAGAAATGGTTTCCGGATCGTTGAAGTTACATATGGTGGGGAAATTGGACGAACCCGTGGCCAGGCTGGCCATCTCCGGGGCCAAGCAGAGCATTTGGCCTCGCTCCCGATAGTCCTTGCCGGCTCGCCCGCCGGTGGACAGTTGGCGAATGATATCGCAGTCCGGATACTTATCCAGTTCCGCCTGGATCTCACGGTGGACAGCCACGTCGGAGGTGGGACGGCCGTTTTTGTCGCGGCTATGAATGTGGGCGACTGCCGCCCCCTCCTGCCAGCATTGGTAGATCTGAGCGGCGATCTCCTGGGGGGTGAGCGGCACATTCGGGTTCATCTCCCGAGTGGGGACGTTGCCCGTGGGAGCGATGGTGAGAATGATCTTGTTGTTCATCCCAATTTCACCTCAGAAAACACCCACCACAGAGACGCAGAGTCACAGAGAAATTCGATTTTTGCCTTCTCGGTGTCTCTGTGCCTCTGTGGTGGATGTTCATCTTAGCTACGTGTCGACTGGATCGCAGCATCGATGGCGCCGGCCAGTTTGCTGATCAGCTCATCGATCTGTTCGGTCCTGATGATGAACGGCGGCGCCAGCAGGATATGATCCCCCTGGCGTCCGTCGACGGTTCCCCCCATGGGATAGCACATCAGCCCGCGGGCCATAGCTTCCTTCTTGACCCGTGCATAAAGCTTGAGCGCAGGATCGAAGGTCGCCTTGCTGGCCCGATCGGCTACCAGTTCCACTCCCCAGAACAGCCCGCGGCCACGAATGTTGCCCACATGCGGGTGGTTTTCGAAACGGGTGGCCAGAGCGGCAGCCAATTCTTTACCCCGCGCCTGCACCGCATCCAGCAGCTGCTCGTCCCGGACCGTCTGCTGTACGGCCAGGGCGGCGGCGCAGGCGGTGGCGTGTCCGATGTAGGTGTGACCGTGCTGGAAGGCGCCGGAACCGGCCTCGATGGCCGCACAGATTTTCCGGCTCGCCAGCATGGCCCCGATCGGCTGATAGCCGCCGCCCAGGCCTTTCGCGATCACCATGATATCCGGCGCAACGCCCTCCTGGGTACAGGCGTGGAGCGTTCCGGTGCGTCCCATCCCGGACATGACTTCGTCCAGGATCAGCAGCACGCCATAGCGGTCACAGATTTGGCGAATGCGCTGAAAGTATCCGGGAACCGGCGGTACGGCGCCCAGCGTCGCGCCGACTACCGGCTCCGCCACAAAGGCGATTACCGACTCGGGGCCAAGTTCCATCAGCTTGGCCTCCAACTCGTCGGCGACTCGCTGCCCATACTGAAACTCGTTCTCATCCTCGCGCCGGTCGCGGTAGGCATAGCAAGGGGCAATATGGTGCGCCGTGATCAACAGGGGCGCGAACGGCGCTCTGCGTCCGGCATTGCCGCCGACCGCCAATGCTCCCAGGGTATTGCCGTGGTAACTTTGCCGCCGGGCTACCAGATAACGCCGCTGAGGCTGGCCAATCTCCACGAAATATTGGCGAGCAATCTTCAGGGCCGCCTCCACCGCCTCGGAGCCGCCCGAGACGAAGTAAACTTTGTCGATCCCGGGCGGGGCGTCCTCGATCAGGCGGTCGGCCAGCGCCTCCATCGGTTCACTGGTAAAAAAAGAAGTGTGGGCGTAGGCCATACTCTCGATCTGCTGGCGCATAGCCGCAATGACGCGGGGGTGCCCGTGGCCGAGACACGAGACCGCGGCCCCGCCCGAAGCGTCGAGGTAACGCTTGCCGTCACTGTCAATCAGGTAACAGCCTTCACCCCCCACGGCGACCGGCAGCTTGCCTGTTCCAGCGCGATGCAGGATACGCGTCTGCCTCTGTGAACTACTCGTTGGTTGGCCCATTACTACTGCTGCTTTCATCTCAAAACACTCCTTTTTCTAGAAGCCGTCTCATAAATCCGGCAAGTTCCGGTTTGTACCAGGGCACGGCTTCTAGCCGTGCCGTATGAGTGCCCTTAGCATGCGGCTTTAGCCGCTGGGAACGGCGAAAACAGCGGCTAAAGAGGCTGCGGAAAAAGTCGTGTTGGGGTGCGATTTTCGACCCCCAGGGGCTAAAGCCCAACCTATTTTCAACGCGTTACGGCACGACTAAAGTCGTGCCCTGATACAAACCGACTTTTTTAGCAGCCTCTAAAGCCGATCTCTTGCCTAACCGCTTGCGGCACGGCTAGAAGCCGTGCCCTGATACCTAGATCCGGCGCATTCCGGGGTCTCCGAAATGCGTCGAGCGGGCTGTTTATCTGTATCCCACTCAGCTTTTGCTAGTCTGAGACTTACTTCACTTTTGGTTAGGTAAGGCTCAGAATGCGTAGATCACC
>Ga0326728_10003379_pt1 | contig 49872 bp, 33 predicted proteins | sample MB3enrmetagenome_FD_207602 | JGI IMG/M metagenome (GOLD analysis project Ga0326728, IMG submission 207602) | Lab enriched peat soil microbial communities from McLean, Ithaca, NY, United States - MB31MN | ecosystem: Environmental > Terrestrial > Soil > Wetlands > Peat | place: USA: New York... | reverse complement strand
ACTTCATGGCCAATGAAATCGTTGTATTCCTTGACCATGCGCAGGGTGCGGTCAAGGAACCTGGGTTGCCACAGTTCGCCCTCCGCGCTCCGGCGCTGGTTGACCGCGTGCTCAGTAGGGGCGAGGCGGCGCCTCGCCCCCACTTCATGGCCAGTGAAATCGTTACCGGATACACCGGCGCGCAAATGCAGTGCCCGCGCTCGGTTGAAGGCCCGCGCCAACCGGGGGTAGCGCAGACCGCCTTATTTGTGGTCTGCGGCTTCGTTGATGAGAGGAAGAGACGCGGATTCGTCAGCCGACGGGCGGTCCGCGCTATCTGCTTTCAAAGCTCATTTCGTCCTTGACAGCCTTTTCTTCCTGTAGTATACACGCGCTCCTCATCGTCAGTTCGAAGCGAAGCAGCGGGGGTGCATGTTTCTGGCCTCTGTGTAGGAGAGTTGGCGTGTTTATTCCGCGCCAGGCTTGTTGGCCGACGGGTCCTTCCGTTCCTTTTGTCTTAAACCTTCCTATCACCTCCAGGGCCACCCTGGTGGCTACCGTTAAAGGAGTCCTATATGAAGCATCGAAAGATTCTCTGGAAGTCATGCGTTTTCATGCTCTGCCTCTGCGGGGGATATATGCTCCTGTCTGGGCATATTGGTCATCAGCCGCGCGGGGCCAAAGGTATCGGGATTCAGGCTGAAAAGCCGACGCTTGCCTATGCCAATTTGCCTTTGAGTTTCGAGGCCAACCACGGCCAGACAGCGAGGGAGGTGAAGTTCCTTTCGCATGGCAAAGGTTACGTCCTGTTTTTGACCAGCGACGAAGCCGTGCTCGCGCTCCGGAAGCCAGATGGCGGAAGTCGGGAAACAGAAGCAAGAAGAGCGAAACTCAAAATTGGAAACTCAAAACTCGATAGCACTAATGGGATCGCGAGGCCGCTGATAAAGGGTGTGGAGCCACCCATCAACGGGTTCGAATCTCGGAGCGCCAGCTCCGAATCGGGCGCGCAGATAGCCTTACGCATGAAACTGCTGGGTGCGAACCCTGCGGCCAGGGTGAGGGGCGAGGAAGAATTGCCGGGCAAGGCCAATTACTTCTTTGGCAATAACCCGGCCAAATGGCGCACCAATGTTCCCACCTACGCGAAGGTGAGCTACAAGAACGTATATCGCGGCGTAGATCTGGTTTATTACGGCAAGCAGGGGCGGCTGGAGCACGATTTTGTGGTGTCTCCGGGCGCGGACGTGGGCCGCATCCGGTTGCGGCTGGAAGGTTCAAAGAAAGTGGCTCTGGACGCGGGGGGCAACCTGCTCCTAGCGGTCGAGGGCGGCGAAGTTCGTTTCGAGAGGCCGCTGATCTACCAGGAAGACAGTGGCGGGCGCCAGGAAATCCCGGGTGGTTACGTGCTGAACGGCGCTCGCGAAGTGGCCTTGAAGGTGGGGCCATACGATCGCAGCAAGCCGCTGGTGATTGACCCGGTGGTGGCGTACTCCACCTATCTCGGCGGAAACAGCGATGGACAGGGCGATGGCATCGCTGCCGACTCTTCGGGTAACGCCTACGTGACGGGCTGGACCGCTTCCACCAACTTCCCCACAAGCGCCGGGGCGTACCAAACTTCGCTGGTCGGTGGTACGAACGCTTTTATCACCAAGTTGAATCCCACGGGCTCGGCGCTTGTCTACTCCACCTATCTGGGCGGCGGCAGTGACTACGGCATCGCCATCGCCGTGGATTCTTCGGGCGACGCCTACGTGGCTGGGACCACCTATTCCAGCAGCTTCCCGACCACCCAAGGGGCGTTCCAGACCTCACTGGCAGGCTATGAAAACGCTTTCGTTGCGGCACTGAACCCCACAGGGTCCGCACTTCTCTATTCCACCTACCTGGGCGGAAACAGCTATGATTGGGCTTATGGGATCGCCGTGGACTCTTCGCGCAACGCATACGTCTCCGGCGGGACCAGTTCCACCAACTTTCCGGTTTCCGATGAGGCGTTTCAAACCACCTACGGGGGTGGAGGCGACGACGCGTTCGTCACCAAGCTAAATCCCACTGGGACGAAACTCGTCTACTCGACCTACCTCGGCGGCAGCCGGACCGATTACGTGGGGAGCATCGCCCTCGATTCCTCGGCCAATGCCTACGTGACAGGGGTCACCCATTCCAGCAACTTTCCCACAACCCTAGAGGCGTTTCAGGCCAAACAGCCGGAATGTTCTGGCTGTTCTGGCGCATTTGTCAGTAAGCTGAATCCTACCGGCACGGCTCTGGTTTATTCCACCTACCTTGGTGGCAGCACCTACGACTTCGGCTCCGGCGTAGCCGTGGATGGTTCCGGCGACGCCTACGTGACCGGAGGAACTAGTTCGTCAGACTTTCCTACGGAACACCCGCTGCAAAGCGCCCTGAAAGGTAGACAGAACGCTTTTGTGACGGAATTGAGTCCCGAAGGTTCATCCCTGGTCTACTCGACCTACTTGGGCGGGAGCGGCTCCGATTTTGGTGAAAGCATCGCCCTGGACCCGCAAGGAGATGCTTACGTGACGGGTAGCACCAGCTCACCGGACTTCCCTGGGGCGAGCGCGAGCACTATCGAGCCCGGCTACAATGGAGCATTCGCCGATGGTTTCGTGGCGGCGGTGCAGGCGGGCGGAGGCTCGCTACTCTATTCTACGTATGGGGGCGGAACGGGGGACAATTACGGAATAGGCATTGCTGTGGACTCTTCGCAAGACGTCTACGTCACCGGCACGACCTCACCGGGACCAACAGGACCACTCCCCGCCTTTGGCTCGTTTGATTTTCCCACCACGCCAGGAGCATTCCAACGGAACGCTACGGAAGCCGTCAATTGCGCCGTTTATCCCACCGGTTACGTTCCCTTCACCCAAATCATTTACGCCGTGTTCGGCACCTATGAAGGCGTTGGGGTTACCATGGTGGTCGGCTACACAACCTCGGCGGCAATGGAGACGCTCGCGACCAAGATTCCAGAGCCCAATGTTCCGGGGCTGCAGGGCTTCTGTGGTCCAGCTACGCTTGATGGGCCGAATTCGACGTGGGGTGCGTTTCTTCCGACCGCCGTGATGCGGGGGGGCGATTTTAGCTCCTTCACCGGAGTATTGATCGACCCCACCACCGGCCACCAGTTTATCTCCGGCGGCGTTCTCAACAAAATTCCTCCGGATGAGTGGGGAAGGGTGTACGTCTGGCCTATCGGCACCGGGTGGCCCACGCAGGCCTTCGTGGCCAAGTTTGGAGTTTCTTCCTGGTCACAGACCGCCGCTCTGGAGAATCAGGTGCTGACCCTTATCGATTCTGGAACGCTCAGCACTGGCGTGGGCCAATACCTGCTTGCCCCGCTCTACGCGGCGCTGGCTGCTTTGGGCGATCCGTCCGAGGAAACCGCCGCGCGGGCCGCTTCCGAGGCTGGCCGCGACAGCAGCGAGCTGGCTGCGGTGCGTTGCCGCCAAGTCGAGCGCGCGATTCACGATCTCGATGAGTTCATCGAGAGAGTTCAGTTGCTGGTCATTTTCCGCAAGCTGAAGCCCTCGGAGGGTCGCATCCTCATCGATGCAGCGGATAAGATCATCAGACAAGCTCGTGCCCAGGCGTGTGAGGGATAGCTAGACGGTTTGCCCCAAGTGGCGGGCGGTGCATTCCAACCGCGGACCTTAGAAGCAGGTCCGCGCTAATCTCTCGCCCGATGAAGGCGCTGGAAGGGCGGGGCCTGGCAGCCTGCTTGAAAAAGCAGTGCGTGAGGTGAGAACTGGCCCCGCCTGGCGTATTCCTGTATCTGGTACTCCTCCTTTCACTTATTCGGACTCGTCGCCTACCGCTTCAGTCGGTCTAAGCTGAGGGGCCTGTCGCCTGCTCCCAGCCGCTTAAGGAGCAAGTGATACAGCGGGTCAATTGGCCGCGTGTAATCGACCGTAGCGCAAACCGCGCTTGATCGTACCTCGGATGGTACGGCCGCGTGGCAGATGCCAGCGCGAAATGGCGGTTTGCCGTAGGCCGAGCGCCGCTCGGCCCTCGATTATACTGCCGGCGGCCAAATTGGGCGGGTGGCGGAGAAGTGCCTTCTTTGGCGTGTCTGCGATCCCCCCAAGCAGCTTGCCCAGACTATCGCCCTCCAGAGACTCTGCGACTTTTCGTTTCGATCGCCCTTGTCACCGCAAGCCGCAGAGGACCTTCATCTAACTCCTTCAGCCTGGAGCCTGACACCTGGCACCTGTATTCTAGTCTTGACATGAGGCCGGAATTGTTATAGCCTACCGTAGTAGGTCATGTGCGAAACGGGCCGGGGAGCAGGGAAGGTTGCGAGAGGGGCGGGCAGCGGGGGAATGCGAAGTAAACAGAAAAAAGATACTAAATAGAGGGAACGAGCCGAAGAAGTTGTGTAGAATCAACGACTTAGCTTTTTAAGGATGCCAAAACGAACTGGTTTAAACTCAAAACGAACTGGTTTTTCGATGCAAAAAGCTCCCATCAAAGCGAAATTTGGGAGCAAAAGGGCGATTCGGGGACTGGGAATAACAACCGGCAACACAGATTTAGGACAATACCCCTGCCGCGCGGCCAAGAACAAATTGCATCCTGCCGGAAGGCTGGATATACTCAGGGCGATCCAAATCAAAGAAGCGAATCAGGGAAATCACCGTGATCAAAGCAGATCCCAAAACCAAGAAGAGCTCCAAAACTGCACCAAGCGTTATTGACCTGAGGCGGGAGATCGGCGACCTTGGCTGGAAGTTTGGCACACCTCTGGAACCGCAGGCCGTCATGGATGCGATTGTGGAACGGTTGGTCAAACGCTTCGGCGTAGGGAATGCCAGCCTCTGGCTGCTAGGAGAAGCTGCGCCCAACCTCCAGTTGAGCGCCTCCGCGGGCCTGCCGAAACTGCCGCCCAGCTTTAAGGAAGCATCGTTGAACAACTCCCTGCTCGGGAGGGCCGTGCGGGAGCGACTGCCGCAGATGCTCGAAGCAGAAGCGGCCCAAGGCGACGAACTCTCCGCGTGGGCGAAGGAAAATAAGCTCGCCTTTGTGGCCGCCTACCCACTCGTCCAGGATTCGAAGGCCAAAGGCGTGCTGCTGGTGGCATGTGCGAAGACTCCCCCCGGCATAAGGCTCGTTGTCTTTCAGTTGCACGCTTGGTTTGCCTCTGTTGCTTTGCGCAACGCGGAGCTGCGTTCCTCGGAGCAGCAGACTCTCTCCAAACTCCAGTTCCTGATGGAGGCCACGAAGGCCCTCGCGTCAACTCTGGACCTCGGCGAGTTGCTGGGCCGCATCCTGGAAGTGGCCAAGGCTCAGGCGGACGCAGAGCGCGGCACGCTTTTCCTGGTGGATGAAAAGAGCGAAGAGATCTGGTCGCTAATCGCCCACGGACTGGAGAAGCGGGAAATCCGTTTGCCGCTCGGTAGGGGCATTGCGGGCTACGTGGCCCAGAGCGGCGAAATCCTCAACATCCCCAATGCTTATGCCGACCCGAGATTTAACCGCGACGTGGATGCGCAGACAGGCTACCGCACCCGAAACATTCTCTGCCTTCCCATCCGCAACAAGAGCGGAAAGATCATCGCCGCCCTCCAACTCCTTAATAAAAGGAGTGGAGGCTTCACCTCTGAGGACGTGGACTTTCTGCTGACGCTTTCGGACCACATGGCGCTGGCGCTCGAGAACGCGCAACTCCATCGCGCTCTGCTCGAGAAGGAGCGACTGGAACGCGAAATGGCCCTGGCTCGCGACATCCAGCGCAGCCTTCTTCCCGAAGGGGCGCCTGTAGTGCCGGGCTTTGACATCGCCCTGATGAACGAGCCCTGCTACGAAGTGGGAGGTGACTATTACGACTTCCTCACTCTTGGCCCCGATTCCCTTCTTGTGGTCGTAGCTGATGTGGAGGGCAAAGGCATCAGTTCGGCCATGATCATGTCCAACCTCCAGGCGACGCTCCGCGCGCTGGTGCTGAATCTCCAGTCCCTCAGCAGCTTCGCGGAATCCCTGAATCACATGATGCTGGCGGGAACCCGCGGCGGCAAATACTTCACCATGTTCCTGGGGCTGATTGACATCCAACGACAAACCCTCGACTACATCAACTGCGGACACGTTCCACCGGTTATCGTCAGGCCCGAGGGGGAGCCTGTGAACCTTACGGAAGGCGGCATGGTCGTCGGCCTTATCGACAACGTCCGGTACCAGCACGGGCAAGTCAGGTTCCAGACGGGGGATGTGCTGGTCCTCTGTACTGATGGCATCACGGAGTCGATGGATGATCAGCAGGAGGAGTACGGGACTGGGCGCCTCGTCAATTGCGTTCGAGGCGCGATTACTCAGAGCGCGGCAGAGATCGTAACCACCGTAAACGCCGACGTAACCAGGTTCTCGGCCCGGGGGACTCACCTCGACGACAAGGTATTGATCGCTGTAAAAGTGACGTGATGAGAGCAGGCGCCGGGTGTCAGGAGAAGTAATATATGAATGGTGAATAGTAAATGGTAAATGGCGGGCATGAGTCGCGGTTCACAATTTACTATTCACCATTCGCTATTCACCATTCACAATTTCCGTCAGAGCCAAGTTAACCTGCTTGCCTCCGCCAAACTTCCGCGTAAGCCAATCTTCAAGGTCCACTCTCAGAGCCTGCAGGTCCACACCGAAGCCCACCTCGATCAAGCCATCCGCTACGGGAAGAGTCTCATCAAAAGTCGAGCGTCCGGTGAAACTCCGCATAAAGAAGCTGTCCAGCCAAGCAATGGGGCAGGCCTGCGGCCCTTGTGGACTCAATAATTGCACTTGGATTCTGCGTGCGAACACGGAAAGTCGTCCGTTGTTAGTAGTGAGCGTTCAGCATTCGGCCATCAGCCTCTGACACCTGGAATGTCACATCCTGCCCCACCTACGTCAAACGACCCGCTACCTACGGGTCAAGAAAGAAAACCAGCCGCGCTTCGGTTCTGGTTTGCTTGACGCGAGCGGTGGGGGGTGGGGGGGCATTGGCATGCCTCTGATTACAGCCTCGGGGTTCTTCGTCAGTAGCCTCTGCGCTGTTTCCTCCCCCTTTGAGTCAGCCACTTTGCGATAGCATTCCGAAAGCTTAGGCGGGCGATATTTGACGTCGTGGGCGTCTGAGGCGAAGAAGTGAATGAGATTTCTCGCCAGCCAAGCTTCGGCCAAGCGAAGGGCCGGCCTGCCGAACCGGCCGGTATAAGATTGGGCTGTGACCTGAACCAAACATCCATGCGTTACCCAGTGATACAGCAACCCGGACTTTCGCGCAAAAACCGGATTGCGCTCCGGATGCGTGATGATGGGGATCAGTCCAGCCATCTGGATCTCATAAAAGACGCGGTCGAGTTGCTCCGGAATGAATTGGTCAGGAAATTCCACCAGCAGGTAGGAGCTGTTGTTGATGGTGAAATCCAACGGCGTCTCGACAATCTTCTGAATGTTGTCGTAGGAGAGGTGAAAATCACATCCCAAAAGGAGCTTGGGCGCTTCTCCCACTGCCGACTGAAGTTCTGCAATCTTCTGGCGATTGAGGTCCGGATTGAAAGCGTAAATATAATTACAATGCGGTGTGGCCACAAGATGCGTAGTGCCGTCCTTGGCCGCAACCTGGCACATCGCAATAGCGTCCTCGAACGTTTTAGCGCCGTCATCGACTTCCCACAAAGGGTGACTGTGAATATCAATCATCGAAATGCCTTAAAGCTCGCGAGACCGGTCCAATCGAGAACCCCTGCACCAAGTAGTCGAACCCATCCGCCGGATTTAATTCAAAGCCCGACCCGAATCATGCGGTCGCGACGACGTAAAGTTTAGCATGGGTTGTTGCCGGCGCGGAAATTCTCAGGGCGAGTGGCGCGAAAACCAAGACCTTTGTCGATGGGCTCCGGTGGGACGAACACCTCAGCGCCCGCACCCCTGCTACGCGTGGCATGGATATCTCGCCCGTGGTCCTTGAGGCTCGAGACCCACCCCAATGGATCGGGGCCAGGGCGAGCACCCCTGCCGCCACCGCCGCTCACTCGCGGTAACGCCTTCACGAGCGAGACCTGCGTCGCCCGCGGCAAGCCGGCGTCGGCGCCTGCGTGAGCGCCGGCAGGTTGGGGCAGAGTGTCAATGCTTCAATGGCAAGGATCTCAGCGCGCAAATGGCAGCGCTTACAGCGCGTTTTGGGTAGTTCGTTCCACCTATTTGCGGACAGAAAATGCGTAAGCCAGGGGTTACAGATATATGAATTTTGATTCCGTAATATAGAAAATTGTATTGAACTGCGCCTGTGTTTGGCCGCGTCTTCTTTCTCACTATCTGCAACAAACTGAAAGTAAATCAGTTACCGTGAAGGTCAAAGGCTCTAAGTTCCGAACTGTATTGGAATGCCGCGTGCTTAAATAGAGAAACGGACTCACACCGGACGATCAAAGATTGCCGATGCGAGTCCGGAAAATAGACCCAAGACCCGACGCTTGGAGGGGGGAGGGGACTTCCCCCTCATTTTCTTTTTCAGCCCCCGTTTGGCCAATGGCTTGCTTCCCGCGAAACATTTTCCCAGTATCTGTACTTCCGACCGCGCGAAAAGGACACCCAAAGAGGAACCCGGACATAACCACCGACCCAATTGCCTACCCTAAGGGGTGTGAAAAGAGTGCGCCGCGCAAGGGTTTCGGGCGTCGCCGCTTCCTGCAATAAGTGGCTTGGTCCTGCTCAGGTGCGTTCCGCCCTGCGAGCCGCTTGACTTCAAACACTTCGCTGGCTAGAGTGGCTTAAGACCGACGCATAGAGAGGAATTGTCTAACGGAATATGAGGATCAGTGCCTTGGTGGTGGGTTATGTGAAAAGCAAGGTGCTGGCGGTGCAGGATTTCACCTTCTTATTAGTTGGTTCCCTGCGGCGCGCCTTCACGCCGCCGCGTTATATCGTCGACACGCTGGTCCAGATGGACGTCATCGGCGTCGGGTCCTTGCCGATCGTCTTGTTAACGGGGTTTTTCACCGGGGGCGTGCTGGCCCTGCAAGCCTACCGGACCTTGAGCACCTTCGGCGAGATTGGCCTGCTTGGGGAAATGGTTGCCTTGTCTGTCGTCCGAGAGCTGGGCCCTGTCCTGACGGCACTTATGGTCGCGGGACGCATCGGTTCCGGCATTGCTTCTGAACTCGGATCGATGCTGGTCAGCGAGCAGGTCGACGCCATGCGCGCCTTCGGCACCGATCCCATCCGAAAACTGGTCTTGCCGCGTCTCTTTGCGACCTTGGCGACATTGCCGATTCTGACCATTCTCGCAGACTTCTTCGGGATGCTGGGAGGGTTTTTCATAAGCTTCTCCACGGTCCACCTGAGTAGCCGGGAGTATTGGAGTTCCGTGCAACAGAACCTCACCTATCAGGACGTCACCCAGGGCATGATCAAACCCTTTGTCTTTGCGGTCGTCATCGCCATGGTGGGTTGCTACTACGGGTTGAACACCACGGGTGGCACGGAAGGCGTGGGTCGTTCGACGACGCGGGCCATGGTTGTCGCCTCGGTCCTGGTTCTTGTGGTTGACTTCTTTATCACTAAATTCCTGATCGCCATCCGATTCTTTTGAGGGCTCTCCGCGCGGTCATGCTAACATCAAGGTTGCAGTCGTTATGCAAAGCCGTGGCAGCTCCCGCCGGTGACTGGAGCCGGACCTGAGCCTGCCAACGTTGATTCCAAGCTATGGGCAATCCGCCTGTCATCGAACTTCGCGACGTCTCGCTGGCCTTCGATGAGAAGCAAGTTCTCTCCCGCATATCCTTCCAAGTGGACCAGGGCGAGACACTGTTCCTCCTCGGAGTCACGGGGTCAGGAAAATCCGTACTCCTCAAGCTGATTCTTGGCCTTATCAAACCCGATTCAGGCCAAGTGCTGGTGGATGGACGGAATCTCACGCCCCTTCCGGAGGAGCAGCTCGATACATTTCGGAGGCGAATGGGCATTGTTTTTCAGGAAGGAGCGCTCTTCGATTCGCTCTCCGTGTATGAAAATGTCGCCTACCGCTTGCGAGAGGAGGGAGTCACCCAGGAAGAAGAGATCGAGCGGAGAGTCCGAGAAGGACTGCGCCTTGTGGAAATGGAGGAGGCCATCGATAAGATGCCGTCGGAACTTTCCGGCGGAATGCGCCGGCGTGTTTCCATCGCCCGCGCTATCATCAGCGGGCCCGCGATCATGCTTTATGATTCTCCCACCGCTGGACTTGATCCGGTCACCAGCTACACCATTGACACGCACATTGCGCAGTTGCGCGACGTGGAAGGCGTGACATCGCTGGTAGTCACACACCGTCTCCAGGATGCTTATGTGCTCACAAACTACGTCTTCTCGGAGCGAAAACAGGCGCTGGTCCCCGCCGGCGGCGCGAACCACGGGGGCCCTATACGCCTTACTCGTTTCCTGCTGTTGCGGGATGGCGCAGTTTACTTCCAGGGAACTACACAGGAATTGGCCGGCACGCATGATCCCTACCTGCTCAAGTATCTCGCCTGAGGGCGATTCCGCCAGCAACTTGGGCTACAATAGAGGGATGACTTCCCTGGAAGGAGACAAACCATGCCTCAACAGCAGCGACTAAAGTGGACCCAACTGCGTGTCGGTATAATGGTGATCATCGGCCTGGCAATCTTCGCTTTAGGCATATTCTTCATTAGCGGTCAGGAGGGATTCTTCCGAAGGCGATATAGGCTGAAAGCCTATGTCACCGATGCCGCAGGGCTGCGCCAGGGCGCCCAGGTCAGTCTGGACGGAGTCGCTGTGGGCAGCGTGGAGCGGATAGAAATCTCACCCTACACTGAGCGGGCGCGCGCCGTCGAGATTGTGATGCACGTATCGAGCGCCTTCCAACACGAAATCCGCGCCGACTCAAAGGCAAGCATTGAGACCGTCGGACTGCTGGGCGACAGCTACATCAATATTACGCGCGGAAGTCCTGGCCAGGAAGTGATTCCCAATGGCGGCGTGCTGATAACCTCCGAGGAAGCGGATGTCAAAAGGGTGGTTCAAAACGCCAATGACGTTTTCATCAACTTGCGCGTGTTGAGCGCCAAACTCAACGACATCTCAGGCCAGATCGAGTCGGGAAAAGGCTCGGCGGGAAAGCTCATCTACGATCAGACCCTCTACAACCGCCTGAATAAGACAGCCGACACCGTCGACCGGATGGTTACCCGCGTCGATCAGGGCCAGGGAACGCTCGGCAAACTCATGGCCGATGAGACCCTGTACAACAACACCGTCGCCACCATTGATCGCCTGAATAAGGCCATCGACGACATGCAACACGGCCCGGGGAGCCTTGCCAAATTTGTCTCTGACCCCTCGGTGTACAACCACGTGAACCACCTCGTGACCCAGGCTGACTCCCTCGTCGATAACATCAATCAGGGCCAGGGCACGTTGGGAAAGCTGGCGAAGGATCCCCAGCTCTATAACCGCCTGAACGAAACGTTCGACCATCTGGATGCCCTTTCAACACGAATGGACCAAGGCCAGGGCACCCTGGGGAAGCTTTCCACCGACCCCACGCTCTACAACAATCTGAGCCAGAGTTCACAATCCTTGAGAGATTTCCTCACGGAATTCAAGAAGAGCCCCAAGAAATATCTGACGGTGAAAGTGCATATCTTCTAGCAGGCCGTTGAGAAATGGGGGCTAGTGCTGCGTTACGCAAGTAGGTGAAACACGCTACCTGCACACTGTCATGCTGAGCGAAGCGAAGCGTCCCCGCAGTTCGGTAAAGAAGACAACTGCACAGACCCTTCACTGTGCTCAGGGTGACAGACCATCGAATGTTTCACTTTCTTCAGTAACACGCCACTAGGCACTGGTGGCTGGGGCAACTTTGAATTTTGAATTGCTTCCTCGCCACCGCCCACCACTTACTGCCCACTTTCTGGAATCATGACCCTCAAAGTAACCGAAAACTGCCTTGAGGGAAATTCGGCGCTATGCTAACCTGTTAGCTCGACAAACGCTGGAGTGGCGGAATTGGCAGACGCAGCAGACTCAAAATCTGCCGCCGGTCACCCGGCATGGGGGTTCAACTCCCCCCTCCAGCACCAAATTATTCCCTTGTGATTCAATGAGATACGAGCTTCCCTTTCCTCATGTCGCATCAATCAGGTTGCCCCGGCGATTCCAGAACCGTCTCACTGCCATCTTCCGGAAGCTCTGTCAACCCTTCCACCTGCTGGAACGACTTCCCAGCAACTGCCTTTAGTTCGCCGCGCTTCCGGGCCGTAGCTGAGATTGACAACTCTCGTCTTCATTGGATCTTCGTCATCCGCCGTCTGTTCCTCCTCTTGTAACACACCTAGACGGAGGAACCTCTCCCTGTTTTCTTGCACCCGAAAGCGGGACAGTGTCGGGCGGAAATCCCCCACTTCCCTTTGCCCCCACAATGTATGCGCCTCCACACGGTCTCGGCAATCGACGGAGTGCGGTGACCAATCACCGAGGGGCGCATACATCCCGGCAAAAAGCGTCGGGACGTACGCGCCACCCACGGAGTTGGTGGAAGAAAGAATCAGAGCGAGATTCCTCGCTGCGCGCAGAATGACACCGCGAGGGCTGCCAGAGCTTGCCAATCGACAATCAACAATCGGCAATAACAGCCATGTTATGCGGCTACATGGACGACAGCTTTGACCACGCCGTCGCGATAGTCGGCGACCAAGTCGAAAGCCTGCTTGGTCTCGGCAAGGGAGAAATGGTGGGTCACGAGGTGATCGAGGTTGATGGCACCGTTTGATACCAGCTCGATAGCGGGAGCCATGCACTGGTTCTGCCTGCGGACACTCTGCAATAGTATTTCTTGGCGCCTTAGGGTGTGAATGCTGAAGCTGACCTGGTCAACCTCAGGAATGCCGATCATCAGCACCGTTCCGCCGGGCTTGAGCAGCTCAATCGACTGGTCGAGGGTCTCCTGCTGGCCCGCGCACTCGAAAACGAAATCCACTCCCAGCGGTTCGAGCTCGCGGATGGCCCCGACTACGTCGGTTTGTTTCGGGTTCCCGGTCCAGCTTGCCCCGCAGCGCCGGGCCACCGCGAGACGCTCGTCGAGCAGGTCGGTGGCATAGACCGTGCAATCACAGGCCGCAAGGCTCGAAAGCAATACACACAGTCCAATGGGGCCGGAGCCCAGGATGGCGATCTTTGCTCCCGGCTGCATCTGCGCCAGGCGTTGAGCGTAGAGCCCAATCGAAAGCGGCTCGACCACCGCGGCTTGCACCATGCTCATGCCATCGGGAATCACATAACATGACCTTTCCGGCATCACCAGGTATTCGGCCAACGCCCCCGTTGCCTGCCCGGGGCAGGCCAGGAAGGCCTGGTTGCGGCAAGTGTGTTCCCGCCCTGACAGGCATTGGTCGCAATGCCCGCAGGGAATCAGCGGGTCCACCGCGACGCGCTGGCCAACCTTGAGTCGTTTCACTTGGTCACCGACCGCCACGACCGTTCCCGCACATTCGTGACCCGTCCATTCCGGATACTCGCAAACCAGAGAGCCGATCCGCCCCGCCGTGTAGTAGTGCACATCCGATCCGCAAACGCCTACCACCCCGATGCGCAAGAGGACACTGTGCGGGTCGCTGATCTCCGGTTGCGGCGTCTCGCGAATCTCCATTTGCCGAATGCCGGTTAAGAAAGCTGCTTTCATCGAAACTCCTCGACACATGTATTAGACCATTCTATCAGGCGAGCGGGGGGAGCAAAAGGATACAGGGGAGGCCAGGCCGCCCCCCTACGATTGCCGCAGGTAGGGGTAGGGCTTGCCCTACCCTCGTCGATGAATACCTGGGTGCGGGAGCGGGACGCTCCGGCGACAGCGGGCGAGATGCCCGCGCTACGTCCTATGTCGGGCGGCCCGCCGTCAGCCCCGGGAAAAAGCGGCGCACCAACCCCTCGTAGATTGCTCCACCCAGCAGACCTCCTACGCTAGGAGCAAGAATGTAAACCCACCACTCGTTGCCGCGCGGGCCGGGAAATGCGATCCGCCCCCAACCCGCCACGTACCCGAAAAGGCGCGGGCCAAAATCACGCGCGGGATTCAAGGCTGCCATGGTCAGCGGTCCCCCGACCATGACCAGCGCTGAGACTGCAAGCCCGATAAACAAGGGAGCAAGATTGCTTTTCGGCGCCTGCGGGTTACGGTCATCGCCCAGAGCCAGTATCGCGAGCAGCAGGAGCATGGTCATAATCACTTCGACCATGAAGGCCGTGGCTGTGGAAACCTTGGCAAGATCCTGAGGTCCGATTCCCACCGACCCAGGATTAGGATAGTAGCAACTGAAGACCATCATCAGTTTTTGACTTCCTGACTGACCTATGGTTACCCCGAGCTTATTCGCTGCAGGTTGCCAGAATCCTCGCCAGCAACAATACACGGCGGCTGCGCCGAGAAATGCCCCCACGGCTTGAGAGAGGATATAGGGAATGATTTTCCATTTTGGGAACTTGCGAAAGGCCGCAAAGGCAAGAGTCACCGCGGGGTTGATGTGCGCACCCGAGACTCCGCCCACCAAGTACACGGCAACCATCACGCTCAGTCCCCAGACCAACCCCACTCCCATTGGGTCATAGGTGCCGATGATGACTGCGGCAGCACCAATACCCTCTCCTATGACGATGAGAGTGAAAGTTCCCAAAACCTCGGCAAGACATTCGCCAGCGATTTGCTTTCGCATGATATCCACAGGTTTCCTTGGCCTGATCAAGATTGAAATTCGCTCTAAATTCTTTCCAGAAACGTCAGGCGGGATGCAATCGCCTGAACCTCTTCCAGTGAGCGGGAATTCTCCAACGCGGAGATCTGCACCGCCACATTGCCGACCAGAGTTGCTTCGCTCGGTCCTTTGATGATTTCAAGCCCAGTGGCTATACCGGCCAACCGATTAAGTGCTTCATTCCTTACGCCCCCGCCCACAATGCACAGGCGGCGGATATGTTTCCCGGAGCAGATCCGGATGGCGTTGATAACCTCCGCATAGCGCCTGGCCAAGCTGCGAAAGATAATGCCTGACAATGCCGCCGGGCGGTTCTCCTCGGCGAAGCCCTGGGCTCTTAACTGGGCGTTGATTCGCGCCACCATGTTTCCAGGGGCCAGGAAGGTCTTGTCCTCACTGACATCGAACCAAGGCCCCTCCATTGCCGTGTCCATGCACTCGACCGCCAATCCCGCCGGGCTCACTTGCAATCCTTGTTCTTTCCATTCTCGGAGGGCTTCCTGGAGCAACCACAAGCCGATCACATTGCGCAGAAACCGGATGGTATCTCCCACCCCGCCCTCGTTTGTGATATTGAACTTATACCCCTGCTCAGAGATCAGGGGCTCTCGAAGCACGGTGCCCACCAGTGACCATGTTCCTGAGCTTATGAATGCAAGGTCATCGTGAGGATACGGAATGGCAGCAACGGCTGAGCCCGTATCGTGGCAAGCCGGAGCGATAACCTTGACGTTCGAGAGGCCGACTTCACTGGCGATCGCCGCCCGGAGGCTCCCCAGGATTGTCCCGGGAGATACAATCGGTGGAAACCGATCAAGGCTGAGACCAAAGGCCTCACAAATCTCGTGTGACCAGGATTTTGAAGCGGCGTCCACCAGTTGGGAGTTGGGAGCGTTGGTGTATTCTGCAACAGCTACCCCCGTCATCCGAAACAGAAAGTATTCCGGCGTGCCCAGCCAAAATCTTGTCTTTTCCCATTCGTCCGGCGACTCTTCAAGATGCGCCAGCAACCCGTAGAGCGCGTTGATGGGCATAACCTGAATTCCCGTAATCTCATAAATCCTCTTGCGTGGGAGGATGGCGAAGGCACGCTCCATCGCCCGAACCTGTCGCGGGTCGCGCAAGGTGTAGGCCGGGCCGATAAGGTTTCCAGCATCGTCCACCAGCAGATACTCGGCGCCCCAACAATCGAGTCCGACACTCTCGACGCGCCCGCCGGTCTCGGCAGCGGCGATTCGAAGGCCTTTCAGAACCTCCTGCCAGATTCGCTCAATGTCCCATACAACGTGGCCGCCTTCTTCCTTTGCCTCGTTCGCAAAACGATAGATTTCACGTAGGGAGCCAGTGCTGCCATTCCACTGCCCGAGGACCACTCTGCCGCTGGAATTGCCCAGGTCGATGGCGATGATATTCTGGAAATCAGACATTCTCGTTGCCCCTCTGCCTCATGCCACCCAGGTTGAAAAAAGACGATTCGGACCGCGTTACGCACCTTCCTGTCACCGCAGCACGCTGGGTGCAACGAGTATACGCATTTGAGGTGGAAGTGCAATGGCCTTTTCAGGTACAGACAAGCCGGTAGGTGGTGCGTGGTAGTCTGAGCCGCGCCAGGTTCTCCGTTTTCAGTATTCCAGCCACTTTTGATGAAGCTCAACGTCAATCCTTTTTATTCACGGAGGATTACCCGCACAACCGCATTGCAGGATTGAATCACCCCGGCCTGTTTTGTGTCCCAAAACTTCATTCTAGTCTCTGCGCAAATCGCTAAGGTGTATCTTTGTTCCCACACCCGAGGTTGAAACGCCGTTGGTAGTTGATCCCCAACGGGTCACTTTACCCCTAAGGCACTCGAATGACCGATGTCGCCTTTGTGATTCCATTTTCATTGACCGCATCGACGCCAACATAGTACCCAACGCCAATGTTCAGGCTTCTAATGTCCGCGCTGGTAGCCTGATCGTATACTTGATAATTCTGGATCAACGCGGCGGGCGTGGTTCCGATCCGGACAATATAGAACTCTGCGTTGGGAACTGACTGCCAGTGTACGGTTAGGTGCCGCGGATCAGAAGCGTCCCGTGTTGCAGTCACGGCCGTAACCTTTCCGGGTTTAGCGCCGTGTCCATTTCCAAAGACTCGAAGGTCACTGATAGAGAAAATAGCACCGTTAGGCGAATGAACATTCTTGAGTTTTAGGTACCGCGCCTTCACTGGTTTCTGTAGCACCTCATAGTCGTGGGGCGAGTCCTTGCCTGTCATTTCGTGATCTATGGCAGTAGACCACCGCTTGCCATCATAAGAAAGCTCAAGAACGTATTTGTAGACGTCCTCGCTGCGGCCCATCGCCGTGCTGCCCTCGTCCGCAAAGTTAATCTGGACCGCATCGATCGTTTTCACACCTCCAAGGTCAATCTGGAACCATTCCCCAGGATCTCCAGTCTTCGCCGACCACCAGCTTCGAATATCCTCGTCGACAGCCTTTCCCGGCTCGTGACCCTCCAGTGTCGATGAAGCTGTGGAGGTCTTCTTGCGCGAGAGGAGCATCCACCCGGTAAGGCCGCGATCGCCACCAATATAGTGAGGATAGTCGCCGAGATAGGTGTCGGTTATCAGCTCGCCATCTTTGGTGAAAGATGTGGGAAACAGTCCCAGGCGCCGCTCAAACATGTGGCGCGCCGAGATGGTCATGGTCGCAATGTGCCAGAAGCGGCCATCGAATCCAGCAAAGGTACTGCTGTGTCCGGCACCGGTGACAAAACCTGTGGGTTTGAAGGAGAATGGGCTATACGGGGCATAGGTAAAAGGCCCCATGGGTTTGTCGCTGACCAGTACCCCATCTGCATAAGTTTTGAATTGCGTGCCAGGAGCAGCATACTGCAAGTAGTATTTGCCATCATGCTTGTTCACCCACGAACCTTCTATCCACGATTCTGCCTTGGGGTCATTGTTGGAATCACCCGCAACTTCCCATCCCCGGGTGGCGGCCGAACGGCTCAGGGGAATTGCCTCCGTGCGTAGTGCTTTAAATCCGTCCTTCGGGTCGAGCTCCGTAACATGAAGCACATCCTTAGCGGAGACGCCGGCGTACATATACACACGTCCGTCGTCATCGAGAAACAGCGCGGGATCGCCGTAGGTTTGGCCGAAGTCAGCAGCCTCAGCCCACTGCCCGTCCAATGGGTTGTCGGTCACGAAGAGCTTGATTGTGTCGCTCATGGTGAGGTAGACCTTCTCATTCATGACAAGCGCAGTTGGGGCGTAATTCTCGACCGGATAGCCCACTCCTGGAACAAAGTCCCAGTGCAGGAGATCCGAGGAATGCCAATACCCACCCGACTTAGATGGGAAGAGCCAGTACTCACCTCGAAAGGTGATGATCGTGGGATCGGCGGCTTCCCTGCGGCTTCTTCCCGAAAGCTGGAACCGGTAGGGGAGATCAACCGGGTTGCAATATGTGGCTTGACGCTGCGCCTTACCTGAGTTCTTGCGAGATGTGGCTCCGAAGACTGGCGCCCCAATCAGGCATACGAAGAAGAAAACTGCGGCGATCATACTATAGGTGTTGTGCTTCGAGTGCAGCTTCATTGTTGAGCAAGTACCTCGCACGGGGGATTTGATCTCAATATCTTAGCTAGTTCCTCGAAGTCGAGGAACCAGAATTCCACATTTAGAAGGCAATGTTCAGCGCCTAATCTATTCGGAAGCACAGTAAATGTGCCTCCAAGAGAAGCGGCGGATCCCGGCAGACTCAGGAATCAAAGAGGTCGGTGATCACCTCAAAACCGGGCAACGGACGGCCTCCAGGACTAAGTTCTTTTACCCTGCCTGCTCCCCTTCTGGCAAGCCCGTTTTTGTTCGCCAGCTTCATGGACCGCACCTCAGCAGGTGTCGCCGGCGAAGGAGGCGGTCGAGCATGGCGCTGACCATGGCGGCATCACCCAGTAGCTTGCCCGGTCCCCCACCGGGCGGTTCGAAGTCACTAGCGCGCTGGCCCGTTCGTAGCGTGGCATGATGAGTTCGAGCAATCCTTCGGCGCTGTCGGGCGAGGCCACCGAGGAGGCACCACTTCGTTCTCTCTGCTTCGTCATCGTGGGTGAAAGGCTTGCAGCATAGTTCATTGTTTGTAATACGGATTGCCGAGATGAACTCTCTCCAACGAACCCTCGGGCGTTACGTTTCATCAGTATTTATATGGGTTTAACCGCGATGAAGACGCCTCGGAGGTACACACCCAGTGGGTGAGAAACAAAACCAGCCCTTTCAGCTGTCGTTCAATGCGTCGTTGCAAAAATGGTAGTATCCGTGGCCCGTGGGAGCACCTGGAAGTGCAAATCCGACTTCCAGTTGTGTTCGGCGGCGGTTGGGTGTAAATTGTCGGTCGCGCCGGAAGTTCAAAGTGGAAATTCCGGTTTAGTTGGCTTCGTAGCGCTGATCCCGCATCGCGGGGCCACCAGGGTGTGTGCTGACTCCGCGCTACGGGGTGGCGCTACTGAATGCCCTGCCACTGGAAAGGCGGTAGCTGCGCTACCGCAATGCAAGGCGCGGACCTTCAGCCCGCCCACAAGCTGGGCTTGAAGCCTCAATTTGGCAAGGGCACGCCATGGCGTGCCCCTGCGTAGAGGGAGGAATTCCTAATGCGAACTCAAATTTCAAGGCGCACGTTTCTCGCGCGGACCGGAGCCGTGGCTGCTACAACGGTGGCCATGCCTGCGTTCCTGGGGGGCGGCGCGACAGCCTCTGGCCGGCCGATGAGGCTGGGCGGCCCCATCTTTCTCAATTCGGACGATCCTGGCGAACAAGCTCGCGAGCACCGCCGGCTGGGATACCGCGCCGCTTACGCTCCCAAGGTGGAATTGAAGGAAAAGGAAAAGATCAAAGCCATTGTCAAGGAATTTGCGGCCCAGGACGTGGCTCTTGCGGAAGTGGGCGCCTGGGTTAACATGCTCGACCCCGATCCTGAAAAGCGGCGCAAGAACATGGATTACGTCCAGGAGCGGCTGGCGCTGGCCGAGGAGTTGGGCACGCGTTGTTGCGTGGACATCGCAGGCTCCTACAACCCTAAACATTGGGACGGCCCCGACCCCAAAAACATCAGCCAGGAATTCATTGACGCAACCGTGGAGAACTGCCGCAGGCTGATTGATGCGGTGAAGCCAACGCGCACCAAGTTCTCCATCGAAATGATGCCCTTCAACTTCCCCAGCGGACCGGACGAATACCTGAAGCTGATCAAGGGGGTGGACCGCAAGGCGTTCGCGGTTCATCTTGATGCGTGCAATGTGATGAACAGCCCCGAGCGCATGTACCACAACGGCGCCGTCATCCGCGAATGCTTCCGGAAGTTGGGGCCATGGATTGCCTCCTGTCACGCCAAAGACCTGAATTGGGAGGACTACGTGCAGGTGTGCCTGCGCGAAGTGATTCCCGGCCGCGGCCAGATCGATTACAAGGCCTATCTGAGCGAACTCTCAAGGCTTCCGGTTGACGCCCCCTTGATGCTCGAACATTTGAAAACCGCCGAGGAGTATGAGGAGGGACGACGCTATATTCAGGGGGTCGCCCGGGAGCTTGGCCTTTCCTTTGGGGCGTGAGAGCGCGAGGAAACCCGAAACTGGAAAGCGGTCAGTTGTCCGTTGTGAGTGGCCTGTAGTCAGTGGGGAGAAGTCAGTCTAGGACGTAAGGCAAGCGGGTGGGGGTGTCTCGAATCTCAGAACCCGGATTTCCTCTACCTGGCTTCTGATTCCTGATTTCTGAATCCTAATTTCTCGAGCGAAGAGAGGAGCTAATCCATGAGAGAAAAACTGGGAATTACTCGAAGAGGTTTCTTGAAGGAGACAGCCTTGGCGGGCGCCACGGCGGCCGTACTCGGGGGTCTGGCGCCGGCGCGCGTGTTGGGCGCGAATGACAAGATCCGTGTCGGCGCCATCGGCACCGGTTGGCGCTCCCAGGAGCTGATGAAAATCTTCGTGGATAACCCCTCCGTTGATTTGGTGGCCGTCTGCGACGTATACGGACCGCGACGCGATAAGGCATTGAAGATTGCCGGCCCGGATGCTAAGTCCTACCTTGATTACCACGAGTTGCTCGACCGCAAGGATATTGATGCTGTCATCATCGCCAGCCCCGACCACTGGCATAAGCAGATGCTTATTGATGCGGTACACGCCGGCAAGGACGCCTACCTCGAAAAGCCCATCATGCACTCCATCGAGGAAGGCGTGGAGATGGTGCGAGCCGTCGAGGAAAGCAAGCGCATTGTCCAGACGGGCACGCAGCAGAGGAGCGGGCCGCACTGGATCATGGGCAAGCAGATCATCGATTCCGGCAAGTTGGGCAGAATCACTTTCGTCCACGCTTACTGGTATCAGAACTACACTGTGTTTTTTCCAGTGCTGCCCGCGGTGGACCAGTCGCAACTCGATTGGAAGCGCTTCCTGGGCGACGCGCCAGAGCAGCCGTTCACGCTGGAGAAATTCCATTGGTGGCGCTGGTTTTGGGATTTCGGAGGGGGGATATTAACGGATCTTCTCACGCACTTGATTGACGTTATTCAGTGGTATATGGGCCAGCCCGCGCCCATGACGGCGACCACCACGGGAGAGGTTTACCATATGCCCTGGCAGGCGCCGGACACCCTTACGGCGGCTTACGTGTATCCTGGGAAGTTCATGGTAACCTTCACCGGCGCCATCAACAGCAACGTGGATGACGGAGGGATCGAATTCCGTGGCAGCGAGGCCACGCTGAAAATCGATCGCAAACACATGGCGGTATATCCCGAAGGCGGAAAGCCTGTGCCCGGCACGCTTGTTCCCGAGCCCGAAATCCTGGTCCGCTCCGAGCACGACTATACGATTGACAACGTCAATAACTTCCTCGACTGCGTGCGCAATCGCAAGACTCCCAATGCCGACATCCACGTGGGCTTTGAGGCGGCGCGCACTTCCTGGATCGGGAACGCCGCTCTGAAGCGCGGGATGAAAGTGGTCTGGGACCCGATCAAGGGGCGAGTTGCAGCATGAGGTGACAGCACTGTGGGCGGGGAAGGTTGCGCGAGCGCATTGCACGCCTCAAGCCTGGCGCGGCCAGCGCGGGACGCGCGCTGGCAAGGTGATGATGGCGCCAAGCAACTCAAGGACTCTTCCCACCGCGATCCCTACGACGCGGAAGGGCAAAAGCAATAGCCATTTAACCGTTTTCCAATGCCGGTACAAGGTATTTCAGACGCTGGAGTCCAGAGGAAGGTAGGCGGTGTGAGCATAGGGGCCCCCCTGCGTGTTCTCTGCTAGTGAGGAAGGACCGACCTTTCAGTTGGGTTGAGGAGGGGATTATGAAGATATGTTCATGGCCGAGGAGAGACCAGAACTGCCGAAAAGGCGGGAGCGTTTTGACCGCAACTATGCAATACGGGGAATCTATGAGAACAGTTCTACTGATAGTCATATTGGCGTGTGGGATCGCCGCGCCAATGTCGGCCCAGGTTATCCAGGGGCCGGGTGCTGGAAGTTTACGCGTCTCGGCGCAAAAATCCACATTGCGCTACGTCAACCCTCTGCCGGTAGAGGACTCTCAGCGAATGGGTGATCCCGTGGTCTTACGGTTTGATCAGAAATACTACCTCTATGTGTCGGAAGGGATGGCCTGGTCGTCAGAAGACCTGGTGCATTGGAAGCGTCAGCAGGTCCCCCTGCCGAAAGGTAGATTTGTCGGAGCACCTGAGGTCTTCACCTACAAGGGTTATGTCTACATGACCGGGAACAATACAGGATTGCTTCGCAGTCGCAACCCCTTGGGACCGTTTGAGTATCTAGGGGATTTCACTGACGAAAAGGGAGCGGCGCTCAAACCAGGAGGAGGGGTATTTGACCCCATGGTTTTCGTCGACGAGGACGAGCGCGTGTACCTGTATTACTCGGGGTACTCTGTGAATGGAATCTACGGGGTCGAGCTGGATCGCGAGAACCTAACGAAGTTTCTCAGCTCGCCCAGCCACCTTTTTCGCTTCGAACCTTCACACACATGGGAGCACTGGGGTGACCACAACGAGTACCACGACGTTGCCTGGATCGAAGCACCTTGGATGACCAAACGCCAGGGAACCTATTATCTCCAATACTCCGCTTCGGGAACCGATTGGAAGACTTATGCGGTCGGCTTGTACAAGGGAGAGCGCCCCCTCGGTCCGTTCACCTATTCGCCACGAAGTCCGATTTTGGTTCAGCGCCATGGACTCATAAATGGCACGGGTCATCACTGCATTATCGAGGCCCCCGATGGCACCGTGTGGGCTCTCTACAACGTCTTGTACCGAAACTGGAATCGCATGTTCGAACGCCGCATTGCCATGGACCCGGTGGGCTTTGACGCAGAGGGGAACATGTTTATCAGCGGGCCCTCGGAAACCCCCCAATGGGCGCCTGGCGTCAAGCCTCAACCGTGGTTGGGCAATGACAGCGGAGCGATTCCCGTCAGCGAGGACAAGAGTTACACGGTCAGCAGCGAGGCACCCGGACGAGAAGCGGCCTACGCTATTGATAAAAACGTCAGGACTTGGTGGGCGCCGGCAAGTGATGACGTTCAACCCTGGCTCATGCTTGACCTTGCGTGCCCCACTGCGTTCGATGTGGTTCAGGAATTTGTAATCGATTCTGCTCGTATCCTGTTCACGATCCCTGCAGGACGTAAGCCACAGGATTCTCCGCCGTGGTTTCGACAGTACAAGATCGAGGTGTCCTCTGATGGGAGGACATTCACTACCGTTGTGGACAAGACAAAGAACGCCGCGGACAATGTCATCGAATTCGACGAGATCGCACCCATTCAGTGCCGTTACGTCAAGTTCACGATTACGGGATGGCCGAAGGGACTACCCGTTGAGGTGAGCGAGTTCACCGTCTTCGGCAAGCCTGGGGCGTCCCATCCCCAACATTGAGGTGGCTGCACTTTTCCAGACTGGCGAGGTTCAAGTGCGGAGAGGGGAGAATTGCCGGGAGCCTGAATGGAGAGACCGTTTGTGTGAGTGTTAGCTGCGAGGTAGAGGAGGAATGGAGTGATGGGGCGAATCTCTGGGGTGGTAGTTCGCTGTATGACAGTGGCCCTCATGTTTCCGCCCACATGGGCCATGGGCTCAGGCAGGCTGAAAGTTTCCGCCAATCACCGTTATCTAGAACATGAAGACAGCAAGCCTTTCTTCTATCTGGGCGACACAGCCTGGGAGTTGTTTCACCGATTGAATCGCGAGGAAGCAACGCAGTACCTGACGAACCGGTCGCGGAAGGGGTTCACGGTGATTCAGGCGACGCTCTTGACACAGTTCGGTGCGGAGGCCACGCCCAACGCCTACGGCGACTTCCCTTTCGTTGAAGGCGATCCTACGAAGCCCAATGAAGCCTATTTCAAGCACGTAGACTTCATCGTGAATAAGGCGGCAGAGCTTGGCTTGTTCATGGGGATTTTGCCGTCTTGGGGTACATATTGGGGTGTGGGTCGAGTTCCATTCAAGATGCCCGGTACGTTTGCGTTCACTCCTGCGACCGCACACCAATATGGGCGCTTCCTCGGCAACAGATACAAGGACGCGCCGATCATCTGGATTCTTGGCGGCGACCGGTCCATCACGAACGACCAAGAGCGCGCAATTGTCGAAGCGCTGGTCACGGGACTGAAAGAGGGTGATGGCGGCGCGCATTTGATGACCTTCCATCCCGTCGGTCCCGGGCTCTCTTCCATCAAGCTGAATGACGCGAAGTGGTTGGACTTTAACATGAACCAGTCTTCGCATGCCGCCCGAGACCTCGACACGGGGCTTTACGTGGAACACGATTATGCGCTCAAGCCCGAAAAGCCGACCGTGGATGGCGAAAACCGTTACGAAGAGATCCCGGTTGCGTTTTACTTGAGCGGCAGCACCGGGATTGACCGGTTTGATGATTTCGATGTGAGGCAAGCAGCGTACTGGTCGGTGCTCGCAGGTGCGTGTGGGTACGTTTATGGAAATAACAACATCTGGCAAATGTACAAGCCGCAGCCCACGGGAAAGGGGGCGATCTCCGCAGGTGCGCCTCCATGGGCTGCGGACCCATTTGTTGGGCAGCCGGGGGGCATAATCGGGGCGAACACCCCATGGTACGAGGCAATGGACCATCCGGGTGCATTCCAGATGCGCAACCTCCGCCAGCTCTTTGAGTCCGTGCCTTTCACGAAGCTCGTTCCAGACCAACACATTGTCCTGGATGGAGCCGCGACGGGTGGTGCCAAAATTCGGGCCGCTAAATCGTCCGATGGATCGTTCGCCATTATTTACTCGCCTTATGGAGAGAGCTTCACGCTCGACAAGAGTATCGTCAAAGGCGAACAGTTAAGAGAGTTCTGGTACGACCCGCGGTATGGAACCTCGTACGTGATCGATGAGCCTGACGCATGGGGGATTCAGAGGTATAAGCCCCCGAGCAGCGGCCGCGGGCATGACTGGGTGTTGGTCATTGAAGACAAGGCAGCGGTCTATCCTTTACCCGGGGCAGCCATGCAGCTTCCGGGTGGTGGCGATATCAAGCAGTAGCCAATTTCGAGCAAGAGGGGCGCGTGCCGTACGCTTTTTCGTAAAGTTTCGAGACGGTACCGTGGGCTGCCGCGGCGGTGCGATCTGCCATGCAAAATCATGGTCGCGTTTTTCGCAAGCGTCGCTAGCTGCTGATTTCCTGCTCCCCTCCCGGTGGTCAACCGGCGACGCTTCAGGGGCTATGGAACGCGAGCAGGACCCCGCCATGGGACAGCAAGTACACAATCAACATCAACACCGAATTGAATTACTGGCCCGCCGAACAGACCAATCGGTGAAAACGGGATTCTACCTGGAGTTTTTCGAGAAGAATGAGGAAGATGGAGCCGAAATAAGCGGAGCGATGACCTTCAATACTAGCGGATCAAACACCACTGGCAACGGTTTAGCTGACATGTACCTGGGCCGAATCCAATCGTATTACGAGGCAGGGTACATCAAGAACGGTGTCTCGATCGGCGGTATTCCTGACGCAGCATATCGAGCATGGGACTTCGAACCTTACATTATGGACACTTGGAAGGTGAGGCGCAATTTGACCGTCACTGCCGGGTTGCGTGTCAGCTTCGATGGCCAGATGCACGATGTGAATCATCCAACCATCTTTACGACTTTCTTGCCCAACCAGTACAATCCGGCACTGACGGCCCAACTTAATGCCGCAGGCCAGTTCATTCCCGGAACAGGATACGACGATACCACCTACGGGAACGGGTTGTGGGCGTGCGGGAGCGGGGGCGTCGCCAAGGGATGCCGCGCTGGTTATTGGCCGGGGTGGGGCCCTCGTCTCGGATTTTCCTGGGATCCCACGGGGCACGGAAAAACCGTGATCCGCGGCGGTTACGGCCTCTACTGGGATGCCGGCAACGGAAACGAGGTTTCGACTGAGAACATGGGAATCAACCCGCCGGTTGTGCAATCGTCGAACAGTTACAACATCACTGGATATGGGAACATTGTTGCTGGGGCGTTGACGCCCGCCAGCCTCTCGTATATGCCGTATTACCAGAGGTTTGCAAACGCGCAGCAGTTCAGCTTGGGTGTTCAGCACCAAATTACGACCAACGACTTGGTCACGGTCAGTAATATTAGCAACCTGGGGCGAGACCTATCGAGCGAAGCCGATTTCGACCAAGTGCCGAACGGAGCGACCACCATGAATGTGCCGGCCCTGGCGGGTACGCAAGGTTGCGATAGCGCCGGTAACTGCAATGTGCAGCAAATCATGATGAACAATTTGGAGCCCAAACTTTTCTTTACGCCGTACCAAGCCTACGGGTCCGTTACCGCCCACGTGTACGGGTTTACCTCCAACTACAACTCACTTCAGGCAAGCTACCGGCACACCATGGCGCATGGTCTCACCTTCGGAGCCGCTTACACATGGTCCCATGCGCTCGACAACGGCGCGAGCCCGTTTTGGACGAGCGGCGTGGATGACTCGAACCGCGCGCGCTGGTACGGAACCTCAGACATCAATCGCGAGCAGGTGCTCATGATGAATTTCGTCTACCAACTGCCGTTCTTCAGGAACTCGGCAAGCCACTTTTTGGGGTCAGGCTTAGGCGGTTGGGAGTTCAGCGGTATTGCCAGCATGTTCACCGGGGAGCCCGTCTTCTTTACCTGCGGGGTGAACGGCTTCTCGAGCGGTATCGGCAAGTCGGTGATGTGCAACAGCAGCGGATCCGTCAAAGTCAAGAAGAGTACCTTTGATGATCCTCAATTCGGACCGACGGAAATGTGGTGGGATCCGAACACTGTGACACAGCCACTTGAATCCCAGCTTCCCTCCAACGGCGAGCCCGGTATGTTTGGATACCTGGGTAGGAACGTACTAACGGGACCTGGAAGAAACAACTGGGACATTGCGTTGCATAAGGAGTTCAAGTTGCCCTGGTGGAGTAAAGAGGGCAGCATCCTTCAATTCCGCTGGGAGACCTTCAACACTTTCAATCACACCCAGTGGAACGGTTTCAACAGCGGATGCAGCGGGGCACCCAACACCGATGGTACACCGGCTTTCGGACGGCCTTGCGGAGGGACGCAGTACAACCTCGGCAATGGCGAAGTCAACGGCGCTTGGGACCCCCGTATCATGCAGTTTGCTCTGAAGCTGATCTTCTAGACATTCCCGAAGTGGAGAACTTGGCATGAATTCGCCAAGTTCTCCACTTCGTGCTTTGCTCCCCTCGGGGGAGAACTACGAGCAGCCGTGGGTCAGGCCCACGGACGGCAAGGGAAGGGCGCGGGCGTCCTGCTCGCTGTTGCGGGAGCGTCGGGTCTGCTGAAGAAGTGGCGGCCAGGATGCTCGCGCTTCAAGCCTCGAACCGGCGTGGATTGGGCTCACGGCTACTCACGCTTTACCGGTCAGTCCTACGCACAGCAGTTACTGCGCGCGCCCGCACGGAAAGGGGTCTGAATCCTCATGGCCATGGCAGATAGATTCCCCATTTCAGCTTCATCGGTGAGGCGGCACGGGTCTGTCAACAGCGCGAGACGACGATTCCTTAAGCTACTTTTTAGCGGGACGGCACTCCCAATCGCGCGGGACTTGATCGCAGGCGATGGCAAGCCGGCGTTGCCCGCAAGCCCCCAGGAAACCCAGCCCGTTGTGGTCCATGTGGACTGCAAGAGGCGACAGCAGGAGATCCAAGGATTTGGGGTCTCCGCGGCGTTTCATCAAGCACATAATCTGATGAGCTACCCCAGAGCCGATGTGAGCAGGGTTCTGGACTTACTCTTCTCACAAACATCAGGGGCCGGCCTCTCTATTGTTCGAAACATCGTCGGCGACGGTGGTTCCTGGGGAAAAGAGACCGACGGTCCCACTCCCACAATTGAGCCGCGTGAAGGGGTGTGGGAGTGGACCGGGGATGAGGAACAGATCTGGTTCATGAATGAGGCAAAGTCACGTGGGTGCACGCGCTTCATCAGTACGGTGTGGAGTCCCCCGGCATGGATGAAAACCAATGGTGACGTTGTTGGCGGAGGATCGTTGCGCAAGGATAAGTATCAGGCCTTTGCTGATTACTTAGGCGCGTACGCGCGAGGGTACAAGCAAAATCACGATATTGACATCTACGCGATCTCGCCAACTAATGAGCCCGATGTTTCGGTTCCCTACTCTTCCTGCCGCTGGACAGGTGAGGAGTTACGAGATTTTCTGAAAGACTATCTAAAGCCGACGATAGAACGAAATGGCGTTACAGCCCGAGTGATGATTTCGGAACAATCCACGTGGGGCGAAGAGTACGCCATTCCTGCGTTGGAGGATCCGGTTGCCGTCGACGCGGTTGACATTGTTGCGGCTCATGCCTACGCCGAAAACAATGAGCCCTTCAGAAAGCGCACGGGGAGGCTCGAAGAAGCTCTGCGTCACGGAAAGCCGATCTGGCAGACAGAGGTAAGTACCGGTGAGGCTAACGACACGAGTATTGCCGACGCACTCTTTTGGGCGAAGCTCGTCCACTTTCACCTCGCTGAGAACCAGGTGAACGCATGGTGCTATTGGTGGGCCGTGGGATGCTACAACAATTGCGGCGCATTGATTTATATGGACCTAGCAAACCGAAGACTGGTTGTCGCCAAGCGGTTGTTTGCAATTGGTAACTTCAGCCGCTTCCTGCGGCCGGGGCACGTGAGGATCGCCGCCGAGCCAAATCCCGCGCCGGGCGTCTATGTCTCTGCGTACAAGAACCCTACTTCCAGCGAGCTGTATATCGTGGCCATCAACGAGAACGCGGGCAGCGACCAAAGAGTAGACATCCATCTCGGTGAATTCGCTGGTGCCGCCATGCCCTACCGAACATCAAAGAGCGAGGACCTGGTGAACCTCTCGGAGATCCCAGTCGTGCACTCAACCATCAAGGCTACGCTGCTCAATCAAAGTGTAACTACCTTTGTCGTCCGCCGCCATGTTTGAAGTCGGGCCAAAATCCAATGGCGTGAATGGAGTGTCTTGGTCGGCCCCCGAAACTGCACGCTGAGCATTTGAGACTCCTGAGGCAAACGGCGCTGACTCCGCCGGCGAAGCAGGGGTGTGCCTTTACCGCTTGGACGTTGGGCCGGCTGGCCGATTTCTTGAAACAGAAGACGCGCGTAGCCGTGTGACCGCACTCCTTGGGGCTCTTGCCGCACCGCATGGGAATTGCCCGCCGGCGGTCCAAGCATGTCCTGAAAGGTAAGCCGGATGAGGTCGCGCACGACCACGCCCAAACTGAGCTGGAAACTATCAAGAAGCAAATGGGGCGCATGAGAAGGAAGCTTGTGATCAGCCAGGACGAAACCGAATTTCATCTTTACCGTTACCTGGTGGCGATCTGGTCGACAGTCCCCAACCCGAAGTGGGCGCCCCGGGCAAGAACCAGAAGCGCGCCTTGTATGGCGGCTTGAACCTGAAAACCTGACATCTCACCAGCCACTGGGCCCCGACCAAGAGCGGCTCCCATGTTATTAAAACTTATGGTTGGGTACTCGTCAGCGAACTTGGCTAGACTCGGTAATTCTGGAGAAGAACCGTCAAATCCACTCTTACTCGCCAGGACAGATGCGATGCGGACCGGTATTTCCCCAAGAAGAGAAAACTTATTTCCACGGAGGGTATCCAGGGCCGCTCGCACCATTGTTCAAGGAGGACGCAAATGTCATGCGTTTTCTCGCGCAGGAGATTTCTTTGTACGCTGGGATGGATCGCATCGAGCTACCCGGTAGCTCCCAAGTTACTGGAGGCCTGGGCTAAAGGCGCGGGCGCAGGCCAAGGCGCTGGAAACAGGCCTTATGGCTCGGGTTACCTCGGCGAATGGATTGAGGATGAGTCTGGGCTCCCGGCCTTTCATTACACATGTGACCAGATGAAAGACCCCAAGGCCATTGCCCCGGTGGATGAGGCTTTTCGGCCTCCGACCGATCAGACGCACCAAGTGGGGAATGACCGGCTGGTGGCGGCGGTTTCGAATTATGGCTACGTGCAGGTTCGGCAAGATGAGGGGTCACCGAAATTCCTCAACGACTATTGCCCCGAGCGAGGGCAGTATGGGGGCGGGGTGGGTTTCCTTACGGATGGTCACACGGTGTTGAGCACGTACTATCCCGGGAACGCCGAGGCCTTTGATCGGATATTTGGCGTGGGGTATTTGAGGAAGAAAGTTACTGGGAAGGGCTACGCTATCGATCAAGTCGTCTTCGCGCCTTTTGGCGATGATCCGGTGTTAGTGTCGCAGGTGACGATAAGGAATCACGGTAATACCGAAGCCCTGTTGCGCTGGATCGAATACTGGGGATGTCAACCCTATCAGTTTTCATACCGCTCTTTTATGCAAGCCACCGTGGAAGGCAGGCCGAGCAAGTCCGTGGAGTTGCGCCGTAATTTCGGTAACCGTTTCGCTCATGACGTACAACTTCTGGAAGGAAACACTGGCTTGTTAGAGAGCAAGCGTTTCTTGGGTCGTTCCGCGGAAGATGAGCAAGCTTGGAAGGATGTGCAGGCATACCTAGCAACTAACCCGAGTGGGTTTTTCGGCGGGCCTGTGCGGGGACAAGAAGGCGGCGCTGGATTTGAGGACCTTGATCCTCCCGCAACCTTTCTTGCTTCCCTGGATGGCCCGGCGGATGGTTTTTCTGCCGCTGGGAAGGCTTTCTTCGGGTCAGGGGGAGCGATTAACCCGACGGGCGTGACTCATGATCTTGACCGGGACCTGAGCGTGCGCGGTCCGGAGGCCGCTCTGCTGCTGGAACGGAAGATAAAGATGGAACCGGGCGAAAGTCGCACCCTCTATTTCCTGTATGGCTACCTCACCAAGGAGATGAAAGCCGCTCCGTTGATCGAGAAATATCGCCGCAACGTGTCCTCCTTGTGGGGGGACTCGAGCCGGAAGTGGAAAGAAGATGGCATGCGCTTTAGCACCAAGGAGGAACCCTGGGTGGAACGGGAACTGACCTGGGACCACTATTACCTTCGGAGCAACCTAACCTTCGATAGCTTCTTTCAAGAGCATATTCTTTCCCAGGGGCACGTCTACCAGTACATCATGGGATTCCAAGGCGCGGCTCGCGATCCCTTGCAACACGTTCTGCCTTTCCTTTTCAGCAATCCAGGACTTGTCAAGGAGGTCTTGCGCTACACGCTTAAGGAGGTACGCCCAGATGGTTCGATTCCCTATGGGATTGTTGGCTACGGGATGCCGATGCCAACGACCCTCGACAATGCTAGTGACTTTCCCATGTGGGTCCTCTGGGTAACCAGCGAGTATGTGCTAGCAACACGTGATACCGCTTTCCTGAGCGAGGAGGTTCCAACCTACCCTCTCTATGGGCCTACGGCGGGGAAGGAATCCGTCCGTAATCTTTTGGCGCGATGCTATCGGCACTTGGTGAAGGATGTGGGGACGGGCGAGCACAGGATTATGCGGATGCTTATGGACGACTGGACGGATGCCTTAGTGCTCGAACATGTTCCGGCGAAGTTGCGCGCTGAGTATTTGCGCAGCGGTGAAAGCACTCTGAATTCTGCGATGGCCACGTATGTATTTGATTTCTACGCGAACATGTTGACGTACGCGGGCGTCGACACTGAGTTGGCGGCGGATGCTCGGCGTCAGGCAGAGGAGTATCGGAAAGCGGTGCGTGCTCAGTGGGTAGGAAGGTGGTTCCGGCGCGCTTGGCTCGGGCCCACGTTGGGATGGGTGGGCGAGGACAGTCTGTGGATCGAACCGCAACCCTGGGCGATTATCGGGGGAGTAACGAGCCCCGAGCAGGCCCGGGAGTTGGTGGGCGCCATGGACGAACTGATTCGCCGGCCTTCGCCCATTGGCGCCATGCAGATCAGCAAGGGTTCTCACACGGCGGAGGAGATGGGGGAAAAGATCGGTACGGGTGAGGACGGTGGCGTGTGGCCATCCCTGAACGGAACGTTGGTATGGTCCCTGGCGATGGTAGATGGAGCCATGGCGTGGGATGAGTGGAAGAAGAACTCATTTGCACGGCACGCGGAAATCTACCCGGAGATTTGGTATAGCACCTGGAGTGGTCCTGACACGCTTAATTCGGTTTTGAACAAGTACGCGGGGCAAACCATGCTGAGTGACGCTTTGCTGAAGCAGAGAGATGTGAAGGCCCCGCTCGAATTTACCGCCGACTTTGGGTGGACGGATTTCCCCGTGATGAATATGCATCCTCACGCCTGGCAGCTCTACATGGTGGCGAAGCTCTTAGGGTTGGAATTCAACGGCCGGGGTTTAGTTCTCGCGCCGAAGATACCCTTGAAATCCTACCGCTTTGACTCGCCTCTACTGGGGATGATCAAGTCGGAGCATGGCTACGAGGGGTGGTACGCGCCCAGCGGGGGAAGCGGGACATGGACAGTCGCCTTGCGGTTACCCGATGAGGAACAACGACCCGTGAAGAGCGCTAAGGTGAACGGCAGGAAGCAATCGATCAAACGTGGACCGAACAGAGAAATTGAGTTAGAGGGAGAAGGCGGCCCGGGCAAGCCGTTGCGTTGGTCGGTTCGGACGTAGAGCAACCGCGAGAGACGAAACGTCCACCGGACTGCCGGGCTGATGCCCAGTCAGCCCGCAGTCCTCTTCGCGAAAGCTACCCCCCCGAACGGGCATCGATTGCAAGATGAGGCTGGGCGAGTATCTGGACGAGTACCGCTTCAGCGCTATCTTGTCAGATCGTTACCTCTACCCGATGGCTTCGGCGCCCCGATCAACTTCACGGGATGCGATTCGTGCTTTCCCCGCCCTGACCCTGATCCGTTTCTTCGACAACCACGGCATGCTCCAGATCGCTAACCAGCCCAAGTGGAAAGCTGCGCTGCTATTTCTTGTGTTCGTACGGCTCGAGAATCTCGATATACTTCTGCAGCAAGGCGCGCAAGGCAGGCAAGTTGGGCCGCCCTTTGCGCATCAAGTCGACTTGCCGGGTGGGCGGTTCGCGCATGGCGATCAGTTCCCCCGACTCCAGCAGGTTCGCCGCTTCCTCGGCCAAATACAGTCCTTGCTCCCAAGGGGCGTTCGGCTGCGCGAGCCACTTCTTACCGTCGGTCACTACCCGGGTAACCCAGCCTTCCTGGTCGGCTTCCGACGGCAGGATGTTCGGCCCGCGGTTGCGGAAGAACCCCAGCAGCGCGGCGACGATGGTGGGGTCACGCACTGTTCCATCCCGGTAAAACACTCCTTGCACTCTTCCCCATCCTTGGGGCACGATCATAAGTTCCCAGATGTACCAGCCCATGCCGGCATTCATAAACTCCTCTAGTGCCACGTCATACGGGTTGGCCCGCGCCACAGCCCCGATCTCCGTATTGAATATAGGCTTGCCGACCTTCGCCGCGAACGCCTTGGCCTTTTCGATGTTCGCCCGAATCTCGCCTCGAGTCGTTGAGTAGTCATGCCAAGACAGGACATCCACATCATCAGCAAGCTCTTCCATCGCCGGGATAAATGCCGTACCCACCGTCACAGGTGTGTTCGGATCCAGTTCATGGAAGACCCCCGCCATGTACTTCGCCAGCGCGATTCTCTTCCTTACCTGCTGCAGGGGGGTCTTCGGCCAGTCCGGCTCGTTGGTAACGTCCCAGAACTCTAACCCGGGCTCATTAGAGAGAGTCTTCACGAGATCCGTAGCGTACTCCTTGGCGAGCGGCCGGGCCGCTTCATGCTCGCTCATTTCGCGCGTGTAAGTGACCACCACCATGACTCCGATGTCCCGTTGATGGCAGGCTCGGACAAAGTCCACGAGATGCTTGAGGAGCGCCTCCTTGTCTTTGGAATACTCTCCGTACGTGACGAATACGCGGGCCTGATTCAAATTAACCCGCTTGGCTAGGTCCAACTCGCGCTCTACCTGGGCTGCATCGTAATTGACCCACCCTATGTGGGCGTTAGTTGCTGCGGTGGTGTAGTCGAAGCCCCGCACCTTCGATAGGTCCTTGGGAATATTTCTGCCGAGCGCGAGTGCCGCGCCGGCCAAGAGCGTGAAAGCGAGTATGAAAGCATTGGCAGTTCGCATTGACAAACCTCCGTTTGATTGATAACCGAGAAGAGTAATGGGATTTAGCGGCGGCGTCAACGCGTATTGAAAATTGGGGAGTTATTATGAACTTACTATGTACATTTTGTCGCAACCCCCTTAGAGGGAAGCCAGGGTGCCGTATTAAATGCGGTTTGGGAATTTGCGCCGGCCGGTCCGCGGGTAGCCCGATTTGCGATCCATCAAACCTTACCATCCCGGTTTGGGTAGATCCCCTCGGGCTGGGATACGCCATTGGCCGGAAGCTCAAGGACACTCTCACCGAGCATGATTAAGGGCTTGCTTCCTGCCACTCCTTCTGAGGTGGAGAAAGATCCCGTGCGATCACTCAGCAATCTATTCAGAAGCGGGATCTTCTCGCGGTTCGATTCCACGAGGTCCACGCCTCGCGCCGTTATTGCGAAATCCGAGTTGTCCGCTATGGTGATGTATCCTTTGCTCTTGAGATACCACATCGTGAAGTCCAAATAATCCCGGGGGAACCCCATGCGGCGTTCAACGTCGACGAGTGAAACTTCCGGGGTGATGGGCGAGATGCGGCGCTGAAAATATAGCAGCGCCAGCACCGCCACCCGTCGGTTTAACTCGCCGTCGTTGCTACTCATAAAATCGACCGAATTGGATAAGGGGACGGGTTCGCGCGCCTGCTTTTTATAAGTCGCATCGTATTCGGCGCGGCGCTCTGGATCGGTCAGTACGTCATAGGCTTGCTTCAACAGGACGAACTTTTCAGCATCGCCGGTTTCCGGGATGTCCGGGTGATAGCGGCTCGCCAGGAATCGATAAACGCGAGAGATTGTGTCGGGCTCGGCATTGGGGCTGATCTGGAGGAATTCGTAGTAATTCGGAATTGTCTTAGTGGCTTGCCCGCGGAGGAACAGACCTGCCACAAACTTTCCATTTTCGGCTGCCACGCACCGACGCACGAAACCTAGCCGGTCCAGCGGTTGGGGACCGTCGGCCCGTTTGATCTCGCCGACAATCTCCACGAAAGATCCTTCCGACAACTGGCTCTTGATCTCGACGCTCATACCCTCCTCGCTGAAATCGAGGAGCTTGGCAGCCATCATGCTCCGGCCGTTCCCCACCTGGCAGATGATTGTGAGCTCTCGCTGATCTGGCAAGGACTTAGTTCGGGGGTGGCGACGGCGTTCCGGATTCGGGGCCATAGAGTACCTCCACGTCAGGGCTGGTCGTTGAGCTGAGACCTTCAGTCAAGATACCGCTCTCGCAGCGATGGTAAATCGCTCCGCTGGACACGTCAATGGAGATTTCCTCGCTCAGGCCAAGGAAAGTGGGCAGCTCAACAGTAACCCAAGCAGGGGGAACCACCGCCGCTGGGGGGCTGAGCCAAACGTCCTACCATGACGACCTCGTCGCACAACAACCTACACCTTCAACTAGCTTAAGCTTAAACACGATACGCCGACAAAACCCCGGCGCAATGGCACTGACGTACCAAGTAATGCCTTAAACAGGTATTTTCGTTTTCAGTTTACGCCCAGCAACTAATGTACACCCGAGCGCCTCTTAAGTCAAGGTCCAGTCGGGTTTTTCAGTGCTGGGTGCTTCCACGGGCCATGGAACGCGCCGGTTTTGTCTCTCCGCAGAATCCCAAAACTCGAAACTGACCCTCTCTCGGCCCGTGCTTAGGAGTTCCAACCACAAGAAGGAGGATGAAAAGGCAACAGCAGCGCCAATCTTGAACATTCAAAACTCCGACAATGAGCCTGCCAAGCAAAACGCCTTCATCAAACTTCATCTCGGCTTGCTGGGCAACAGTCGAAAGGTCAGCTCCTCTCAGGTCGCGGCGGACGCCGACAAGGCCTTGATTCGCGTTTCGAAGACTCTGCTCGACTTGCCGGAGTTGCAAGCCGTCCGCACCCTGGATGGCGACAGACGTCGAGGCAACTCCCACGAGTAAGGCGTTCTGAAATGGGGGCAGCAGTTTCCGTGTGTGCCATCCGGAAGGAATTGCCGGGTGAGCCGGCCCCGTTCCCAGTGCCGCTACTTCCTCGGGCAAGTTCCTTAAAAGAGCCTCGGGGCAAAGTCCTTCAGATCGCGACGCCAGGTCTGCCACTCGTGGTCTGTACCCGGCGACTCGTAGAAAACGTGCTGAATGTTCGCTTCCTGGAGTGAAGTATGTAATCTCTGGAGTCCCGCACGCATTCTCTCAGGCTCATTTGTCCCGACACCCATCCAGAGCAAGTGCACTTTCTTGGCGAACGCAGCCGGATCAGCAAATACTCCGTTGTAATCGGTCTTGGGATCCAGTTTCCGATTGCCAAGGACGAGCATCCCGCCCGCTCCACTGAATCCGCCAATGTAGGAAAAGAGATCGAGATGATTGAGCGTGATCTGGAATGCCTGCATGCCTCCCATGGAAAGGCCGGCCATTGCGCGGTGATCGCGATCCGAAAGTGTCCTGAAGGTCGAATCAATATACGGAATCAGGACCTGAGTCACGTCATCTTCGAACGCCGACGCCATCTCCTGCATGGCCTTAAGCATTTCGGGAGAACCAAAGGGTTTTCCGGTCAGATCGGGCGGCGCCTGGCCCGCGCGCCGGGCATAACCATACGCCATCACGACGATCATTGGCTTGCAGCTTCCGGCCGCGATCAGATTGTCGAGGATGAAGTTGGCGTTACCTTGCCGAATCCATCCGGTCTCATCTTCGCCACCGCCGTGCTGCAAATAGAGCACCGGATAGCGGACTTTGGTCTGCGTATCGTAATTCGGCGGCAGATAAACCAGCGCGTGCCGCCAGGTCCCCGTCACTTTCGAGTGGTACCAAACCTCGCGCACCTGGCCGTGCGGCACATCCTGAGCCGAATAATAGGTGGAGCCTGGTTCTGGAACTTCCACTGCGCTTGCGGGCTTACTTCCACCAAAGTACGCATGAGTGTTGGGGTCGCTGACCTCCGCACCGTCAATGGTCAACGTGTAATAGTGAAAACCGGGAACGAGGGGTGGAGTAGTAATCGTCCAGAACCCGTCCGGTTGCTTCACCATATCCAGCTTCGGCCCGCTCCAGAAATTCAACTTTACCTTCGTAGCATCAGGAGCTTTCACACGAATTTCAACCCTTCCGGCGTTATCGACACGGGGATAGTCCGCTCCCCACACATTGGTCGCAGATGGCTGAAAATTGCCCGACTCCTGTGCCCAACAAAGACCCGCCATTAAAACCATCATTATTCCTAGCTGCTTCATGTTTTCTCTCCTCGTATACATCCTTACTAGAACTAGGCTGAACGTTACTGCGGCAGCGCGGCAGAAGTTCCTGTTTCCCCCGCGTGTTGAACCAAAATAGCACATCTGAGCAATGCCGATTCAATTAATCTCGCACGGCTCTGATTCGCGTCGTACTCATCGTATGCATAGACGTCAGCAATCCCTGGTAGCCTCTCGGCTGCCAGATCGGCACTGTCACATGTCATTGCTGTACTGAGATCAAGGTCACCGACTTGGGCTCCAGTGTTAAAGCCAGCTTTCCGTCTTGCGCCTTCACCGAAATGGGCTTCGGCGCGACGGTATGGGGTGCGTCGAAGGTGTTGACGCTGTCAACCTTGGGCGCGGTTAGCGTTTCTCCAGCCGCCGATTTGGCCGTGATGCCGGCCAGGCTTGCCTCGACTTCCATGGTCTGATTGGGATCGAGATTCGTTATGGCTAACCACAGCTTGCCAGCTGCGTCCTTCGCGGCGATAGCATCTACGCGCGGCAAGCTGATGTCGCCGTGCCTATAGGTGCCGGCGTCGAAAGTCACGGGCACAAACGTGGCGTCCTGAAACGGCACGTACATTTTGAAGACGTGATAGGTCGGGGTCAGCACCACCTTTTCTTTGTCAGTGATAATCATGGCTTGCAGCACGTTGATCATTTGGGCGATGTTGGCCATACGCACTCGGTCCGCGTGGCGGGCAAAGATGTTCAGGTTCAGCGCAGCCAGAATCGCGTCACGCAAGCTGTTCTGCTGAACGAGGAAGCCTGGATTGCTGCCGGACAATGGCGCGTACCACCCACCCCATTCATCCACCACGAGGGCAACCTTCTTCTGCGGATCGTACTTGTCCATGATCGCTGAGTGCTTGCTGATCAGATCTTCCATGTCCAAGGTGAACTTGAGGATCTGACTGTACTCGGTTTCTCCGAAACCCACGGACGTATACGACGGCGGCCAGTGTCCTACTGTGTAGGAGTGCATCGAAAGGCCATTGATGTCCCAACTCCATGAGTGATGCTGATAGGCCTTCATGATGGCCTCCGTCCAGTCAGTCCACCGAGGTCCATCGCCGCCGGGGCCGACGGCGATCTTCAGCATCTGCTGCTTGTCCTGCTGTTCCGGATTGAAGTTGCGGACAAAGCGGCTGTAGATCTTCATCAGGCTCAGATAGTAGTCGGGTGTCATGTTGCCGCCGCAGTCCCAGCTTTCGTTACCGATGCCGAGAAAGGCGACCTTATAGGGAGCAGGATGGCCATTGGCGGCGCGCTCCTTGGCCAGAGTCGTCGGTTGCGCGGTGGTCATGTATTCCAGCCATTCGGCCGCCTCCTGGGGAGTGCCGGAGCCGACATTCACCGAGATGTACGCCTCAGCGCCAATCTGGTCGAGGAAGTCCATGAATTCGTGTGTTCCGAACGTGTTCGGCTCGGTCACGCCGCCCCAATTGGGATTGAGGGATACTACCCGCTGATCGCCTGGGCCGATGCCTTTACGCCAGTGATATTCGTCGGCAAAACAGCCGCCTGGCCAGCGAACATTCGGCACCTTCAACGCTTTAAGCGCAGTAACGACATCGGTGCGGATCCCGCGAGTATTGGGGATTTTGGAATCTGGACCGACCCAGATGCCCTCATAAACGCCGTGTCCAAGGTGCTCGGCGAACTGGCCGAAAATATTGCGGTCGATCTTCGCGCCGGCCTTGGACACATCTACGGACAATTCAACTTTCTGCGCGTCAGCAAAAGGCGCGGTCGCGCCTATCGCCATCAGAGTGAAAACGAAAAGAAGCGCGCGGATGATGGAGACGCCCGGGTGAGTCAGAACCATGAATGGCAGGACAAAATGACGACCGAGACTTGAGCTTCTTGTGGACGAGAAAAACATTCTTGTTCTCCATAACTGGCCGACGCCTCGCTTGAGCGGTAGAGCGAGGCTCCTGGGCCTCGTGGTCGCAATTGCTTTAAAGGAATCGTCTGCTGAATGGTGCCATAATTGTTGCCGATTGTATACATAATCCGCATTGATCCTCTCGGATATGTCGGCCGCGGCATCAGGCTGAATCGCAGGGTTACCCGTTCACCAGGAATCAGTGGCTCCGGCTCGGCGATGTCGATGGCAATCTTCCATCTTCCGCCGCAATTTCCAAAATTACTCGGATGACGACGTTTTGCTGCGAACGGGCGTGAGTTTTCCCATCTCCTATGCATCCGCGCGAATCATTGGAGAGGAAGTGCGCCTAGAAGTGCCGCCTTGCAGTCGTTTCTCGGGTCACGTGAGCTACGCCAATCAATCAGGTCTCGGCGAAGGATCCATTACAGGCAGGCTTTTCATCGGGAGTGACGCCAACATCGCGTTAACGGACACCAGCAAGTTTTCTGTGTCGCGGGACCAACGGAATACCCTACGCGCACGTATATGTTTTAAGGCGGGGAGGCACCTCTGATTTGCGGCTGTCATCCAGTATGGCAGCGGGTTGCTGGCGGAAGTGGGCGACAATCCGGACGTGGGTTCGCTTATTGAGCAGTTCGCGCCCCAGGTAGTTTCGCATGTAAACCTAACTATAGGGCGGGTCGGACCAAATTTCTCGCTGGACCTGGCTACTAGTGCCGAATTCCATCGGAAGGAATCACGCTCCGAGCAGTTTCAACTCGAGGCGAAGAACACCACGGATCTCTTGAACGTCATCAATTTTGCCAGTCTGTTCTTCAGACGGGCAAAACGAACCATGGGAAGTCGCGATCTTGGCTGGGGCGGGCTCGAGTGATTAGTTTCGTTGTGTCGATGGCAGGAGAGGCGTATGATCCAGGCGAGTAACGGGTCCAAATCGGAAATCCCGGTAAGGGAGCACCGGGGGCTACTTCCACTTGGAGTTTTCACCGTCGGGTCGTTCAGGAAGGCGCTACGTATCGGGTCTTCTTAATCGCCGTTTCAGCTCGGTATATTTCACCCGGATAGGAGAAGCAGTCGTGACACTCTTAGAGCACCTCCACAAGACCGCCGTAGCAGTTCTCGGGGTAATACTCCTCTTTGTTCCAGCATTTGGCCAAGCCGCAGAGACCAAACCCGCAGTGTACGCGGAACACGTCGAACAATGGGGGATGCAGGAGATTGTCCTGCACAGCCATCATGTCTACGACAATCCGTTTGTCGATGTGCAACTCCAGGCTGCATTCACCTCGGAAGGGAAGTCCATCCTCGTCAAGGGCTTCTATGACGGAGATCAAACTTGGCGGATCCGCTTCATGCCGGAGACACGCGGCCGCTGGAGCTTCAAGACCCAGTCCAACGACGGCGAGCTCGACAATCTCGCCGGACAGTTTACCGTCGAGGCTCCCTCGACGGAGAATCATGGACCCGTCCGTGTCGCCAAGACCTATCACTTTTCGTATGCGGACGGAACGCCGTATTTCCTGTTGGGAACCACTCTCTACAATTGGCTTAACCGCGACGAGCACCTGCAGGAGCAGACGCTGCAGACCCTGCGCGAAAGCTCTTTCACCAAAGTTCGCTTCGGACTCTTTCCCAAGTGGTATGAGTTCAACCGGGTCGAGCCCTCGATGTATCAGTATGTGGAGACGGCTCACCTCAAGTTTGATTTGGACCGCTTCAACCCGGCGTTCTTCCAGCACGTGGAAAAGCGCGTTGCGGAGCTTCAACGGATGGGGATCGAGGCAGACATCATCCTCTTCCATCCCTATGACCACGCCGGTTTTGCGACGATGGATCCGCAGCATGACGACGCCTATATCCGCTATGTGGCCGCACGGCTCTCCGCCTTCCGGAACGTCTGGTGGACCATGGCCAATGAGTACGATCTCTTCGACCCGGCCATGACTCCGGGACAAAAGACGAAAGACTGGGATCGCATGTTCAAGGTGTTGGTGGAGAGCGATCCCTATGCCCACCTCCGCGGAATCCACAACGCCGGCACCTGGTATGACCACTCGAAGCCATGGATCACGCATTTGATCATTCAGGATGGAAACGGCAAGCCGGCCCGCCGTTTGCCGGGAGCACGCGCCAAGTACGGCAAACCGCTCGTGGTGGATGAATATGGCTATGAGGGCAACAATGCTGAGGGATGGGGAAGCCTCAGCGGCGCCGAAGAGGTGAGTCGTCACTGGGACATCACGATGGCGGGCGGCTATGCCTCGCATGGCGAAACCTATATGCATCCCGGAGGTGTTCTCTGGTGGGCGGCCGGCGGAACGCTGGTTGGCGAGAGCGCGCCCAGACTCGGCTTTCTGCGCAGCATCATGACGGCGTGGCCCTTTCAGGAGCTGACACCCGCGCCCGAGATCATACGCAGCGGAATGGCGCTGGCGCTGAAGGGATCGTACTACTTGTTTTGGATCAAACCCTCCGATATCTCCTACAGCCAACCGGAGGAGATCGAACTGGTGGGCGATGGCCTCTATCAAGTGGAACTGATCGATCCTTGGCTGATGAAGGTCTATAAGCTGGGGTATTCGCGCGGCGGCTTGCAGGCATTCCGGTACTTTATGTCGCCCTGCCTGCTGCGATTCACCAAAGTGGAAGACGCCAAATCGATCAAGGTCGCAGAGAGTGTACAGCAGTTGATCGCTGATTTTCTGCAGGATCCTACCATCGCCAAAGCGCCGGCGACGGCGAAGCTGAATTTGGAGCCGGAGCATTATTCCTTCGAGTTTACGCTCGGCGAATTGCGTGACGATGAGCGTACGAAAGCACTCCTCGACAAGTATTTGCCGAATCTGTTGACGGGTGGAATCTCTCGTGCTTTCCCCCTGGAGGGCCTCGTGCGCTCCTACGAGATGGGCAGCTTGGCCGAGAAAGTCGCAAATCTGCGCGTTGAGTTGAACAAGATTCCCGTAAAACACGAGTAGAGGCCAAGAAGGACGTTTTGCTGTATGTTACGAAATCGGCCGCGTCGCCCCGCTCCCCCTGTGCGATGTGGCCTATTTTTACTCCGGCGCTTCCAAATATATAGCACTCTGTGCCATACGCATTTTCGTATTCCCTCGAGCAACAAACAAAACGGCTTCAGTGGTCGGACCAGCATCTTCCGTTGACCGGCGACATTCCGAAAATCAACATTTATAATGATTCGAGCGAATCGTTGCTGAAAAAGGTGATTCCTTTTTGCACGGGGCGAGCAGCGGACAATGATATTCGTTGCGAGGTCTTCGTCCCAAAGCGAAGGGATCCGTCCAGACAAAAGGTCGGGGGCTTCAGTGAAATCACTTCAAAGAACAAAAGTGCACTGCGCAGCAAAACTGGTGCCACTGGGGGCAACTCTGGCGTTGTGCACGGGAATGGCGCTGGCCCAAAGCGTGCCGGTAGTTACGGGTCATGCGCGGGTGGACAAGCTGCTGAACCAGATGACGCTTAATGAAAAGCTGACGCTGATCCACGGCACCCACGAGGACCCTGCGGCCTACCAGGGCCAAGCCGGCTACCTGGGCGGCGTTCCTCGCTTCGGAACTCCGGGGCTGCGTTTTGCCGATGGACCTCCGGGTCTGCTCACGCGGCACCCGTCGCAGGGTGAGACGGCCACCATGGGCGTAGCTGCCACCTTCAGCATCAAGGACGCGGAGGATAACGGACTGGTCATCGGCCGCGAAGCCCGCGCCCTAGGAATTGACGTCTCCTTGCAACCCTTCCTGAACATCGACCACGACCTCGAGCGCGCCTGTAGCTCAGTTGGATAGAACGGCAGACTTCGAACCTGTGTTCCTCATCGATAAGCTGCCCCCATTCGGAGTCCGCGACAGCAAACTGTGTATACATTTCCGAGACGATCCGCAAGTGCCAGTTGGATATAAACTGTTTAGATCGTTACATAGGATGATCAAGCTTAGATATAATGCTAATAACAAGTATCATATACTCACACTTTAAATAAATTATTATGACGACAAAAACTTCCATTGACAACGCTCTTTTGGCGTGGTAAACGTACCGGTCCTGATTTGGGAGTCTTGAAGTAAGGGAGTATTGCAATGGGGCTAGATCTTGCGGTCGGCGGCTCACTTGAATACCACCGTAGATACAAGCACCAGAGTCCGGATGTTGCGACAGATCCACATGGCGCTGCTGAAGGTGCGCCAGGAGGTGAAAATCCTGGTCCACGGGTTTTCCTATCGGGAGATAAACGATGAAACGGCGAGATTTTCTGAAGAAGAGTACGGCGGCGGCGGCTGTTAGTTTAGCCGGTTCTCAAGAAATGCTCCAGTCGTCCACGGCTGGCGAAAAAGGTCTGCAAAACTCACCACAGGTTTCCAGTCCGCCTGCGGCAAGAGCGGGACTCGTTTCTGACCGCAGCTTTTCAGTTTACCATCTTGGCAGTACCCCGGATAGCGAGTTCCTGCCGAAGCCGCCGCTGCTTGCGGAATCGCTTCTCTCGACAAGGCAAAGGACTCTCCCGATGCCGCTGAACGAAAGGATTCGCCGCGGTGTCGTTCCGAAACGCGGCATGTGCAGCATTGCTCCTGGCAAGTCGATGCGTGAAAGTCTTATTTCCGGCAACGGAACGATGCGCGTCGAGGTGACGGGCGATCCTTTCTCTGAGCAGATCCTTTTCCACCACGAGAGCCTGCTGGTGCCATGGAAAAGGCCGTTCGAGGCTCCCAAGGTCGCGTCGATACTCCCGGAACTGCGAAAATTGTTGCTGGACGGAAAATACCGCGAGGCGCTGGATATGGCTTTCCGGGCGATGGCTGACGCCGGCCTGCCGGTAAATGTGTTTCCGCACCCAACCATCCCGGCATTCCTGATGCACCTCGATCTACCGGAAGCAGGAGTGGCAGAGGATTATCTCCGCACGGTTGACTTTGAAAGCGGCGAAGTGCGGGTGCTCTGGAAGGACCAGCGCGGAGAGTGGCTGCGGCAGTTATTCGTATCCGGCCCGGACAACGTCGTCGCCCAGTTGCTCACTTCCCCGAAAGGCCAGTCGGTTAATGCGAGGATCGTGCTCCTCAACCCGCCCGTCTTCACCCTCTCGGAGGGCGGTCCAATAACTTTCGAGCAGGATGGTAACGAGCAGCGACTGATTTTCACGGGCCGCTTTGACCCGGCCGTCAACAACAATGGTTATGCAGCAGTGACTCGCGTGATTCGGACGGGCGGCTCGGCCCGCATCGAGGAGGGAAAGCTGGTCATTGAGAACGCACAATCAGTGACGCTGCTTACGCGCGTTGAGTGGTACGCCGACTTCACGCCGGACAAGGTGGAGGCGCTAGCCCAGGCGGTGGACGAGGTCAAACCGGACTACCCCGCCATGCTCGCGCGCCATCGGCAGATCCAGTCGGCGATCTTGGACCGAGTCTCCGTGGATTTCGGCGGCAGCTCGCAGCAGGCCATGGCGGGCGAAGAGCTGCTGATCGACCAGAGGACGCGGCCCGGCTACTCGCCTGCCTTGCTGGAAAAGATATTCGACATGGGTCGTTATTGGCTCATGCTCTCCTGCGGCCATTATCCGACTATGGCGGCAGAGGTGAATGCCAATGTCAATCTGCAGATTTCCCTCGGTATGATGGGCAATCTGCCGGAGGCCATGGCGTCTTACTACGATTGGATCGAGAGTGTGCTCCCGGATTGTCGCAAGAACGCCCAGAATATCTTCGGGGCTCGTGGCGCGGTATATCCCATTACGCCGCAACAGGGAATTGGCGTCAGCTTCCATTATGCGGTCGCAGTAGGTGGCGGTATCTGGCCACACCCCTACTGGATTTCTGCCGGGGGCTGGGTTTACAGCCCTTTCTGGGATTATTACCTGGTGACCGGGGATCTGGAGTTCCTCCGTCGGCGCGTCGTGCCCGGCCTCAAGGAGCTGGCCCTCTTCTACGAGGACTTCCTGAAAGTTACCGATGAACGCGGCAACTATGTTTTTGTTCCCTCGTTTTCTCCAGAGAACACACCTATCAATGCTGAACCTCTGCCGATGCCTCAATGGCCGGAGTCGCGTTCTTGGCCGCGGCCCACGACTCCCCCTACTACCCTCGTAGTTAATGCCGACATGGACATCATGGTGTGCAGAGAAGTGCTGACGCACTTGATCGAGGCTTCGGAGATCCTGGGTACCGACCTCGACAATGTGCCGAAGTGGAAGGCGATGCTGGAAAAGCTGCCACCTTACCTGCTCGACCCGGACGGCATGTTGAAGGAATGGGCTTGGCCTAGCCTGCAAGACAACCCGGACCATCGGCACGTCTCCCATCTTTATGGGGTTTGGCCAGGCGACGAGATTGATCCGGACCGCACACCGCAGCTCGCCAAGGCGGCATTGCTGGCTGATCGAAAGCGTACGCCGGAGACTTTAGCTGCCCACGGTCTCTGCCATCGCGCTCTTGCTGGGGCACGGCTCAAAGACAACTATCTGGTCGACTCCCAACTCAAGCAGTTGCTGGAGCAGGGCTACGTTGCTCCAACTCTCCGGGCTTCCCATAACCCGTACTGGCCGCCCATGCCCGATGCCCAGGGGGGAATACCCACCATCATGATGGAAATGCTCGTCTATTCACGCCCGGGCGTAATCGAGTTGCTGCCTGCTCTTCCCGCCTCGCTGGAGAAGGGAGCTATCCAGGGTATGCTGGCGCGTACGTTTGTAAAGGTCGACAGACTGGCCTGGGATATGCCGGCAAGGAGCGCCGACGTATCACTCACCTCGCTTAGAAAGCAAGACATCACGTTGATTGTCCGGCATGGAATCGAGAGGATTACGGCACCCTCCGGAGTATTGGCGAGGACGCCCCAGCCGGACGTGACCACCTGCGACTTGCACCTGCCGGAAGGCAAGCCGGTACAGTTACACGTAACACTTGGCCGGCACAAGCCGCTTGATTGGGTCGCTGAGGTGCCCCCGTCCTGATCAGGTCATGGTGCTTCCCAAGCTTGCCGTTCTTTGCTCGTGCTCAGCTGGCCACGGCAGCGGCATGGTCACCCGATCCGAAGAACCCACCGCTTTATCTTGACTTGCCCACAAAGAACGGCGAACCTCAGCCTGACGTCCTCGCGAAGTGGACGGCGAATGCGCCAATTGCCTTCGTGGATCAGTACATCGGAAATCTGCGCCAGTATCGCGCGACCGCGCTCGATGTTGGCGACTAGGACGGTTTACGAGTCGATACGAGCAAGCTGCATGACGTCTTTGATAAGTGTGGGATCGCGAACAGCTTCGAAGTGTACCCGGGCACCCATACGAGTAAAGTAGCTGATCGTTTCCAGAATCATGTGATGAAGTTTTTTCAGCCAGAATCTCTGTTTTCAGACGGGTTGCCGGTAGCGGCAATTCGACACTTTATAAGGAGAGAAGAGATGAGCTATTTCAAGAAAATCGTACCGGCAGTCCTCACTGCTGTTATCGCTCTCATGGCTTGTGTAGCCTCTGCACAAGACACTTCCAATTTCCCTTACATGAATACCCGGCTCTCGCCGGAAGAGCGCGCGACCGACTTGGTGCATCGTATGACGCTGCAGGAAAAGGCCTCGCAGCTCGTGAATCAGGCTCGGGCAATCCCGCGCCTTGATGTACCAGCGTACGATTGGTGGAGTGAGGCCCTACACGGCGTCACTGTCAACGGCACCACGGAATTCCCCGAGCCCATCGGTCTTGCGGCGACTTTTGATGCGCCGCGCATTCACGAAATGGCGACTGCCATTGGAATTGAGGGCCGGATCAAACACGCCCAGGATGAACGCGCCGGGCACTCGAACATCTTCGAGGGTTTGGACTTCTGGGCCCCCAATCTCAACATTTTCCGGGATCCCCGCTGGGGCCGTGGCCAGGAGACTTATGGCGAAGATCCCTTCCTGAGTGGCCGCCTAGCGATCGCTTTTGTCACCGGCATGCAGGGCGACGATCCAAAGTACTACAGAGTGATCTCCACGCCCAAACACTTCGCCGTGCACAGCGGGCCTGAGACTACCCGCCACTTCGCCGACGTGGACGTGAGCAAGCACGATGAGGAAGATACTTACTTGCCCGCGTTTCGCGCTGCTGTCGTGGAGGGCCATGCCGGATCGGTAATGTGCGCGTACAACGCGATTAATGGCCAGCCTGCCTGCGCCAACCAGTTTCTGCTGCAGCACACGCTTCGCGGCGCCTGGCAGTTTCAAGGCTACGTGGTCTCCGATTGCGATGCGGTCCGCAACATCTTCGGCGGCCACCACTACCGCCCCACCCAGGCGCAGGCCTCGGCTATCGCGCTTGAGCGCGGCATGGACAATGAATGCATCGACTTCGCAAAAGTGAAGGACGACCACGATTACAAGCCGTACATCGAGGCTGCGCAGCAGGGCTACCTCTCTGAGAGCGCCGTCGACACGACGCTCATTCGCCTCTTCACTGCGCGCATCCGTCTCGGCATGTTTGATCCGCCATCAATGGTGCCGTACAGCAAGATTGACGAAACTCAGCTCGACAGCGCCGCACACCGTGCCCTCGCTCGTCGCATGGCAAACGAATCGATGGTGCTTCTGAAGAACGACGGTGTACTGCCGCTTAAGTCGGTGAGGCGCATCGCCATTGTCGGCCCCCTTGCCGATCAAACCGCCGTTTTGCTTGGCAACTATACCGGCACCCCCACGCACACTGTGACTGTGTTGGAAGGAATGAAGGCCGAGTTTCCCGAAGCGAAGATCACCTATGTAGCCGGCACCCAGTTTCTTTCCTATCAGGGGAATCCTGTGCCCGCATCGGTGCTGACCACGCCTGATGGCAAGCCCGGTCTCAAAGCCGAATACAGTTCGCGCCCGGGCTTCGAATCCAAACCAACTCCGCTCACGTCACGAGTCGAATCCACTCTGAATTTAAGTGAGAGCAACGCTCCCGAACAGGCGAAAGGAATTCAGGGCATGTCAGTGCAGTGGACCGGTTTCCTCAATCCCAATGCAACCGGCGATTACTTGCTTGGCATTAAGGCCGATGGTTTCGCTCGCGTCTCAGTGGACGACAAGACGATTACGCAACTATACGGCGCCAACTCCAATCTCGGCCAAGTTCATCTGGAGAAGGGACATCCGCTGAAGCTCAATGTCATGTATGGCCACATGGGAGACGGCAAGATTGCAGCACAGCTCATCTGGGCTCCAGTAAACAGTGCGCCTGATCTGGCGGCCATTGCCGCGGCGAAAGATGCGGACGTTGTCGTCGCGGTGGTCGGCATCACCAGCCGCCTTGAAGGCGAGGAAATGCCGGTCGATCAGCCCGGCTTTTCTGGCGGAGACCGCACCAGCCTCGATTTGCCAAAACAGGAAGAGGACTTGGTTCAGGCTGTAGCCGCGACCGGCAAGCCTCTCGTTGTCATACTCATGAACGGCAGCGCATTGGGCGTGAACTGGGAGAAGGCACACGCCAATGCCATTGTAGAAGCTTGGTATTCCGGCGAGGAAGGCGGAGCCGCCATTGCTGAGACCCTGAGCGGCAAGAACAATCCAGCCGGACGTCTCCCTGTCACCTTCTATAAAGACGTCCACCAGTTGCCCCATTTCGAGGACTACTCAATGAAGGGTCGGACCTACCGGTATTTCGAAGGCGAGCCGCTGTGGCCGTTTGGATACGGCCTCAGTTATGCGGCATTCAGTTACAGCGATCTCACTCTGCCGGACGTACCAATCCGTGCCGGTGATCCGCTGAATGCGTCCGTAATTGTCACAAATACCGGCAAGGTCGCCGGTGACGAGGTGGTGCAGCTCTACCTGAAGTTTCCTGATGTTCCAGGCGCGCCCATCCGCGCCCTCCGCGGATTCGAGCGCGTGCACCTGCAGGCAGGCGAGTCACAGACACTGCATTTCGAGCTAAAGGATCGTGACCTGAGCATGGTGAGCGAAGCGGGCGAACCGATCATTGCGGAAGGCAAGTATTCGGTATCAATTGGTGGGGGTCAGCCGAATACGGGAGCGCCGGCGGCGGCGGGAACGTTCCAAGTAACGGGGTCGAAGATTCTGCCGGAGTAGCGATCGTCGGCGTGGTGGTGTCACGCAGTCAGTAAGGAGGTTATCTTTTAGAAAATCAGTCGCCGTAAGTTCGTCGGTTTTGCAGAGGGCTACATTTTCATCGCACTTCGTGCAGTGGCGAACGCCGTTAAGGTCGGTGAGTGCCAAGTCTGACCATTTCATACTGCAACGGAAGCGAAGTTTACAGCTCTTGATCTCTTCGCCCATATATTCATCCTTTAAAAAGGACGGCGCTTTAATTTGTCTTGAATCGGATCGAGAAGTTCAAACGGAAATTCCGGCTTAATCGTTGTATTGCTACCTATGCTCATTTGCGGCTGGCATCGAAGCCGTGCTCGTGCCGGTGCCCTTTGGCGTGGGTTCGGGATGGCGCCAGTAGCGGGAGGAACTGTATGCGT